>Ga0307978_1001706_pt1 | contig 16099 bp, 15 predicted proteins | sample OrgLakmetage1056_FD_203151 | JGI IMG/M metagenome (GOLD analysis project Ga0307978, IMG submission 203151) | Saline water microbial communities from Organic Lake, Antarctica - #1056 | ecosystem: Environmental > Aquatic > Non-marine Saline and Alkaline > Saline | place: Antarctica: Organic Lake...
CTTTACAAACTGATTCAAGTACTTCATCAAATTGCATTAGTTTAACAACTAGATCATGCTCTTGAATTGAAGCGACTGACACCGCTGTTTGATATGTATCCATATCTTGCTGTGCATTTCTAAAAATGCTCTTTACACGTGTATAAGCATATTGCAAATAAGGAGCCGTGTTGCCCTCAAAGCTCAACATCGTATCCCAATCAAAAATGTAATCAGTTGTCCTATTTTTGCTCAAGTCAGCATATTTTACTGCGCCAATACCGACTGTTTCTGCAACGTACTGTTTAGCGCTAGTGCTTAACCCCGATTCGCGCTGGCTAATTAACACCCCGGCTCGTTCAATAGCTTCATTAAGCAGATCTGATAATTTGATGGTTTGGCCCGCTCGAGTTCTGAACGGCTTATTGTCTTTGCCTAACATCATGCCGAAGGGGCAATGCTCGTAACTGTCATTGGCAGACAAGTAACCCGCTTTACGCGCGACTATTTCGGTTTGTTTGAAGTGCAGTGCTTGTCTAGCGTCAGTAAATATTAAGGTTCTTTGCGCTTTCAATTGGCTTGCGCGATATCGAATTGCGGCTAAGTCGGTCGTTGCATATAAGTAACCACCGCCTGATTTCTGCACCATGTAAACAGCAGGCTCACCTTCTTTGTTTATCATTTCAGGCATAAAAACAACCTTTGCGCCTTGGCATTCAACAGCAATACCTTTATCAGTTAGGTCGCTAAGCACATTCGCTAAATCATGGTTATAACTGCTTTCTCCCATGATATGCTCGCGTTCGAGACTAACATTGAGTTTTTTATATACTTCTTCACTGTGCTGAATTGAGATATCGATAAACTGTTGCCAAAGTGCCACACAAGCAATGTCTCCGCCTTGCAGTTGAACCACATAATCACGAGCGCGGTCGGCAAAACCATCTTCGTTATCAAATCTCACTTTAGCTTCACGGTAAAAGTCTTCCAGATCTGAAAGTGCGGTTTCAGCGAAAGAGGATTTTTGTAATTTATCATTCAAATGAGCGAGTAACATACCAAACTGGGTGCCCCAATCGCCCATGTGATTTTGGCGAATAACCTGGTGTCCTAAATACTCCAACACATTAACAACGGCATCACCAATGATCGTGCTTCTTAGATGCCCTACATGCATTTCTTTAGCAAGGTTGGGAGAAGAATAGTCCACTACAATGGTTTTACTTTCATGCGCTTCAATGGTCAGTTTTGTATCTTGCAAAGCGCGCTCACACCAAGCCGACAACCAGTCATCTTTTAGGTGAATATTAATAAACCCAGGCCCTGCAACTTCCAGCTTGCTAGCTACATCATCCAGTTTTACATTAGCTAAAATTTGATCTGCAATATCGCGTGGCTTCTGTTTTAACTGCTTTGCTAATGCCATTGCACCGTTAAATTGATATTCACCAAAATCAGGTCTTGTACTTCTGCTCAACGGAATGCGAGCATCATCAATACCCATTGCTTGAATAGCTTGGGAAAATCTAGCGCTGAGTAAATTATGAATATTCATATTGTAGTAAACCTAGTGTTCTCTGGTAGTGGTGAAGTGGATATGTGGATAGCGCTCTTGCGACAAGGACAAATTGACCATAGTTGGTGCAATATAGGCTAGATTGTCGCCACCGTCTAAGGCTAAATTCACCTCAGATTTGCGCCTAAATTCGTCTAACTTGCGGGCATCATCGCAATATACCCAACGCGCAGTAGACACGGCGATGCCCTCATAAATGGCATCTACGTTATATTCTGCCTTGAGCCTAGAAACTACCACGTCGAATTGCAGAACACCTACTGCACCTACAATTAAGTCATTGTTTTGCAACGGTCTAAAGACCTGCACTGCGCCCTCTTCAGAGAGCTGTATTAGGCCTTTTTGCAATTGTTTTTGTTTAAGAGGATCTCGCAGTCGAATACGCTTAAACAATTCTGGAGCGAAGTTAGGGATACCCGTAAATCGATATTTTTCACCCGAGGTGAATGTGTCTCCGATTTTAATCGAACCATGGTTATGTAAACCAATAATATCGCCTGCATAAGCCTCTTGCAGTAAGCTCCTATCGCCAGCTAAGAAGGTCACAGCATCCGCTATCCGCACATCTTTACCGATACGAGTATGATACATTTTCATACCTTTCTCATATCTACCTGAGACAACACGACAAAAAGCAATCCTATCGCGATGTTTAGGATCCATGTTTGCTTGGATTTTAAAGATAAAACCACTGAAATTTTGGTCGCTGCTGTCGACCCGTCCCGTATCATGTTCTCTGCTCTGTGGCTTTGGAGCCCATTCAATTAGACCATCAAGCATGTGGTCAACACCAAAGTTACCCAACGCTGTACCAAAGTAAACCGGTGTTAATTCACCCGCTAAGAAAGCCTCAAGATCGAATTCGTTGGATGCGCCCTGCACCAATTCCAACATATCTCGCAACTCTTTAGCATAAAAACCTATTGCGGTATCCAGCTCCGGATTATGTAATCCTTTGATAGTTCTTGTTTCTTGGATCGTGTGACCTTGACCCGTTTTATACAAGATGGTTTCGTCACGCAATAAGTGATAAACACCTTTGAATTCTTTACCCATACCAATTGGCCAGGTAATAGGTGCACACTTAATCTTCAAGATATCTTCAACTTCATCTAATAAGTCGATAGGATCTCTGGTATCTCTGTCTAACTTATTTATAAAGGTAATAATGGGCGTATCACGCAAACGAGTGACTTCCATAAGCTTGATTGTGCGGGCCTCAACTCCCTTTGCTGCATCAATAACCATTAAGCAACTATCAACTGCAGTTAATGTTCTGTAGGTATCTTCTGAGAAGTCTTCATGGCCGGGAGTATCAAGTAAGTTAATCAAGTGATCTTGATATGGAAACTGCATAACAGAGGTGGTCACCGAGATACCCCGCTCTTTCTCCATTTCCATCCAATCAGATTTGGCATGCTGTCCAGATTTTTTAGCTTTGATCGTACCCGCCACCTGAATGGCATTTCCGAACAACAATACTTTTTCTGTAATAGTGGTTTTACCCGCATCAGGGTGAGAAATAATCGCAAAAGTACGACGTTTCTCTATCTCACTTTGGTAACTCATAATATCTCGTTAAGTTGGCGTAAATTAAAGGGCGCATATTCAAAGGCCCGAATTATAACCTCTTCGAGACTCTTTTTGAATGCTAAATGAAGATAAAGGCTACAAGACTTTTTTCATGATGTAGGCATTTTCTCGGGACGCAAGGACTGTAATTTTATTATTGATATATGTCACATGTTCCTGACCTCTTTCGGTTTCATAATAATTATTACGTTGGCCGATGAGTTCAAATCCCATTGAACGGTAAAGTTCGATAGCAGGCGTGTTACTAAATCGCACTTCTAGGTATATAACAACTTGCTGCATTTGGGTCGCTAGGATAAATGATGATTGAATTAACTGTCGACCGATCCCCTTGTTTCGCTCATTAGCTTGCACTGTAATATCTTCGTTAGTGAATTCATCTAAAATGCTCGACAACAAAATATAGCCAACCGTAATTTCTTTTTTCTTGGCGACTAAAGAAAGCCTGTTTAAGGCACTTTTTTCAAAGGTACTAAAAGCCCAAGGATTCACTCTATCAGTTTTAAAAATACAATAAGCAAGCGCAACCTCTGCCTCAGTAAACGCTGATATTACGACCATTCTTGTGTCTTGAACAGATTTTGTAGGGTTTCCCATAACTGTTTTTTCAACAGCGGTGATGTCAATGTCTTTGCATCGGGTGTAATGAGTATATTATCTTTCAAAATAATCGTTTCACTGTCCTGAATTTGCCAAGTAAGCCCGAGTTCGGCAATGCTAGTGACATTAAAAACAGCCAATATTTGTTTGATAAATGTGTCGGCTTGATCAATAAAATTAGCTTGCTCAATGGCAGGATTATTCGATTCGACACCGCAAGTACTGTCGCGCAGTTCATACAACACGATACCCATCGCCTGCAACGTTGACTTTTGATAGTCGTTCAAGCGGCTATTTTTTAAGGCACTTTCTTCAAATGCACTGTTGTTAGATTGCAGCGGAATCGGTTTAGGCGAATACAATGTGGCTACCTTTTAATTTTTTGCTCATTGATTGCATAAACTAAGCATAGCCAAAATCTGAATTTGATAAAAGGTTTTTGTAGCTAAAATGATGACTAATAACAAAATAGCCAACTCAAATAGGAATAATAAGAAAGTGGCAGGGGTGGAGGGACTCGAACCCCCAGCCATCGGTTTTGGAGACCGCTGTTCTACCAATTGGAACTACACCCCTGCTGACAGGGAGAGTATACGTTGACGAATGAAAAAAGAAAGAATTTTATGACATCAATTGAATGACAGCTTAATTTTTAGACGCCATAGCGAGCGCTTGGTGCCGCAATTGGTAACTTAATTCCACAGAATTAAGTGTAACTCGACGTGTTTCTGAGAGTCGATCCAAAGCGAGCTTTTAGCTTGAAACTCCTTTAGCATAAATTCGTTAAAATCATCATTCAGATAGTAAGAGCGATTAATTGCACCACCCGATAATGGATATAGTATTGCATCTTCAGTTAAACCGAGAGGCGTTTTTAAGAGCCTAATCAGCTCATCATTTTGCACTAAACGCCCAACTCTGATGTTAAATTTTTACGCCAATTTAAAAATCCATAAATTGACATAGCAGTGTACAAGAACATCAATAGACAGACCAAATAGAGCCCGCTCTGAAACATTAAATACCCACTGGCAGGATTAACAACTAACCAATAAACCCAATTATCAATTTTTTTACGTGCTGTCATTACCGTTGCAATGACAGAAAATACCGCAGTTCCTGCATCTAGCCATACCCAATCGCCAGAGAACCAATGTTCACCGACTTTAGCTAATAACAGCGTGGCAGCAACACCGGCAACAATCAACAGTAAGTGAACTTTGGCGTCAACGCGAGTAATAGCCAACGTCGGTTTATCTTTTACTTCCTTCCAACTCAAAAAACCGACCACCGCCATCACAATATAATAAAAGTTCAATAGCATTTGAAAAACCAAAGTGACTTCCCAAAATAAATAAACAAAAATAATAGTGCTGAAAAAAGCGCAAGGCCAACACCATATATTTTGTCTTGCTGCCAAAATAACGTATAGCACAGAGAGCACCACAGCAAGCAATTCTAACAAACTCTGTTGCTGGAATTGCTGCGCGGCTATATCCAAAAACTCAGTCACTCACCTGAGCCCATTTTATCACCATTTAAAAACTTACAAACGAAAACGGCCTGCCCTGTTTCGCTGTAAGTTTGCTTCATCTCTCGGCCTAAAACGGCCATAACATGCTCGTACTCACCCCTAATAATAGTACTCGCAGCAGACGTCGTGGTTTCAAGATGAGCGTCTTCGTTTAGTCTATCAATGAAACCCTTTATAGGGGCTATGTACTTTTCATTTAATGGATACAAAGAAATATCGACGACAAGTTTCATTCTAGTTCTCCTTTAAAAACGATAGGTTGCAGTCACACCAAGTTGGCGCTCCTGACCAAATTGATAGTATGGTTTTGGTCCGTCATAGCCATCCCTTGGATCATTATTGAATCCACCAAAACCTCTCGTAGGTAGTTCCCTATCAAATATATTCTTGCCCCATAGTTGCACTAGTATATTTCCCTGTTGCCAATTAACTTCGGTATTAAATACAGCAGTGAATGGCGCTCGTTCATCATGCCCAACAGAAAAACGATGGCGGTCTTTGCCTTCGAACTCAACTACCCAAACGATGTTGTCAGTGACTGCATAACTAGTGGACGTATAAAAGGTTATTTTAGGAGCCTGAGCTTGTAATTGTTTATCGACAAAACTACCATCGACAAGCTGATAATTGCCAAAGGTTGCGTCAAGATAACCGACGTTGACCACAGCACTCAGTCGGTCGTTTAACTGCCAATTGCTTGAAACTTCCATACCCTTGTTAATGCCGGTATCGGCATTTCCAATAACATCAATGAATTCAACTGCACCGCTACCATCCTCTCTATCCAATACAGAGAAGTCGCTCACTTGCGCATCTTCTCGTTGCATGTAGAAGAAAGTAAGCGATAAATCTGCTTTAATACCACTTGAGGTGTCTATTGTGCCTTTAATACCAAGTTCATAGTTCCAGTTGTACTCTGGAGAATACAATCGGTCTTGCTCCGAGACCCGCTCATCTGCATTAAATCCGCCGGCCTTATAAGAACGCGAAACACTTGAATAGATTGTCGATTTTTGCAGTGCATAGCTCGCGGTTAATTTACCTGCCAATAAGCTATCGTCGAGTACTTCTACAAAATTATTACTATCAACATAATCCGCATCAAACTTCTCTGCTCTTGCACCTGCTGTAATTGACAATGGTGCAGATAATTGCCAAGTGCGTTCACCATATACGGCGATTGAGTTAGGTTCATAAAAACTGGTAAAGTCTGCAGCAGCATAAGTATAGATTCGAGTAAGATCCTGTTCACTTTGCTGATAATAAAGGCCGATTACCCAGGGTGAGTTAGCATCAGTAGAGGCGTATCTTGCGTCTACTGTCTGGTTACTTACCTCTCTTTTATACTGGTCAAACGAACTGTACGTTGAGGGATGAAAATCAACAAACGTCCAGTCTTCATCGTAGCCATAATCCAGATCAGCATTTAAGGTAGTAAACGAGAGGGAAAACGAATGTTCTCCAAAGTCTTGCAAGTACTTAATACTTGCAGCTTGTGTTTCGGTACGATCAAAGCCTGGTTCATCGGAACGTGTTTTGTTGTCGTTGTCCAATGAAAACGCATCATAGCCGTTGTCGACATCAAAATGATAAAGCTTAAGTTCAAGTTCTGCTGTCTGTGACAAAACATAGTCAACCGCTATTTTGGCATTAAACTCATCAATATTGCTAGTGTCGTCGCGGTTTAAGTAGATGTTTTCTACAAAACCATCGCTCTTCACATGCTGCATAGCAATACGCGCGTTTAAACCTTCTGCTATTTGGTTAGAATAGGCGGCGCTGTATCGTTGCGTATTATATTCTGCGAAACTTCCTTGTAAATAGCCTTCTTGGCTATCAGTCGCGGTGTTACTGACTACTTTAATGATGCCTGCCAATCCTGTTGCACCAAATCCAGTTGATTGTGGTCCAGACAGCACTTCTACTTGTTGAACATCAAATAGCGCACCTAAGCCGCCTAATCCGGAAAAGTTAATTTCATCAACAACAAGAGCAACCGAAGCGTTAATTGGTTCGGCAAATAAACTGCGCTCACCTATCCCTCTAATTTGAATGAATTTGCCGCGTGAGGCGCCGCTGCTAAAATTCAGGTTAGGTACAATACCTACAATGTCTTCTAGGTGTTCAGCTTGGCGTAAATCTAATAATTGCTCACCAATAACGACAACGCTACTAGCTAGATTATCAGGACTACGTTGACTAAAATCAGATGTTACTATTATGCGTTCAATGCCATCATTTGCAGCCGCATTGGAAGAAATATCAGTATTTAGAGTGACACTGGCAGCAGGTTTTGCCACAGCCGTAAGACTCATACCCATACTTAATACGGCAAGTGTTATTGCGCTAGCAATTCGATTTATGGTAAATGATTTTCTGGATTGGATTGATCTTGTTACGTAGGGTAATTGACTTAATTTTTTTGTATTTTTCATGTGGTTCTCTTCATATCGGTAGAAAAGAGCCGGTGTTGGAGCAGGTAATTGATGTACTTATACAACCATTCCTACGCCGGTACTAACCGGATCAGGTAAATAAGGGTTCTCAATAGAATCTCAGCAGCAAATAGCTGCACCCCTTGGCTTTAACGCGATGTTACTCTACGTTGCTGGCTATGATATCAATTAAAAATAGAATGTAAATCAATCATTTGACTAAATTTTTTATTGTAATTTCAAATTAACATGATTATTACAAAACAAGCACGCTGAAAACTCTCGCGACCACCGTCTACCTTATCAGAATTTACTACTCTACTGCATATTTAACGCTCTCATTTCCTGTTCTGTTTGTAAAAACAAGCCCTCCATTGTTTTACCGTGTTCAACAGCCCCCCTTGTTATTGGGTCTACTCTTACAAATACAATATCATCGGCAAAACATATGGTTTTCTTTGTGGCTTTATTTCTCACTAAACAAGTGACTGTAATTGAGGTTCTACCCACTTTTTTGGTCGCTAATCCAAATTCAACTATGTCGCCCTGAGTGGCTGACGATTCAAATGATATTTCGCCAATATGTTTAGTCACTAAACAGTTTGTTTCTAATTGACAGATGGCATATATCGCAGCCTCTTCATCAATCCACTCCAGTGCTCTTCCACCGAACAAAGCATTCGCATAATTCAAATCACTTGGCATTACTAAACGTCTGGATAAAAAACGCATTTTTTTCCTTATCAATGTAGAATAAACAGCTTAACAATACCTATTATAAAAGAGAGCACGCAGATTGACAGGCAAATTAATAATTGATTGGTTAGCACAAAGACAACAGCAACCAAGTCATAGACAATTATTGCTAATTTCTGGTGACCTTGATTGGTGTCAACGGCAAACCGCATGTCTGCTTGCACAAACAAGAGCCCCTTCATTGTTGCTCAGCAATGCTGTCTTGAGTTTTGATAATAACGCCGAATTAAATTTTGTTACTTGGTGCCAAATATCTCAATATAAACAACAATTAGGTACTGAGTATGCACTCGTCATTTACAATGCTTTCGATGGTCTTAAGCCCAGTGCTGTTTATGCGGTAGAAGGTACTATTGGTAAATCTGGTTTACTCGTGATCATGTGTCCAGACTTAAAGGAGTGGCAACATTATGAGGCTGCACATTCAGGTATCACTTTCAGCTACAATACCCAGCATGCAACGAGCCTATTCATTTCAAGAATGAAAGAAATCTTATTAAAAGATGTGAATATTGCCTACATAACCCCAAACACTGCGCAACTGCCCTTCGCTTATGCGAGGCAAAATACGCAGCAAGACCATTTACTAGGGACCTTAACTTGGCAACAGCAAATGGCATTTAAATCAGTGTTAAGCAATACTGAACATGACAAATCAATTGCGCTTATAACCGCTAAACGCGGTAGAGGAAAATCCACGTTGTTAGGGCAAATAGCGGCTGCATTAGCTATCCAGGGCGAGGATACTCGTATTTATATCACCGCCCCACATATTAATAACGCGCAACGAGCACAAATAGAATATAAGCATGCCATAGCGAGTTCGGATCCTGACACAATCAATATTATTCAGCACAGCGACAAACGACTCAACACACTTGAACTTGCGTTTATTGCACCAGATCAATTAGGCCATTTGCCAAAAACCGCTCTATTAATCATAGACGAGGCTGCAGCAATCGCCCCATCAATTGTATTATATGCCTGTCAACACTTTGCTCACGTTATTATGGCAACTACGCTGGCTGGATACGAAGGAAGTGGGCTAGGTTTTAGAATACGTGTTTTACCTAAACTTCAAACACTGAGTAACGCACTGACTTGTGTTGAATTACATAGCCCATTGCGTTGGTACAATGAGGATAGCTTAGAAACTGTATTTAGTCTTATATTTGCCCCCTTCGCGAAACACAAAGCAACTCAAAGTAAGCAAGTGACGTTACCCACTAACTCCGTATTGCAAAGCACACAGATGGAACCCGCCAACTCATACTTTCATCAATTGAATAAACCGTGGCTAATTAAAAATGAGCAAATATTGACTCAAGTATTTAGTTTGCTGATACAGAGTCACTACCAAACCACTCCTGATGATTTAATGCGAATTCTTGATGCATCTGAGCAGCATATTGTGGTGCTGACAAACAGTGCTGACATCAATGCTCCTAGCCTTGCAATTTTTGCAGTTGCTATTATTGCACAGGAAGGCAATATTGCATTTTCGCAAAACGATTCATTGTTGGCTGGGATCATATGCTCACGACGAAGGGTTAACGGGCATTTAGTTGCTCAAAACCTAGCGATGACGTTCTGTGATGGATGGTTTATGACAACTAACAGTTGGCGCATCAGCCGCATTGCAGTCAAGCTAGACCTCCGACGATTGGGGCTGGGTAAAATGTTGCTACAAAAAATTAGAATGTCGGCAGAGCAAAGTGCGGTTGACTTCTTATCCACGTCGTTTGGTTTAACTAATGAGCTAAGTTCCTTTTGGCAATCACAAGCTTTTACACTATTAAAACTTGGCGCTCGAAGAGATACATCCAGCGGTGAACATAGTGGTATCATGTTCATGGCATTAACCGAACGAGCAAGCGATACTTTTAATTCTTACCTTAATGTGGCCACCAACGATATAGACTACTTTTTAAATCACCTATTAAAAAATAGTAAAAATATTAACTCGGCTTTACTAACTCAAATCATTATTCAGCATCGCTCAAAGCCAAACGTATTGTTAGATAAGCACGCTACATCTGCTGCTACTCATGATTTACGCTGCACCCAGTTTATTGATAACAAACGAACTTTCGTTAACGCTGCTGCAAGTATCTACTATCAATTAGGTAGATTAAATATACCTGCTTCAACACAATTGTATGTATTATTTATGCAAGCACATCATAAGAATTTATCTAAAAAAAATAAACAAAAAATACTCTCAAAACTAAAACTAAAACTAACAAACACCTTAGAAACTGTTGACCAAGCGCTGTAATATCTTAACAATCATATTGCTCAAAATATAAAGTAGCCCTTGATGAATCCTACAAATCACTTAATTTTAGACAAAAAAAAGCTCCGTTAAGGAGCTTTTTTTGTTGTGAACCGAGTTAGATTCGAATGCCTCTATTTGAGGCTTTTGTCTCAATGTAAGGTTCCCAAGATAACGCATTTTTGCGCACGCCTGAATCTTTCTTAGCTTCTTGCGCGGCCGCCATAGCTGCTTTGTAATCACCTAAATAGAAATAAGCTTCTATCAGCGCATAGTGCACTTTACCTTCGCTTTCTTCGTTATCAATCAGTGACATTTCCAACGCTTCAACTGCGCCTTTGTAATCACCCGCGCTTAACAGCATTGAACCTTGTCTACGATAAAGTTCTGGATCAGATGAGATCTTCGCAGCTTGACCAAAATACGATGCTGCTTTATTGAAATCACGAGCTTGAAAAGCAGAGTTCGCTACCGCAGATAGAGTATCTTTATCTTTCGGTATTAAACCTGATTTCATGTACTTTTCCATCAATACCGCTGCACTGTATGGCATGCCATTTACGCTATACAATTGAGCAAGCTGTTTATGCTGAGTCGCGGTTGTTAAATGACCCTGCATATAGGCAAGTTCAAACATAACAAGCGCCATTTTGTAGTTCTCAGTAATCTGATAAAACAAACCTGCGTTCTTGTACCATGCTTCCGAACTAGGAAAAACTTGGAGCGCCGTTTCGATAACATCGATGGCTTCCATATATTTCTTCTGATCATAGTAGACACCCATTTTTATTGCATACGGGGTCTCTTTTGCCGGATCTAGAAACTGAATTGCCTTGTCTGCCGGAGCGATAACCTTATCTAATTGCTTCATCTCTTTGTAAGCATTAGCAATTTTAAGATATGTCATCCCGTCATCTCTGCAAGTAAACGCCATCCACTTTTCGAACCACATTATCGCTTCTTCATATTTGCCGGCTTCATACTTTAAATCACCAACTAACTTAACATTCTGAGCGTGGTCGTTATCGTTTAATATTTTGGTTTTTACCGCACGTTCTAGATAATCACTTGCTTCTAACCTTTTTCCTGGTTCTGAGACTAGTAATTGGCCCAAAAACCTATCAACAGATGCTCTGTCAAATGGATCATTAGCTTCAATTTCATATAGCAAATCAATAGCTTCTTTGACCAAGTCTTGATTATAAGCTTCGAAGGCTTTATTTAGCTTCTTACCTACTTTCTGACCTAACAACTTTGTTTTTGCTGGCTCATAACCAGTACACTGAATTGCTAAGTTGGCTTGAGCCATTGATAAGGTCGAATACGACCCCATCACAAGCGCAGAGCCGATCAACAATGAAGCTTTGAGAAATTTCAATTTCATGGCTTAATCTCCTAGCTTAAAGTCTAATTGAACTTCCAGCCCGAATTGTTTTTGAGCAACACCATCAACAATTTTCGGACGATATTTCCATTTGCGCAGTGCCCGCTTCGCGTTGCGGTCAAATATTCGCTTTGGATCGGCGTCAAGTACTTCAACATCTTCCACACCACCCATCTCATTAATCGTAAATGACAAGCGTACCCAACCTTGCTTGCCATCGCGAGCTGCCTGAGATGGATAGCTTGGTGGTATACGCACGATTGGCGATGCATTACCATCACGCATTGCACCTATACCACCTACTGACGTTGTTATACCACCTGTATCCACAGACGGTATTGACAAATTAAAGCCAGTCGCATTTGGATCAGCTTGGTCGGGTTCAACCAAGTCAATCTTTGGTGGCTCTTGAGGTGGCGGTGGCGGTGGCGGTGGCTTTCTTACACGAGTCTGTAGCTCATCGTCAGGCTTTTGCATGACAATGTCAATAACAGGTGGTGGAGGCAACGCGCCCATCGCTTCTCCGTCATTTTGGATCAATTTTGCCATAACAACAAACAAGCCAAACGCAATTGATGAACCAACTAAAATGGAAACTATAATTCTAACCATGTTAACCCCTTACCGCAATTGCAACGCGGCTTATACCGGCTTCCTTCACTTGATCCATAACTTTTACCACAACGCCGTGTTTGGCTTTGGTATCGGCCTGAATAAATACAACTTCTGAAGGTTGCTCTGACAATAGTTTTTCAAGGTTAGCCGAGACTGCTTCTATTGAAATCTCTCGTCTATCCATCCAAACACTACCATCTTCGGTAATCGCAATAAATATATTTGCTTTCTTCATTAACACTGCAGTTTCGCCATCAGGTTTATTTACATCTATACCCGCTTGCTTAATAAAAACAGTCGTTACAATGAAGAATATTAGCATTATGAAGACAACGTCCAGCATCGGCGTCATGTCGATCTGAGCGTCTTCTTCCTCAACTCTTACTTTACGACTCATTATAATCTCTCTTAATGATGTGGCAGGCTATCAACTAATTTCTCTCTTGCCATTTTAGCTTTCGCTTCAAGACGTGAACTGAAAAACAGTCCAGAGAGAGCCGCAACCATTCCAGCCATAGTCGGAATTGTTGCCATCGAGATACCAGCAGCCATTATTCTTGGGTTACCAGTACCTTGCGTTGCCATACTCTCGAATACACCGATCATGCCGGTTACAGTGCCTAATAATCCAATTAATGGACACATAGCCACCAATGTACGGATAATAATCAATCTTGCATTCAAAGCGTCTGACGCCTGTGAAATCCACGTGTCACGAATTCTATGCGCATACCATGAAGTAGTATCTTTTCTCGCATCCCAGTCGGCTATAATTTGCTTCTTAACCCCTGGAAATACTGAACTAAAATACCAATAACGCTCAACCATTAAAACCCACATTAGGATGAGCGCAGCCGCGACGAAATACAACACGTCACCGCCGGTAGCGATAAAGTCCCTGACAGATTCCCATAATCCGATCAGGTACAACATATTAAGCTTTCTCCGACTCTGCGCTAGTTGCAATGAAGCCAGCTGTTTGCTCATCAAGTACATGAACAATTGACTTCGCTTTCGCAGCTACAAAACTATGAACCAAAATAAGTGGTAACGCTGCAATAATACCCTGAGCTGTGGTTACAAGTGCCATTGAAATTGAACCAGCCATAATTCTTGGGTCGCCTGTACCGAACAATGTAATTTGTTGGAACGTCTCAATCATACCAAGTACTGTACCTAATAGACCAAGTAAAGGAGCGATTGCCGCGAATATTTTAATGATGTTGATGCCTCTATCTATGCTTGGTAGCTCACGCAAAATAGCTTCATCTAATTTCAGTTCTAAACTTTCAACATCAGCCTTTTTGTTCTCTTGATACACAGTTAAGATACGACCCAGTGGGTTTTTCGTATTCGGAGTATCAATATTTTTAAGCTGTGAGCTCATTTTTGAGCCGATAGTAGTAAGCGTTAAGAACTTGTATAAGCCAATTAACAAACCAATCACTAGCATCACCGTAATTGTGTAACCTACTGGACCACCAGCATGATATCTTTCGATCATGGTTGCTTTTTGCTTGAACAAATTCAGGATTGCGCCTCTTGATGGATCAACAAAGACCGGAATGAAACCGTCAGATGCTTTCGCGTCAAGAATATCTTGTGTTGTTGCAACTTGATAACCAGCTGGTTGGCGGCCTAATGGTTGCACTGTGCCATCTGAATCATCGTATACCAAATAACCTTGGGCACCGACTAAGTTGAATGTACCGACCCGCAATACTGTTTGCGTTCCTTTACCACCATCCAAATTAAGAACTTCTGTTTCAAATTTCTCAACTTGTCCAGACGCTGTCATTTCTGTTTGCAGAGAAAACCACAACTCTTTTAATTCTCTAATATTTGGCAGACCTTTTGAATCTTGAGACATTTCAGCTAAAAATACGTCGCGACCAGGATACTGAGCACTAACGATTGAAGTAGAGATTCGACCGTATGCATCAGCAGAAGCTTGACGCACAACACCAAACATTTCGCCAAGATCACCCGTCGCTATATCTAGTTCTACTTCTTTGTCGACTAATGTTTGTTCATTGGCAGAAAATGCGCTAGCCAAGCGATCACCACGAGATTCTTCAGCACGCATTTCAGCTTGGGCTTTACGCAATAACCCTTGCTTGTCAGCACGGTCTTTGCGGAATTCAGTTTCGCGTTGCTCATTAACACGTGATTGGACTGTGCCTTCTTGTTTTACTTTTTGCAGTAAATCTTGCAATGTTGTTGACGACTGTGCTTGTGTAAATGATGCTACACAAACCATTGTCGCTGCAGCAACAAGTGTTTTAATTGTTGTTTTCATTATACTTACTCCGCAGCTTTAATTGGTAATTTAATAAGATCTTCGGGCACTAAGCCTTGCGCCATACGCACAGCTTGAATGATAGAGTTAAGATACTCACCACCTAGTTTTTGATAATTACGTGCGTCATTGTCCCATGCCCACGCGTGTTTTTGATCTTTAGACAGTGCGAGCAAAGCAGTACGGCCTAACATAAAGAAATCAACCGATACTTCCTGACCACCATCTTCAATAGTACCCGCGTAAGTTTCAATTTTTGAACCGTATTCATTTTCAGTCTGATATGCTTCAAGCACAACACGAAAACGTTCCGCGACTGTCACGCTTGAGTTTGACATAACGTCTCTAAGTCTTTGCACGCGAGCTGTACGTTCTTCGATATTGATTGGAATATCCAGTTTAATAAACTCTTCAAGACTGTTTATCATGTTAAACATCAATGGAACGATGTTTTGTTTGGTCTCATCAATTGAATCAATCTGACGTTGCAGTGAATCAATACCACGTTGTTGGTCTGCCACTAAATTGGCCAAATAATCATTATAAACCTTTAAGCTTTCCGTCGAATCGATGACATTCCTATATTCCGCCAATAATTCCTGTGATTGTTCGAAAAGATTATTAATTTTTTCTTGAGATTGCGCTGCTGCTTTATGGATCTTAGCTTCTTCATTTTGTAAATCCTGAAGCTGATCTGCAGAGACAATCGAAGCATTCCCCAGTGCTAATGCACCCAGAACGCATGATGCTATTTGAGTTCTCTTGCTCATTTTGGACATATTCCCAACCATAGTTTTGATGTTCACGCCCTTAACGATAAAGGGCGTCGTAATTATAATTATCATAGTCGTGCATTCATTAAAACGATGCACTCGCGCTAGATAGTCACAGGATGTTCTGTAAATGTCAAGAAACCGGATAGGCTAACAGCAATTCTCAGTGATTCAACATTACCGCGCTAAAACAACATTTCTCAGTCATTTTTAGGTTTTTCACTATTCTCGTGTACTTTACTCACCATTTAATGGCTATAGCAGGCACAGGTTAACGTAC
>Ga0307978_1001709_pt1 | contig 16096 bp, 19 predicted proteins | sample OrgLakmetage1056_FD_203151 | JGI IMG/M metagenome (GOLD analysis project Ga0307978, IMG submission 203151) | Saline water microbial communities from Organic Lake, Antarctica - #1056 | ecosystem: Environmental > Aquatic > Non-marine Saline and Alkaline > Saline | place: Antarctica: Organic Lake...
CGGCCCATCCAAATACAACTTGGTCGCCAATCTTGGCCCGGTTTATCACAATGCTAATTGGCCCGGCAGTGTACGATGAGCTTCCGTCGCCGCTTGGGATTTTGTTCACGTCTGCGGAAAAGCTGTTGCGCATGAAGGCCGTATCCACTGGCAATTTTCCGCCCTTAGCCCTTGGGGTCTGTACCTCTCTCACAATGTCCTGTGCTGCCGTCTTCCACACAGCCTCTAGCCTCGCCTGAGACTTAGAAACCCACTGGTCTATCGTTACGTTAGCCATGCTCACCACCTGTTAAGTTCCGTTGCTGGAGTATAGCAAAAATGCCCGCACCTTGCGGGTCTAGCTGTCTCGTAGCTTCCCCGTCCAGATCACCCGCCTAAATCGTACTGCTAGGAGATGCGGTAGGCTCTGGCTGACAGTGTTATTAGCGCCACCTCTGCCTGGGCTTAATCGGTTACTTAACTTTAACGATTGTCGGCACTACGCTGCTTATGACCCTGCAATAACCCTCATCGGCAAAAGTCTCAGGATAGGGCAGGCCGGGATCAACGTATCCTGCTATAGTCCGTTGGTGCTCTTCACCGTTAATTATTACCGTCATGGTTGAACCTTGTGGCTTTGCTATTGCGGGTTCCATATCAATTCCCCTTCCGCGATTTATATTAGGCCATTGTAAAGCGGCGATTTTCTAGCCAAAGCCTTCAATCCGAGCAACGCGTGCGCCAAAGTCGATAGATGTAGTTTCAATACAGCGGCATTGCTGGGCTATTACCGTTATCTGTGCTCATTTCGCTTTCCTTTTTATTGTGTAAAGCCTTCCGTTGATGACATACCCGCTGTTCATAACCCTGTGCAACGTAGACGGGTCAACTCCTAGTGCTGACGCCGCGTGGGTGACGTTGCCAGCGTGCCGGGTTGTTATGTACTCCCAGACTGGGGTTGATTGGGTCATGCTTGCCCCGGCATCTTTTCAGACAAAAAGAAAACAGTGTTTTTATTCTTTGCAGTCTGGCCCGTTATTTTCGCATCTGAGATTGCGCCATTACATAGACTTCCAGCAACTACCGTGGATGATCCCGTCCGATAAAAATCATTAAGCGCCTTGGCGATAACCTCCAGCGCCTCACTTTTACCTATGCCACACGATCCCCTAACCTCTACCTCTATCACGTTAACCTTATCTCTCATTTCTCATAATCTCCACGCACCTGTTTCAGGGTTATGAATTTTATTAGATTTTTTTACTGCTGCCACTTGATTATCCATAATAATTCATTACTCGGTGACGTGGTTGATGATTGGCCCCGAAGGGCCTTGTTATTGTTTATGACAGAACTTCGGTAAGTCGACCGTAATGCTCAACAGGGTTCCCGTTCTCGTCGTGTGCATGGACCGTCATCATCTCGCCCAGAAAGTCGTCAGCGTGTTGGCCGTCTAAGGTGCTATCGTCGATGGTGCCGGTGGTGTCGTTGTTGATTACTACGTTGTATGTGGTCATGTTCGTATTCCTTTTGTGTGGTTGGTGTCTCTCTATGACTCAAAAATAACACACTACCGCAGCATTGCAACACCCTAGACACAAAAAAACCCACTATTTAGCAGGTCATTGTAAAGCGGCGATTTTTTAGCCAAAGCCTTCGATCCGGGCGACGCGTGCGCCAAAGTCGATAGATGTAGTTTCAATACAGCGGCATTGTATGGTTTCCTCACCCGGCGCACCCAACGAAGAATCCCCCGGATAACGCATCTGATAGCCGCCCACATCAAACGGCGCATTACCTTTACGCTTCTGCCCATCTGCTGCTGCGTGCGTATCTCGCGTGCGTGCGTCCCCGCTTGAGTCCCACTCCCGCGTCACGTCATCGTCTAAGACTTCACCCGCCTCGGTTGCCTGGCGCAATGCCTCGTGGTGGCCTGCCCGCAATGCGTCTATGGATTCGGTACGAGCTATTACGTCACCGCGATATTTCAGCGTGCGGCTTTGTAATGCCGTTATAGCGCGTTCAATTCTGTCATTTGATAGTGGCTTGCCTGACGCAATGGCCCGCTTAACCATGCCGTCAAAGCGTTTGTTGCGCAGCTTCCTGTCAAAGTATGCCGGGCTTAGTTCTCTCAGCTCGTTGCGGGCATTGGCTGTCCACTGAGCCTGTTGCTCAGTCAGTCCAATAAACCCGCCTTCCCGCCGCCCGGTTACGCGGTTTTTCCTGCCTACAAGATCCAGCGCCGATTGCCGGGGGTTGATGCCCTCAGATAACCTGGCGGTAAGCTGCTGGCGGACCATCTCACGTTGGCCTTCCGTAATCTCAACAATCAAGCTGGATGAGTTCTGCCGTAGCCACTGCTCAGCGCGGGTGTTGCGGACATTGAACGCAAACGCAAACGACACATCACTGCCGGGCGCAGGAACACGGCCAACTTGACTTGCCGCAGTATCGCCACCTTTGCGGTAGGCGTTCTGAATGGCCTGCTCAATGGACCCGAGCGACGCCTCACTAATTCCGATTGCCGTTAGTACACCATCAATATCACCCACGGCAATACGGTCGATCAGATCTTTAATGACGGCATCGTTTTTTAGCTTAGCAACAGAGTCAGAGAACGCCTTGCGAAAAGCCGCCTCCTGCTCTTTTGTGATGCCGTTTAATTTGACGGTTGCCATTAGGCTGACAAGTCCAGTTCGTACAGCACAGCAACGCCTGCGGGGGCTAGGGTGCGAACTTTAGTGATGCTTATCCAATCACTGCCAGAGGTCGCTTGGCTTCTTGTAATGCCTACCGCAACATCATCTGCTTTCTTTGGAGCAAACCCCGGTGTCGCGGCCATAGTCAGGGTTCGATTTATGATTTCAACGTACGTGCCATCTGCGGCCATAACGCGACGGTTGTCTTCAAGTATGCTTACTGTTGTATAGGAGTGTGACGTTACCGGATCCCAAGGGTCACCGCCGCTTCCAGACTGCTGGCGGATGGTTGCGGGGTAGCCTTCATCGGTCGACGCAACCGACTTGATAGCGGCGTTTACTTCGGCGGCGATCTCTGCCCAGTTTATGCTCACGATACGATCAACGCGGCAGGTAGGTCATCCGGTGTCAAGATAGATGACAGAAGATTGTCAATTGCTGTGACCGTTGGCGATGAGGACCTGTCGCCCTTGTTGCTTCCAATATACGTGAAAGATATTGATTGCACTTTTGTCAACACTTTCTGCTCTGACTCGGTAAATGTCTTAGCAAAAAATCCCGGTGTTTGCAGTTCAAGAAGTGTTGCCTCATAAGATGCGCTGACCACGCGTACCGGAACAGAACTATCAGGGATTGAATTGCCAAAGCGATCAATGGCGCTTTTACGGGGCCATGATCGCTCCTGATCTATGCCGCCTGTGGGTTGGCCGGGGAACCGCTGGTAATAATGGCCGTCAAGATACACAGACCCACGCAAGCGGGCAGCGGCTACAGTGCCAGCGGGTATCTCTAGGCCGTTGGCTTCAATGTAGTCTGCAAAGCCGATATCTGTGCCGTAGCCGGGCATACGTTACCCCTTGTTAAATTTGGATTGATTCTTGGCAGGTTTTGGAATGATTGGCACGGTAATTATTACACCAATATCGGCGAAATCTTTGATCTGCGCTTCGCTTAATTGCAAGGCGTTTTCAAGAATGACAGAAGCCCCGGCTCTTACGGTTTGCGTTCCACCGAAGACTCGTATGGCCTTGTCACGTGATGAGTTATTTTTAACTTGGTACGCTGACATTGTGACGCTCCTAAAAAAGCGAGGCCGTAGCCCCGCCTATTCATTCAGTTTAAGCGTTAGACACGCCACGACGCAACACACGAGGAGCACAGCACAAGAACAGCGGGTAGCTGTAGATTTCGCCACGGGTAAACGCTTGACGCTCACGATCTGGAATGTTGAGGCCGTAGGTGTCCACGCCAGGAGTGTTTACAAACGGACCAAACTCAGCCGGGGCCATTGCGTGCTTGAAAACACCTTCTGCATCGATTGGAAAAAACTTGGCTTCCGTGTCAGCAATCGCAACAGCCGAGTTGTCGTCAGTGCCACGATAGTTGTGGAAGGTGATGCCGCCGAATGTGAAGGCTTGAAAAGCATTACCCTGGCGAAGGTCACCCGCAGCGGCATAGCCAAGGAAGGTATCACGCACTTTCGGGTGCTTAATCAGCAAGTCGTAGAACGTGTCACCGACAAGCGCGTGCACGGTTGTTGCTGTAGTAAAAGCACCCTTAGCAGAGCGAGCCATCGCACGGACGACGCCGTTACAAATTTCGCGCACATCAGTGCCTGCAGTGGTCAGCAAAAAGTTAATAGCTGTGGTTTCTGCCTCGCCGAATTGGTCAAAATAGTTGTAGATAACGCTTGAGCCATCAGCGTCCAACAGCTTGCCTTGCAGCGCGCCCAAGCGGTGATATTCTTGAGTCAGTTCAACGTCATTACGGACGCGAGCGAACCGGCGCAAGAACTCTGCCTGAACTTGCTCCAGCTCAGTCTCGGAACCAAAGGCACGGATGTTCTGGATTTCTTCAGCGTAGAGCGTGAAACCTTTTGCAAGCCGGACCGTTTTCAAGGGAACCGCATCGCGGTCGTCTTCTTTCAACTCAGAAGTTGAAGCGCCAACCGGGCTTGTAGGAATAAGGGTTAGCACGCCATCGCGACGGTCTACAAAAATTGTCCGGGTGCGGACGGGCATAGGCTCAAATAGGCCAAGCTCGCCTAGAAGTTGAGGTTTGAAATCCATTTTGTTACTGACACCTGTCAAAGATGTCATCGAAAAAGCACTGTTATTGAAAACGTTCATTGAAGCCATGATTTTTTCCTTTATCGACGAACGATGATGCCGAGTGCCTTTAGGGCAAGGTCGGATGCGATGATTTGGGCGGAGTCTGCACCAACCTCATAGGTCAGTTCGTGACCGTTAAGCTCGGCATCGCGTGCAAAGTTAACGCTTGCATAATCAACGCCCGAGGCAGTGGTGTTCACGATGGTTTCAAATAGTACGCCCGCCTCGTTCTGCGATCCGTTAGTTGCCGCGACATCGTGACGCACAAACTTTCCAGTGGCGGTAATCTTGCCTAAGACAGTGCCGGCAGATAGGGTGGTGTCTGCGGGAACGGTCACGGTTACGTCATCGCGTGAGCGGAACCCATTAGACTCGCTGACAATGAAAGACGCTGTTGCTTGGCGTTTCTGTAGAGTTGCCATTCTTTACGCTCCCTTCTTCATTTTGATGCCAGCAGAGGCAAAAGTGGAATCGCTCCAACTACCTGCGCCGTCGTTGGATTGGACTTGGCCAATGTTGCGCAGCGGGTCAGTGGTGGTTGCTGAGTCTTCTGCTAAGATGTCAAAGCGTGCGTCGATGTACGCCGCTGATTTATCCTTGACTGCTGAATCACCCAGCTTGGCCACAACGGTAGCTTTGCGAATATCTGCATCGCTTAGGCCAGCAATAGCCAGGTCTTTTGCAATCAACTTTGCCTTGCCGATCAGCTCAGCGCGATCCATTACCCGCTTATCTACTTCGTCTTCATCCATCATTTTGTCTTTCAAGTCGTCGATCTCAGCCTGCATCCGACCCATCATCGCGTCCATTTCCATCTTCATATCATAACGGTCGCTGATTAACTTGGCCTCGGCGTCGGCCATTTTTACTTTAAACGCTTCAATCGCCGGGGCGTCGGTAGCGGCAACTTGCACCGCCTTGTCGCCCAGAACCACTGTTAACATAGTCATGGCTGATCCTTTAATTTTCTGGTCGTGGTTGAGTGGGACAAAGCCCCATGCTTGCGCACCGTCCCCGATGCGTAATTCCTGATTTGCCCTGCCTTCGTCTACCAGGGCAACGTGATTGACTCGTATGTTTCGCTGTATCGCGTCGTATGCTTCACCGCTGTCCGTGAGGCCACTCACCATTTCAACGTCGGCAGTGTAGCCCAGAGACAACTCTCGCTTGCCGCCTTCATAGTCTTTTATTGCAGCGCCATCCATCATGACCAAGGGCACGCGGATATATTCACCGTCCCGCGTAACTTCATCGCCCATTTGACCTATGGAGTCTAGCTTCCACGTATCAGCGGTTACGCTTGATGCAGGGTGATCGTTGGTCATTGGCTTATGCGCGATGCTGGCCATAGAATCAGCGGAAAACACTTCAGACTCCGGGCGAAATACTCGAACAAATTCCATTCCCGGCTGTTTCATCTCATCGCCGGTATAAAGCTGCACGTTGTTAGCGCGACTGACCCGAGACGATGCAACCAGGTAGCCGTCGACTGTACGCTTGACCGTGCTTTCGTCAATCGAAACTTTGTCTACAAACTGCATTGCAAGCCTCCTTTTGCTCTACTCATCTTCGCCGCCCTCTAGTTCTTGCATTGCCGCCTCAAGCCCCGGCAAGTCGCCTGCTTCAATAAATGAGTTAATTAGGCTGTCGGATAGCGCCTCCACCGGAACCAACGGCAAGTCATCGCCGCCACCTGCAAGAACCCTTGCCGCGTCTGCCTTTGTCTTGAATATGTCGGCTTTGTCTTTCTCGCTCATTTGATACAGAGGGCGAAAGCGAAATTGACAGTCGCTTGTCCTATCACCTAACGCCGAACGTACAACCGCGTCCATAAGTTTTTCTAGTGGCTCGCGTAAATGCAGCTCTTGCTCTGCGCTGATCCTGTCGTAGTAATTCCTTAGATCACCATCACCCGTCGAGTTCATACCCTCAGGTGATTGACCAAGAAACCGGGTTGCAGGGATGTCAGCGGCACCGGATACAATCTGTAGCTGCAGGCGCTGTACTTCTGGGAGCTGTGCAAAATTGACTGACTTCTGCTGGTAAGTGTCGTTCTTGTCCAAAACCAGCGCATTAACAGTTGATTTCATGCTCTGCACTAGGCTGAACCGTTCCACAACCGCCCGTTTATAGACCTCACTTTTCATCCCTTCCATGAAGCCGTCAATCTGATAAACGTCAACTTTGGCCTCTTGAACCAAAGCCGCGATGCCCTGCTGGCCTGCGGTGGCGTCACGAATTGCAATCTCGATAGAATCAAGAATGCTGTCTGCCCATCGGTCGTAAAGAATCTGCGAATCAACCGGCAGTTCGTTGCCCAGGAACCGAACAACACGCGACGGATGAATGCGAATAGTGCCGCCAGCAGCGCCGATCAGATCGTAATAAATAGGCTCCATGTAAGTAGGGCTCATGGGGTCAAAGTCTAGCAGGCCGCTTGATAACTGGTATCGGTCCATTACTCTTATAAATTGCACGCCGCCTTTTTTTATGCTGCTCAGCACCAAGGGCTGATCGTTGTTGTCTTTGCCGTCGCTGATAATGATCCCGGCACCGCCCAACAACCGGGCTTGCTTTATGGCTTTGAATACTCGGCTGTAAACCTGTAGCCTTTTTTCTTCGGCTTTAATTAGTGCAATTTCTTCTTTGCTACACTGCCAAGCCCAGCCCTCGCGCATCATATCAAGCGCAGGAATGTCTATGGCTTTTCTGGACATCCAGTTAGATCGATATGCGTTCTCGGCTTGCTGCTGATCTAATGGCGTGAAATACCAGTTGCCCTGAGCGCCTTTGTCTTTCTCGCTGCCCAAGTTGGACATCGCGTTAACTAGGCCGCGTGATACATCGGAGAACCAGTTGCTCATGAATAGACCGCCATCATTTTATAGCCCCTTAACATCTGTGACTTTTCCAATTCCTATTTCCGCAAGTATACCATCTGTTTTCTTTTGTGTCTTGTAACTGAATTTTCTGTGGTAATAAGACCGGTCAGGAGTAAACGGACATCATATCGTAACCGGCGGACTGCACCGGCCAATAGCACATCATTACAGCGTCCGCAACATTAGGTGATTTCGTTCCAGATGGTGACTTATCAACAATAAGTTTCATCCGTGCACCCTTTGATGCTGTTGGCTGTGAAAGCTCTTTCTGCAAAGTCCGCAATAATGGCAGATCAGAAGGCAGGCTGATCAGTTCGTCGTGGTCAAATCTCACGCCCTCATTGACAGCCCTGTAAGTCTTTTCAAAGCGCCTACGAAGTTGCCACCAGCCTTGTGCTTTCAGGTTAGTGTAAAAGTCTTTGTTGATTGGCGTGTCTTTATCGTGTGGCTCGACGTTTTGATTGGGGTTCTGCACTGCTGCCCCGGCATCCCATGGCACAAACCGAATACCTGACGGCATTAAGCCCTCATCGTTTAGCCGGTTGGTTTCTGCCTTAACGCCTGACCCCACGCCAATGCAGTCGTAATGCACTTCAATGCTTCCACAGTTACTGGCGTGCCCTATAGCTCTACGTGCTGTCAATCCTGTGTCACGCTCGCCCCATTCAGCAAGATGCCGCAGAGTGATTCCCTTGCGGCCTGCGTAGGCGTTTTTATCGCCGCCACCGTCTGCAACGTCCAGTGCAGCGCAATAGCCACCCGAGTCATCAATTCCCAATTTAATATGCGCATCAATTGCAGCGGCCACCCATTCTGCCGGGATTATAACGCCCTCAACGGATGCGGCGTAGTTGCGATCAACTTCCTGAGCAAAGACGTGCAGCAAGCCGTCCGCTTCTGCCTTCTTACGCCTGGCGTCGTACCACGCCTGATCTTTTGCCGGGTGATCTCGCCAGTCCATTATAAAGACGTTTGTGACGCCCTTGTGTGCGGCTCCGCTTTTCCATTCGACGCCTGACTCACGCCTGCGATGAAACACGTTACCGAGGCCGTTGACACTTGATATGTCAATCTGCACATTGGTGTTATCGGCCAGCGCTGCTTCGATCTTTTCCGGGCGCTCAAAGTGAGCCGCTTCGTCTTTGAAATAGATCAGCTTACGCCCGCCCCGGCCAATGTTGTCGCCAGCCTCACCGGTAATCGTGGAGCCGTTCTCTGGATTGACGAACCGCATGTACGTCATATGCTCTTTTGGCGATAACCCGATTGGCCACAACTCAGACGGAAGGCCCATAATGATAAGGCGCATCTTCTCGAAAATAGAATCTGGGTCGCCAATGCGGTCAACAAGCTGTTCTTTGCGCGAACCCCAGCCAACCGCTGCGCCTGGGTAAAACATCCATAGCCAAACCGACACACCGCAGCACACCCATGACGCTCCCATGTCCCGGCACTTTTCGATCAGCCCATGTTCTTTGCCGTCCATACATGCCAGCAAAAAGTAAACAAGTTGCTGTTGCCTGGGGAACAATATGAAGGGCATCTTTGCCGGAACATCACCGCCGCTGTTTCGCGGGTCATACGTTGTAACCCAGTGCTCAATAAATTCCACCGGGCGGGTGCGGTAATATTCCTTTGCCCCGTAAAGCAGTACGGGCTTTGACCTAATGCTTAGGAGTCGCTTCTGCCGCTCAGCAAAGACATCGGTGTAATTAGGCGGCCAGCTATGCCTTATTGCTGTTGAGGGTGTCGGCATAAGCAGCAGCGGCTTCCTGTGGGGTCATGTTCTTAGTAATGGTTTGTATGGGTCCGCCATTCGGGCCGGTGTGCTCGTGCTTGTCTGTAAACAGCTTCAAGTGCCTTCCTAGCAGCTCGTACCCTTTGAACACGTTGGTGGCGTCATATTTGTAAGCCGCAGCAAGCTCTCCATCTTCGTTGGCTGTCATAACCGGATTGCCTTCTCGGTCCAGTACTGGGGACGCTTGCTCGCATCGCTCAATATTCTTTCTGATACCGTTAAGAATAAAGTCAGATGTAATTTCTGTGCGATCTGAGCGACGGTTCATGCGCCCCTGAATAGTGCCTTGAACCTTGACATTTACTAACAGGCGGGCAGATTGAGAATCTGCGGTTTTTTTACTATACCCTGCCCTTATCGCAGCCTGAGTGCCATTAAGATCAACCATGTACTCATCCACAAACCGAGATTGCCGGGGCGTCAATTTGCTTTTTGATTTCTCACTCCCGGATTTCATTTATCACTCCAACCAATAATAAAAATCAAAATAAAACCTGATCAAGCAGGCGCATTAAACGTAGCAATACCAGAAGCGTCAAAGGTAACTTTAAAATCAGTACCGTCACCCGCAGAAAAGGCCATCGCGGTGGTGCCTTCCTGAGCCCGCTCTACCGTTATAGAGTCGCCGGATCTTGCGGTTGCTTTAAGTATCTCAATCGCTGCGGAGCTTTGCAGGGTCAGCGGGAACCACTCAATTCCGGTGGGTGAAGGAAACAGAGCGCCGTCACCTGTTGCTAACACAAGATTAGTGTCAGCATCCGTTATTGAGCTTGCCAGCGTCGAAGCGGCGTTGTTTGAGATCAGTGAGGACGTAACGGGCGCTCCGAAAAGTATTATTGAAAGCAAAGTTTAGCATAAAAACCTTTTGAGCATAAAAAAACCCTCACTGAGAGGGCTCTGAACTTATTGCTATGAGGTAAAGCCTAGCAACATTTGCGCCTCTTTGTGCAGGCTAGTAACCCGCTCAATGTGCTCTACTCTTGTGGCCTTCCACTGTGCCAGTCCTTTGCCACAGACGCTAGCAACCTTTTTATCATCCTCCATCAGTCCCAGCGCCTCGTTCAGGGATTGCATTACGCTTTTTTCTCCCGAGAGCATGGCTTCCATTTTATTAAATGCCTGCATGTACTTAATTTTCCATTGCAGCGCCTCTTTTCCGGTAAAACCCATTGCAAGCAGGGTAAAGCCATCCCTTGTAATGTCGTAACAAGGCAAAACTTTATTCTGCTCAGATACATACGAGGACAGACAAAAAGTTTGCTCTCCTAATTCTTCGCCAATTTGTTCAGAAAGTGTACGAATTTTTATCAAAGTATATCTGTGAGGCTTATTAAACTTTTCTGCCACATCTTTACTGCTAACAACTACCTTGCCTTGCTTCATTTCTACTAGGTCGTTCATGGTGCTAACCTCAATGGATGAGGTTTAAATTATACACCTCTAATTATGAGTTGCAAGTTGCGAACTTCCGTCCATAAAAAAACCCTCACTAGGAGGGCAAAGTCCGGTTGGTGATGCGCTATTTCCGGAAAACGCATCCGCGTACATCGCCCGCGGCAGGCTATCAACACTGACTACACTAAAAAAGACTTTGGGGAATGCCGCCGCTTCGAGACCACGCTTTTAACGTCAACAACACTTTGACCGAAGCCCTTATCAGTGCCCACTCATACGCTGAATGGGTTGCGTGTACGTGTCGCTATCGCAGCGAGGTATTCACTATAACATCAGTCTTTGACTAGGCGGTAGCCCTTTTCAATCATGCCGTTAACAATGCCTTTTGGCTTTAGGCCGGATGCGATTGCTAATTCTACAAATTCTCTAGGTCTTCTCTTTCATCTTTTTCTTTCTTGGAAGGCAGTGCGCGAAAACACGCTAAATTGCAGCATCCATCATACGAAAAGTGGTAGTCGTCACCCAGCCGCAAATACGACTGAATTTTTAAAATATGCAACCGGAACAACAATACACTCTCTGTACACTCTCTGTCATCGTCGCTGATAAAAATGCACTCTTTGCCGATTGGTGGCCACCCGATGCCGTCCCATGCCATGCCTGTTTCTACGGTTTGGGGTTTGAGGTGCAACTCTTGAAACTCATAGCCATAGCTCTTGATGTCATCAACCACATTCCAGTTACCCGCCGATCCCTGCACAACAACCTGGCCAACAGGTATCACGACACACTCAAACCACTCTACGCTTGAACCCCACCGGCACTCACCATGAAAGCCTACTGGTGGCCATCCGTCTACCCAATCCGATTGTGTGGGCTCTGTGGGGCGGGAAGTATAACGCGAGGTCCCCCATTCGTTTTGGTTTTTCAATACTTGATACCTGTCCAGTCGCCACCAGCCGTTAACGTCACAAAAACAATTTGCGTAGGTGTCGTAGTGGCTTGCTTCGGTGGGTGCCTCTGTCCAATCTGGATTGCTCATATCGTTCTCCTGTGCCCTGTGCGGGCTATTGGTTTTGTGTGTGGGGTTGCTAAGGTTAATCGGTGTTCGTGGCCTGTGTGGTGTCCTGCACTGCCTGCACCTCACAATCTGCGCAATGGCCATGCTGCTCTATCAGATCCTCTTCGTGCCAGCTTGTAACGGTGGCCTGGCAGGCTGGGTAGGACGCTTTGACTTTCTCTTGCCTTGGCGCGTACATGGTGATTTCCTTTTTGTGGTTTGGTTGCTTCGATGAGTTAACAATAACACAAGTGAGGGAGGGCGCAAGGGGTTATTATGCCCGGTACGCTTGGCACACTTTGAAAATAGAGCGTACCGGGCTGTAGACCTTGCGAGACTAAGGCTTGACACAAACGGTACATACAACACATTAAAACAATAGATATATATAGGAGTGTCTCTCTAAAAGTCACAATTTTTTAATCACTTTTTTTTACTCTCTATAGGGCTATTGCGTGCCGTGTACCGTGCCAAACGTACCGGCAATCATAACGTTATGATAAATAAAGAAAAACCCCGGAACGCTATGCGTCACAAGGCGGTACAGTGGCAAGAAAGCGTGACGCCCAAAGCGAATATTCATTAAAACAGCGCACCAGTTGTGCACTTAGTGTGCACCATTTAGTCACATGACGTAATGCACATAAAATGCACATAAAATGCACATAAAATTATACATTTATATTAAAGTTGGCACAAGGTTGGCACAAGGTTGGTTCGATTCAATGGTGCGCTAGGTATGTGCCTACAGTGCACCAAAAAAGAACTAACTTGTGCCTGTTATCAACATAAAATGCATTTAAACTGTAACTATTTTGTGTTATTATGGTTGACTCAAAGAGAGCACAACTATTACACTCCCTATTACACTAACCTAGCCAACGGGTGCACAAATGAAAACAAGCAAAGAACGAACCGTATTTTTTCTAGAAAGCGACTTGAAGAGAAAAGCGGTTGAATACGCGAAAAAAGACCGCCGATCTCTGACGGTATTAATCAATATTGCGCTTGAGCAGTATTTGAAGGGCGTAGATTATTCGGAAGAGGAGGGCAAAGAAGAAGACGTGATGTGATGTGGTGGCGGCTTTCGCCGCCTCACACCATTCTAATTAAAGAAGCTAATAGGAATCCTTGTTGCACGACTTCTCGTTCCAGCAAACCTAACCGGAAGTCTTGCAGTCTCGGCACCTTCAATGCGGCCCAAAATACGACGCCAGCCAGCCCCCCAAGGTGTTCCAACGAGCAATTTCTCTAATTCAGCGTGCTTATTTGCAACAATCAGGACGTTACCCTCTACCACCAACCCATAACGTTTTAGCACCTCGTTACACTCCGATTGCGTCAACCCTGACATGGCACTCTTGCCGCTCGCGCAGTCTATAATCTCGCCAATAGACCTCAACAAGCTGCCACGTTCGCTATCAAATCGCACCTGGCTCTGCAAGATCCGCTGCAAACAACTTTCCTCGTCGCTGACTTGTTCGGCTTCTTTAGCGTCTGAAAAGTCCATATCTGCAACCCATTTTCGAGCATCCTCTAAGCTAATCTCGTCATCACGATGATAGGCGCATGCCCCGGCGATAAGCGTTCCCACTTGGTCGCCCAGTCGCTGGCTACCAAGAACCTCGGCAATGGCTCTAGCGAACGTTTTAGCGTTGATCCGTATCACCGGCATCATAAGGTACGCCCTGGCTCTAATAGCTGCGCAAGCGTCCTGTGTCAGCGTGTTATCGACGCGTTTACTAAAGCTATCAAATCGCTCTTTATCTTCTATCGTCTTTTCGGGCGATGCTAGCGTTAGCACCGAAAACCGTGATTCGTCCGCGGCCTGTGACAGCGATACGTTAACCGAACCCATCAGGAACATAGATCGCATGCGAAAGGCCATTCCGTTACCGTTTACAGTACCCTTGATGATCTCTGCTGTGCTGTCGCTAGATGATTGCCGGGCCAGCTCTATTACTGTCTGCATGCGGTTTTGACTGCGGTGGTCTTCGCTCTCGGCTTCGTCAAACACGATGGGGCGCGAGTCGCTTTTAAGTTTCTGCCGTATACCTGCTTCCGTTGTGCTGCCTTGAACCATCATCGCGGACGGCCCTAGAAGCGGCTGTATTATGTGGTCCTGCACCCAAGACTTACCCGCGCCCCTCTGTGCTGTGATCCAGATGTGTGGCCTCCATGACAGCGCGCCACAAATAGGAGCGAGCAAGCACCAGCCCGCCAGGAGTTGAGCGTGTACCGGCTTGACCCAGTTTAGCTGTTCAAACAGTTCTACTATGTCGATTGCCGCGGCGTCTGTGGCTGGCACAGAGTCTGCGCCGTGCTCTAGTGGTGCTTGCTTGGTGTAAATAAACCCGCTGTCATGATCTGCGATCGCGCTGTGTTTGCCGTCTATTAAAAGGCGATCGCCCAGGTGCAGCACTGCCCGGCCCTTGTCGTACCAAGCCCCACGCCCTCTTTCCCTGTCCTGACTGTAGATGCCCGCCTTCTCACAGCCGCGCATCAGGTCGTTTGCAGCGCCCTGCCAATCGGTGCCTTGCTTGCACTTAACGTAAGCCATCTCCCACCATTCAAGCGGCGCTAAGCCCATCAGTTCCGCAGGGCTTGTGTGCGATGCCCGCTTGATCTCGCTGACCTGCTCAGTGCCGCGGGGTAGATAAAAGTAGCTGTTGCCCTGGTAGCCAAGGCAGCGGAACGGGCGTGCGGGTGTGGGCGCTGTCTCGCTCTCCGGACGTGCTGCCCTCTCCGGACTCGTTGCCCTCTCCGGACCGGGGTTTACCGTCTTAGCCTCATCGCTGCGCTGGCGTACATGGGTCAAGCCCAAGAGTTCCGCCGCGGCTTTAACGGCCTTGCTGGTGTCGCCGCTGTACTCATACTCACAGAAAAGATCAAACGGGTTAACCGGCTTGCCCGAGTCGTCGCTGCAAAGCGGGTCACTGGCGTGATGAATAAAGCAGCGGTCTTCACCGGGAAACAGCACGACGCCGGGCAGGTTGGTTGTGGTGTGCGGCGACACGTATCGGCTTTTGCCCTTGCGTGTGTAGCCGTATTGTTCAAGCACCATACGCAAGTCGTTTGCGTCGTTAAACGCGGTTATTGCGCTGCCCTGTTGCGTTGGCTGCTTAGGCTCCCGCGGTATCGGTGGCGCTGCTTTAGGTAGCCACGGGCAGGCGTCCACCAGTTGCGGCTTGAAGCTGTCCCATGCGTTCCAGATAGCCATCAACCATGCGGGCGGTTCGGGCCAGTCCTTGAGCGCCTTCGGTGGCTGCACTATCCATCGATAGGGCTTTAATGTATCAGGGTGTACCGAAGGCGGCAGTACGTCGTAACGCTGCTTACCCTCGTTTGATACGCGAAGCTCCAGAACCGTGTAGGCGCTGAACTGTTTGGCGGTGTCGCGGATCTGTGCTTCTCTTTCTGTATTGCCGTCAGCTTTGGCCTTGGCAGCGTCCCGCATCATCTGCTTGTGGATGTCGCCGCTGGGGTCGCCCTCAGAAGGCCAGCTTACTTTATGGTAGTCCATGACGCCCGGCTGGCTTGGCACGCGGAACATGCACCGCATACCCTTGTCAGCACCCTGTATCGTCGGCACCTTGGAAAGTTCGGCGTCCAGGTCAATGCCAAACTCTTCAGCGATAAGGCGAAACGACGTCATGCAATCAATGTCAAGGCTGCACATCTGCGACGGGCCAAGCGCCAGGCCAATGTTTAAATCAGGGTTGTCTTGCCAGTGTTTATCTGCGGCGGTGGGGTCCGTGAATGTGCGATTGCCCCAGTCGTTCTCGACAGGGAGTTTGCTTTTAGGTTTGATGGGAATTACGGCAAATCCGTATCGTTCAGCGTAACGGGCTGCGTACCAATTTGTGGGCTTTGTCATTTGAAGCCTCAGTCAAGGGAGTCGAAAGGATAGCGGCAGGCGTTGACTAGACGCTTTTCGGATGCCTCCTAGCCGCGAATTAATTTTAGCGCGTCTTCTACGCTGCGAGCAATACCTGAGATACCGCCCGCGTTGCTAACAGCGTTAAGGAACACCATCTGTTCCTTAGTTGGCTTGCCGGTTCTGGTCTTTACCTCTACCGCAAAAAACCGGCCACACGGCGCTATACCGATTATGTCGCTAGACCCAACCGCAAGCCCGAACCGAATCATGCGGGCGTCGGTCAACGTTACTT
>Ga0307978_1001716_pt1 | contig 16079 bp, 8 predicted proteins | sample OrgLakmetage1056_FD_203151 | JGI IMG/M metagenome (GOLD analysis project Ga0307978, IMG submission 203151) | Saline water microbial communities from Organic Lake, Antarctica - #1056 | ecosystem: Environmental > Aquatic > Non-marine Saline and Alkaline > Saline | place: Antarctica: Organic Lake...
CTCCCAGCTTACAGCAATTTAGAGAGTAGCGAGGAAAGCATCGAGCTTGGGGATAGTGTCGGCGGCAGAAGTGCGGGCGAGTTCCTGGTTCTTTCGGCGGGCAGCGAGGTCAGTCTGCTCGATGGACTTGAAGAATGCAGTGCAAGCCTTCTTCTGTTCCGGGGTGGTGGCAAGACCCTTGGCAGCACCACGCGTCTCGTACATGAAACGAGAGAGTTCATCACTGACCTCGAACCACGCCTTCTTCTCAACGTAGGCGGGGAGCTTCGCTAGACGCTTGCGGGTCTCAGCGAGGACAGCCTTTTTACGGGCAGAATACTCCGGGTTGTCCGGCTTGTAGAGGGAGTTTTCATCAACATTGCCGTACACAGAGTATGGTGAGTATGTCTTGGTGGACTGGTCCGATCCGTAGGCGGCACCCTCCGAGTAGGAAGTTCCATCTCCAAGCAATCCAAAGACGGAGAAACGAGGGGATTCACCGACGGCAGCGTTGGCGGCGGCAGGAAGAAAGGCAGCACCAATAGCGGCGGCACCAGTCTTGATGGCCTCACGGCGGGCACCATCCTGTTGAAAGGAACAAAACAAATGATGGGTAAGACCAACGGGAGTTCAGCAAAGGATGCACTTTATAGAATAAAGAAATGCAAAACAAGGATAAAGGCGGCTCTCGTTCTTGTTCTTGCTATCCGCCCTGGCCCGGAAACAGTCTAATGACTCTCTCCCGTTACGGAAACAGTATCTTTGCAACGAGATCTCAAAAAATGCCTCTTGAACAGCAAACTTGTAGCTTCTTTCCCTGATATTCATCAAGGTGATTGCATGCGATGGGACCGTACCTGAGAGAAGGCAGCAGCCGAAGCAGCAAGGGAGAATAGGATGGTGATCTTCATGGTTGCTGGTATTGAGGCTGTATGGATTTGTTGTTGACGTTTGCCGTTTGCTGCTGAGATCGTGCGTATCCGCGGAGTTCAACATCATAGAAACTAAGGCTGTACCCCCTACGGCTGAAGTACAACGGGTTATTCGCCCTATTTCATTCTCCCGTATCTTGCGAAGCCCAAAACCAAGTCGTGTAGATCGCTACAGTAGGACCTCGCGATGGTATGCATGCTCCATGCTTGCTATGATACATATCATAGCTAGACTAGTACTGTAGCTGCGACTACGACTGGTATGTATTGGTATATATGACAGTAGAGCCTGTCGTCGATTCTGTTACATTCTAGTCCTCTCGGACCACCAAGGAAGGTAGCCTTTATTGCTTGGCCGAGCTGGTACTATCGAGATATTGAGTCTTCGCGGCGATGCATTAGTTAGCTAGCGGCTAGCTAGAACTGCGTAGTACTATCCATACACCACGGAAGTCCACCTCGTGCTTGGATTTTCTAGCTCCTCTCTAGCTATGCAGCCTGTAAAGCATGCTCACGCACCCGGACGCTATATCAATTTATAATCCAGCAGCTCCAACCGCGGCGAAGACAAGATCAGCACTGCTATTCGGCGTTTGATTGTACGTCGTGCGCGTCGATTGCTATACAAAAGCATGGGGAGTTTGATACCAATTACACTGCAACCACAGCCAACCATCACTCTATAATGAATCGGCACTGTACAACAAGAAGAATGCAATTAAATGGAGCAATGTATATTATGTTTTAGTAAAAGCATGATCCTTGATTGGCACAAAGTACGACGTAGTTATAGACCAGTTTAGGCTTCGCGTCCAACAGGCGGCAATTTGGTAACGTAAACATCTTGTCCAATGATAGCTCCCATACACGATACGCCAATGTATGTAATAACGATAAACAAAAGGAAAAACAAAAGTCCGGCCATGATATTGGGAGTCATGCTGACATAGTAGACGCCAGACATGTCCTGGTTGTTGTTGTTGTTTCCATCGCCATCTCCCCCGTCTTCGAGGCGACGAGCACCCGACAAGAGCTTGGATCGGCCAACAGTAGTCATGCGCTCCATACGGCGGCGGCCTTGCAGCTCACGTTCACGCTTTACTTCGGCAGTCGATCGGAGGGCCGAAAGAACCACACTTCCAACATCCGAGTGCTCAATGGCATTCACGACAGCACTGTCGATTTCAGCGGGATCAGTGTCGGCATCGACGGTAACAATAAAGATATTGGAGTTCTTCATGGCTCGGGCTCTCTTAGCAGAGGTCTTGAAGGCCTTGGACATCAAACCACCATTACTAGCCACTTCGATTTCTTCTGGTTCGTTGAGCGAAAGGAGCTTAGTCGTAAATTCGCTCAGAGTAACCTGGAGTGCCTTTCCGACACTGCCGGCACCGGCTTGACGCACCACGGTACCAGGGCTTTCAACACCTGAAACGTGGTGATGAATGCACTCGGCGTGATCATATTTCGAAGCAATAGTCGGCAGAACTCCCTCAGAGCTAAGTTTGGACAAGCCATCCGAGCCGTCTTCGTTTCGGCCCACGAGGAACACTACTGCTGGTAGCGCAAAGTCATTCGTCTCTTGCAAAACGTCCGAAAAAAGATCCTGTACCGCTACATCATTGGAAGTATGAACGACAGGTGCAGAGGTCTTTACCCTCTTCCATACCACTGCCGGAGCAGCAGTAACGGAAGAGATCCATGCAAGGAGGAGAATTGGCGCCGTCTTCATCGTGATAGTGGAGATCATAATTTTGGGAAGCAGCGGCGATCGAAGAAATACACCGCGAGACAGGAAGGCATTGGATCACTTAGACGAGTTTTGTAGCACTTAAGAAGAATTTAAATACACCATTTCTTCAGCCTTGTGGAAAAGAAAGTAGGAGCGTTGAACAGGCGTTACGTATTTAGTCGAGTGAGTCCGGGAAACTAGATGTATGATAGACACAATGATAATATTATGGTACAAAAATGCCATTGCTGGTCTCGACCATGATGGTTGACGCTATTCACGTTGAATGATACATATCACCCATGCAATTGATACTCGAAGCAAAGAAAACGGCTAATGTGCCGTACCACAAGCTCTACAGGAGGTAGCATTAAAAACATCTTCAGGTGAGGATGCTGCGATCTCTCCTTCTTTGCCGCGAGTGAGATCCTTAGGACTAGCTAGTATAGCTCCCTTTCATGGTGCATCGTCCTCACCAAGTGATTGTCACCCTTGGTCCTCAAGGTTGGCGTCCTTGACGAAATTTTGCAGGCTATTGGACGGTGTTGAAACATACGGGAAAGCAGTCCAAGTACGACAAGAGAAGGTGCAACGTGCAACGCCATGCACTCTAATCAAAGCAGTCTACAACAATATGTCTCCAACCTAATTCATCATAAAAAAGGCAGTATAATTCGTCGCAAATGGAAACACTCTCTTTTTGTAAGGATTTTTCTATAAACGAAAGGACAGTCTAGGAAACGCTAGACCGACACCATCATTACCTCCGCAACATGACATTCGCCATCTCTGCTACACTAGCAAAACGAGAGACAAGATTTAATCGATACGTCCGTAGAAGATACCCTTGGTAAGGATCTTCTTGGGGACCTTGGATCCCATATCGGTATCAGAAAGCTGGGTAGCAACGAAAACTCCACCAATCTCCTGCTCCTCAGTGTTGACCTTGTTGACTTCCATCTCGATACGTCCAGTGGTAATGTCAAAGGTCTTGTTGTTCTCCTTGAAGAGCTCATCATCACCCTCTTCTCCGGATTGCAGACCGGGAAGAGCGACAGCCATATCGTAACCGGTGGTTCCACCACGTCCCTTGGGGTCGAGGAAGAGTCCAGTACGGTAGGACGGAGTGTTAAAGTCCCCGCCCATTTGGAAACCGGGCTTGAAGGCTCCACCGTTACCCTTGGCGACAAGGTCCTTGACGGTGAAGAGGAAGGGGACACGCTCTCCTCCCGGAAGCTGAACAGTGGTGGGAGCGTAATCAATACCCTCCTTTTCGGAGAAAACAATGCTTCCACCGCTGATGTCAAGATTTCCCTCGATTCCATCGAGAGTGTAAGTCTGGCGGGTCATGACCTTGGAGTTGACGAACTTCTTCTCGGTCTTTCCACCCTTGCCGACTTCTTCCTCAACGGCCCAAGCCTTGGGCTCGATGCACATGTCAACGAGACGGGCGCCGCTCTTGGGGACGATGGTTCCCTCTCCGAGGACTTCAGGGCAACGGTTGGCAAGACCAGTTCCCTTAACCTGCAAGTAAGAGAGCTCGTTGATCTCGCTCTTGGTAAGAGCCTGCGCGGGGGCGGCAGCGAGGCCAAAGGCAAGGGAGGCAGCAATGGCAACCTTTCCAGCGTTAGCAAGGTCCTGCTTCAAGGACATCTGGAGAGCCGAGTTACGCTGCGAAAAGAAAAAAGGAATAACAAAGAAAGGTGAGTTACTGGGCACAATCAAGGCTCTTGCAAAGGGAGAGTACTGGAGGTATTCGGGTTAACCGCCTTAATGCCTCCTATCATCTTCGTCAGCGAGAAAGCTTTCCCATCCGTAACGAACTTGTCGAAAATGCGCAACAAAGATTCCAACTCTACAAGTTTCCACTCACGCTAGCAGTAGGGGCCGGGGCAAAGGCCGAAGCCGAAGCGACGATGGCAAGGGTGCAGGCAGCAGTGAACTTCATGGTCAAACAGGCGAGATGGCAAGGATAGAATGGCTTCGACGTCAACACGGTGAATACAGGCATTACGCACGTAGAAGTTGGTGCAAGGAAGATACGTTTCCGGGTCCCGTCACCTGCGTCAACTTGAGTTTGCAATCTTTGGGGTCTCGTGTCGGAAGCAGAGAAGCCATCTCAGGATTCCATTCAACAATAGGAATAGCGTACAGAACGGCTTTCGATTAGGAATCTTATTGGATCATCACGTCCCGAGTTACTTGGCCAATCAGAACCGACACCGAAGAACATGGTGACCAGCGAAAAAAATAAGAAGTCGTCCGATCAGCCGATCTCTGATCTATACCGTACCGCACCGTTCGCTTGCCAGCTACCGTCCGATATTATGTACCTTTGTACCAGCTGCTCTCTACCAGTACCGATAGTCTATCTCAGGTCAAGCTGTCGATACTTCAGACCCAATAAACTAAGCGCAATCTCTTGGTCAACGATAGAAGCAGCTGTCGATCAGTAGATGTTCTCAAGATCTTCCTCTTGCTCGTGAGCAGACTATGCTCTGGAAGTTGAGAGCTCTCGTAGAGTTTAGGTCCTTCCTCTTCCATTATAAACAAGAATTTATATCACGTTAGCATTTTACAGTATTTAGTTAGATAGTTATAGATGATGATGATGATGATGTAGAGAGGAGCAAGTAGTGCTACACTCTCTGACTTAGACCTCGATTTCAGCAAGAAGAGGCAATTAGAGGGAATCGTACGCGGTGTGACCGTCACGCCCATCATTCCCATTTAGGTTCCGTACCCAAGACCAAAGCCCAGGGCTAAAGAAATAACACAAGATACAATGGCAGTTCCATAGCCGACGGCAATGTCGTCGTCCAGGTCTGCCTCATACGGCACGACAGAGGCCGCGAACCCAAAAGCAGCCGGGTTATGGCTGTGATGGCTCGCAGTCGCCGACGCCGTGACGTGTTCTTGGTCCAGCGTCACAGAAGTTGTCTTGAAAGCACGGCGAGAAGTCTCACGCTTCTTCGTGGTAAAGGCATTCGATCCATGTAGGAGAACAACCATGAGCAACATCAAGATGGAAAAAGCCCTCATGGTAAGGCGCTAAAAGAGCGTTCGAATAAGAGAACCTCTCGCGACGCTTCGCTAAGCGATCTACAATCTACGGATGTGGCTGGGTCAATAGCGAAAGAACTTGGGTTGTAGACTATCGCAATCGTATTCAAATAAGACTATGGTAGTCTCCTTGTGTCAATCTTATCGTCGCAACCACCACACGAAAGCGTTCGGCGTCTGTTGCGATTTGATTGATTCGAAATCGCGGTGACTTTTGGACGATCGGGCTCGACTTAAAACCATTCAGCGAAGCTTGGCTTCAACCAAAAAATGACGTCAGTTTTTACGCTACTGACAGGACGACAGACTGTCTAGCACGAACCCGTCATCCAAAAGGAGCCACGGTTTAGCTGCGAGCGACAACCTAACACTAATGTACCATGTACCTCTGCTTTCCTGCCATTTATAATTTAGAATATATACTATTGTAGCTGGCGGATTTTGGGTTGTGTGTATTACGAGTTTTGGCCTTTTATGATCATTATTCACTTCTCACTTCTATTTTCTGCGTGGAGCTGCCCATCCAGCTCCGAAGCCAACTCTGGCTTCCTTTTTGATCTTTCTTTCCCTTGCCGACCAAGAGAAAGGCCGCGCTCAAAGCAACGACCACACCAACGCTTAAAATTCCACCGAACCACATCATCCGTATCCTCTGAGCAGCCTCTCGTCGCTTTTGCTCTTCATGCGGCCGTGACCGGAGGCGTGGGAGCCCAGGCTCATTCAAAGTGCATCGAGCAAGCTGAGCAAGTGTCTGTATTCGTACTTGGCCATTATTTTTTAGAAGCGCACCCGTGGCCGATGTCAAGATTGGAGGCTCCAGATCAGACTCTCGACAGTGGATCTCAGCAGCGTCCACTACAGTAGCGGGATGAACGTCGCCATCTTCGGGCTCGGGAGTCCGACGAAGGTCAGCCTTGGTCCCCACAAAAACTCGAGGCGTCTCCTTGGTCAACAGCGTTGCTTCCAACTCTTTTGCGTATGAGAAACTTGATCCCTTACAACAGTCAAAAACCAACATGGCCAGGTCGCAGACACGGTCCTTGGGCGACGTAGTTGACCCAAAGAGCTCGGAAAGCTCTCGGTAGTGTTCTTCTTGGCTTGCCGCTGCAGTCTCAGGCACGTCGGTAAACACCAAGTGCACTACCACTTCTTCTCCATCTTCGTCGTACTTGCCACCGCTTGAGGACAACCTGCGCTTTAGCTTGACAAATGTGCTACTCGTCTCGGGCCGATTTGTAGTGGTAGTCTCGGTGGGCTTGACAGTGCTTGCATCAAAGGCGCCGCACAAGGCATTCAGCAAAGCAGTCTTGCCACTCGAATGGCTTCCGAGCACCAGCACTCGTACCTCACGTGATCGCAGTGACGATTCGTAATGGGCATCGGTCGGCGAAATCGAACTCTTCTTGCGACTGCGTCGCCGAGACTCAGGTTTTTTGCGAGCGTCTTCCCTATGCCCCAGACGAAAGAGCTCGGCTCGAGTGACGGCTGGAGAAATGGCCGCAATCTCATGCCAGCGTCCCATCCACTCTTGAAAAGAAAGGGGCTTGGAGGCAGCGTGGTTATTGAGATCTACACTTGGCAAAGAGTCGGATGCGCTGAGAATCGAAATGCCACTATTGGACAGAGCTTGCGACATGGCGGCCGGTACAATCAGGGATTCTCCATACTTTGGGGTCGTTTCGGGGCTGACGTCGTCAGGCAATTCCTTTGGCATTGAAAAACAGCCTTCGAATAGAGCACTAGCACGTCTCGGGTGCCACGGAGGAAGAGCGGGAGGGGGGAGGATACCAAACATGGACAGAATGTCATCAGCTGAAACAATACCGTCCTTGTCGGAATCAAATTGATGAAACAAGGCCGCCAAGAACTTTTTCGCCGACGAAGATAGCTTCCAATCGTCTCTGGCTTGATGAGACTCGTCCACTGGCATGATTACAGAGACAGGAACGTGCAGATTCAAATCATCGTCGTATCCAAACTTTCGTAGAGCTTGCCAAACAACGTCGAGTCGATTCTGACTTATAAACACATCAAAGATTGCCAAAAAGCCTGGAATGGCAAACTTTCCGTCCACCACAACGGCTTCGTCGGTGGTGGGATTATTCCTCGTGACAACCTTTTTCCAAGCCGCCAAGTCTCGATCAAATACCGCCACGTTGTACGTTTCGCGTTGAAATCGATCCAATTCGGCATCGCTCAAAAGCCCGTCGTGATCTCTATCGTACATGCGAAAGATGCGAGTAAAAGCTCGTTTGCATTCGGCTGTGAGTCTTCCCGTTTCCAAGTCGTATAAAGGTGGCGTAAAAGGATAAAGGACGGCTTGCTGTGCCTTGAGAAAGACGTCATCAACTCGAAGCAAGTTCTTGGCGCTGCATTTGATACATTGTCGGATAAAGGGGAATCTCTGCATGAGAGAGACAATCTGTTGTCGTTTTCTAGCCAAAGCTTGTTCGTCCGTCATGGCAGCCGAGCTGCTGGGGCGAAAGAGATCCATTTTGTTTTCTGCGACAATCACCGGGACCTGTAGTGGAATGGAGAGTGAAAGGATGTAAGTTATGGTTAGTGCGAGTAAAGCATACAGTAAAACTAAGAAGCAGGAGTCTCTCTCTCTAATTATGGTACGTACCTTGCCATTGTAACATCGTTCAATCAGAGGCAGCCAATGGTTCTCCAAGCGAAAGAAGGTTTCGACACGATCCAAGTCGTACACCAAGATAATGGAATCCACTTTGCCCATGGTGTTGTTCGTGGAAGTTTCCTGTTCCTGCACGAGAACAGCTCCTGCGGCAGACAGCGAGGAAGACGATTCGCCCATGTTGCCACTGTTTGCGCCCGCAGGTTGATAATTCTGGTGTTGCTGACTCTGACTTTGTTGCTGCGCTTCTGCTCGTTCCATGAGTGCAGCCAGAGAATCCGAGGACGTTCCTCCGCCTCCACCACTCAAAGAAAGGGCCGTCACGGCGGAAATCAAGGCCGCGTCTCCCCCTTGCGAATCGACAATGGTGGTAACGCAAGAATTTTCCGGATCGGGAGGCAACCTGACGCGTGTCATGATTCCAGGAACTACTTCGGAAAAGTATCGAGAGACAAAGGTGGAAATGAGCGACGACTTTCCAACGCCCTCTATGAGATATAAAAGACAATGGGTTCGGTCGTGTGAGTAAGGCGTTGTAAAGATGTGCGAGTGCGAAAGCTATAAACATACGGTGCCCATAGCATCCGAAAGCGCAATTAAGCGGCATCTAGAGAGAACCATAATAGTACTAAAACGAGTCGAGAGTCCCTTCCCTGCCTCTTACAAGCTACTGTCAACCTTATACGCTCGTTAGTACGAATGACACCAGCGAATTCTTTTCACAGAATACGAAAAGCGCTACTACCGTACTGCTATTAGTAGTGGTTCGGTAGTAAGCCTCTTGCGTTTCTACTCACCATCTCCCAAGACAAGCACCGTAATGGACGATCTCTTGTCTGCTCGCTTCATCTTGGAACCGTCTGCAGTCTGGACAGTTGTCTGCTGGCTCATGGTCCCAATAGTACTGTATGACACCGTGCTGTCTCTTTTCCAAGAGTTCTGTGCTCTCTCTCTCGCGGAAGAAGCATCACGTCAAAGATCGCTCTTTTGGCGCCAAAAGGGTGATTTTCGCATTCGGTTGACGTCACTCAACTCGTCACTCACTTCAACGGAAACCTGAAGGGCCTTTGTAAGTGTCAAAATTTGGGATTGGTTTTCTGACTAAAATGACTCTAAAAAGTGTCAAGACATTTCGTTCAACTTCAGAATTAACCCGAATTCGCGCGAAAACTTCCCCAACAGTTATTCACTTGAGAACACCGAAAGTGTGCTGGACCAAATGAATATGACCCTGTGGGTGCGAGCTTTATTCTTTATTGAGTACGGTACTGGACCGTATGATACGTATGATCGTACCAGGTACATTGGCTGCAGTCGCACTTCCAGTAATACAACCGGCCCTGCCTCCTTCCGAACATGGAGAGCGTCACCATCTTTACGATGAAAACCCTGAGAAGGACGTCTCCCACAAGAAGGTCAAGGTCGTCACCGTCGTCGACAATGGGACATTACCTCCTCTCCATTGTACTTTTGTCGTTGTGCACCTTTACGGCACAAGCACTCAATCTAGACGAACGCGGCATACTCGCTGCATTCTACCAAGGCTCGCAAGGAGACTCATGGATCGATCACACCAACTGGAACACTGACGAGCCCATTTGCTCCTGGTTTGGAGTCAAGTGTGCCACGGGACTCTCCAATACTTCCGGCGTTCTCGCCTTGGAATTGTCCGGCAACAATGTGGCACGACAAGTCAGCGAGTCGCTCTACCAAATGCCCTTTTTGGAAAAGGTGGATCTTCGTCACAATCCCGTCCAAGACGCTGGATTCGCCGGGATGCAGCAAGCGGCTATCGATGGTTCCCTTTCGCCTCTGGAGGCGCTGGACTTTGGATACTGCTTGTTGTCGGACGTGAAGGGCATTGAGCATGCACCCGCGACGCTGACGGATATCAAATTGACCAAGAACCAGATTGCAGCCGGCTTTCCCACCGAGCTCTTGCAACTCACCAACTTGCAAAAGCTCTATCTTAACTTTAATGATATGCAAGGCAGTCTTCCAACTGCCATTGGAAACTTGATTTACCTCAAGGAACTCTACTTGTTTAGCAACAAGTTGACTGGCCCATTGCCAACAGAGATTGGTCGTTTGGACAAGGTGCAGTTTTTCACGCTCGGCGACAATCTCTTTGAAGGATCCATTCCCGAGACAGTCAACAACATGCTCAACATTCAAATATTTTCTCTTCATGCCAACGACAAGGGCGCGGGTCGATTGACGGGCCGCGTTCCCAGCTTTTCCAACGCGGGGTATCTGGAAAAGCTCTACTTGGCCGACAATGCCTTGACGGGACCTCTGCCCGACGACTTTTTGCAACACAACTCCAATATAGATGAGATTGTGAGCGTGAACTTGAAAAACAACATGATCACGGGCACTCTTCCGGCGGATATGGATCGGTTTGAGAACTTGGATTTGGATCTCGTGGGGAACATGCTCGATGGTCCATTGCCATTGTCGTTTTGCGACAAGGGACGATGGATGTCGGGCTTGGTGGAACAGTACGGCTGTGCCGCTATTCTGTGTCCGGCCGGTACCTCCAATTCCCAAGGCTTGCAAATGTCGGACGAAGATCCCTGTGCGCCGTGCGAGTCCATACCGAGTGAGTTCTTGGGTGCGACCCAGTGTGGTCCACCCCCGCCGCCACCCGAAATGGGCATTCTGGCGGAACTATATCTTGCGTTGCAAGGGTCTCAGTGGGAAGAAAAAGAGGGATGGGACAGTTTGGACAGCAGAATTAAAAACGGTGATGTTAGCGGCGCCGATTTGACCGGGCTTGACCCGTGTGGCTTTCATGGGGTGATTTGCAGTAACGACGCCCAAGTCGAGATCCTGGCACTGTCGAACAACGGGTTGCGAGGCAAAATTCCGTCGTCCGTTTTTCTGCTGCCAGCGTTGGAAGTCTTGGACATGTCATACAATTATGTGGATATGGACGAGGAGAGTGGAGGCTTTGAAGCTCTCAAGGACGCCAAGAAACTGTTGCGACTCAAGTTATCCCACACAAACATTGCGTCGCTGGATGGAATCGGTCAAGGTACCACACTCGACGAGATTTTTCTGGACGGAAGCGACTTTGAATCGTCGCTGCCAATGGAGCTCTTCGACTTGACCAATCTCAAAATCCTTCATCTCGAGGCTAGCTTTTTGACTGGTGCTCTACCGGTGGATATCTCGCGCTTGACAAGTCTCACCCGGTACGTGTTTGTATAGACGAAAAGACAAGCTCTACCAGTATCACCCGACAGAGTCTCATGTTATTCATTTTCTCTCTTTGTCATCGTATGCTTTCAGACTCCAACTAAACGAAAACCAGTTGAACGGTGGCTTGCCAAAGGAGTTAGGTGACTTGACGGGTCTGCAGCATTTGGATCTTTCGGACAACGATTTTGGGGGGCAGTTGCCGCCCGAGTTGAATAAGTTGAGCGTGCTTCGGACGCTTCGAATTAACAAATGCCGAGGTGGTATCACGGGGAACTTACTTACTTTCGATCAACTGGAGGTCGTCGGAGAGCTAGAGCTTTTTAACAACAAGCTCAGTGGGTCTATACCGCCCGGTTTCCTGAGTGGAGTTAACGATCCCACCGTTTTGATCCGAGTGCGTCTGAACGGAAACCAACTGGATGGTGCCATTCCAGTAGGCTTGGCTATATTTAAGAATATGGAGCTAGACCTTGAGGACAACATGGTCTCTGACCTTCCGGAAATTCTCTGTGACAATCACGACGACTGGATGACTGGAGAGGTTGGCCTCGTCTTAGGCGGATGCGATGCAATTCTTTGTCGACCTGGGTTCTGGAGTGCGCACGGAAAAGCGGTGACACGTCTGGATGTTAGTTGTGAACCCTGCGAGGGAAACCAGTACTTTGGAGAAACGACGTGTGAAACCAGTGGCACCGTCAAGAGTCGGGAAGCCGAGATCCTTGACAATTTCTTCACTGCGACGGGTGGCCGATACTGGACTACAGAGTCGGGCAATTGGACAAAAGCATCTGTTCCAATCTGCGATCGAGAGGGTGTGAAATGTGGCGAAGCGTCTGATGATAGGAACTCTGGAGTGACGGAGCTCCGCCTAAATGGCTTTGGTATGCGAGGGAAAATCCCTGGCGAGATCTTTGAGCTCCCGTCCATTCGAGCGCTTGCTTTCTCGCACAATCCTGTCGACATTGAATTGGTAGACGTGGGCAAGTCTGATACTCTACAAGTGCTTCTGCTCTCTGAAACAGATCTTCGGTCGCTGTACGGAATTGAAAATGCCAACGATGCTCTCTTTGAATTCCATGCTGCGAAGAATCAAATGGATGGACCTTTTCCTTCGCAACTTCTACAGCTAACAAGTCTCCGTAATATATTTCTCAATGACAATATTTTGACGGGTTCGATCCCAGCCGATCTTTCTGGAATGAGTTCCCTGCGTGAGCTGGGAATCTGGAACAATCTGATTGCGGGGACCATCCCGTCGGAGCTGGGCCTCCTTGCTGATTTGGAACGGATTGAAGCCCAAAATAACTTTCTTTCTGGACTGCTTCCGACCGAACTCGGCAATCTGAGCAAGCTTGGAAAGGTCCGATTGTCGGGGCAGCAAAGTGACAATAAGCTCACAGGACCGCTGTATCCCTTCGCTGGCAACGCCAAGATGTCTTTGCTTGACCTTGCCTACAACAATTTTGCAGGGACAATTCCAGACGACTTTTTGAGTAGTGCCACCAAGACGAACTTGATCACAGTGGATCTGGGGTTCAATTCCTTGTCTGGATCAATTCCACAAACACTGCAGTCATTCAATCAGCTCGATATCCGATTGGAAGGAAACTTCATTGACGCAATTCCTGATAAGCTCTGTGAAATCGCTGGCTGGATGGGTGGTCTCGTGGGCGAAACCGAATTGTGCGACGCGATCCTTTGCCCCCCTGGAAAGTTTGCAGCGGCGGGAAAACAAACCGAAACGGGTGCTAACTGCCAGGAATGCGATAATATTCTGGAAGCGCCTTTTTTTGGAAGCACTTCGTGTGCGCAGGTAGATTTCGAACGAGATGGTAAGTCGACGAATGCGCTAGGTGACGTATGCGGCAGAGTTACAAGTAATGCACCTTCGATTTTGGTCTCACACCCACCCTTTTAAATGAATACGAGTACAGTGCTCATCAAATTCTTTGAAGAAACGGGCGGTAGAAACTGGGCTTTTCAGGACGGCTGGCTCACCGACCAAAATATTTGTAACTGGTATGGCGTTGCTTGCAATGCAGACTTGTCGGTGGATGGAATTACTCTCAAGAAGAATAGACTAATGCCGTCTGACGAAAGAAGTGATGTCTCTCAGGGCTTGTTACGCCTTCCGAATCTCAAGGTACGTGAGCCGTGTTGTTCGCCGCTGCTGCCGGCCTCATCTTTTTGTTCCGGCGACTTACTCTTTGTTTTTTGCTGCTCCACATTTTTAGGCACTGGATCTCCAAGGAGACAAAATTGGAGTCGATCTTCGAAACATTGGTGACGATTCCTCGCTTGAAAGTCTCATCTTGTCTTCCACAGGCCTAACGTCGCTCAAGGGCATTACAAAGGCCAAGAAGCTCAAGTCGCTGCGTCTCATTGACAATTTGCTGACTGGATTCTTCCCCAGTGAGATTCTAGAACTGACACAGCTGCGTGACCTATACTTGAGCTTCAATAGATTTGGTGGAAGTCTTCCCAGCGAAATTGCTGGCTTGACGAACCTGCAGGACCTCTACCTCTCAGGCAACGGCTTCAATGGAACGATCCCGACTGAGATTGGACTCATGACGGAATTACGAGAAGTTAGCTTTTCGGCGTGTTATTTTAGCGGGACCGTCCCAAGCGAACTGAGCACAATGCCGTTCTTGAAGAAACTGACGATGAAGGAGCAGCGAGGACAAGAGCTTATTACTGGCAGAGTGCCCGACTTCGCTCAAACTCCGGATCTGTTCTTCTTTGACGCAAGCGGTAATGATTTATCGGGAAACATCCCCAGTAACTTCATGGCCGGCTCTAATCAAGTCGATTTCATTGTCTACGTAATCTTGGAAGGCAATGAGATCACTGGTAGTCTTCCGGAATCTTTGGATCGCTTTACAAAGCTGAACATCAACTTGGCGAACAACAAGATCGTGGAGATTCCAGCGACTCTTTGTGACAACGGCGATTGGATGAATGGTGCCGTTCGGGAGTTTGCAGGGTGTCATGCGATCCTTTGTCCGGCAAACTACTTTAGTGAGTCCGGCAGGGCGACGACGGAGGACCCTTGCATCCCCTGTGATGACTTTGTGCCTTCGCCTTTCCTTGGGCAGACAACATGCAAGGACGATACTTCCGAAAGAGCAGTCCTTGGTTTCATTTACTCGGCGACGGGTGGTGGCGAATGGGCGATGTCAAAGAGTGGCGAAGACAGTCTCTGGGGGACGGATGCCCCAATCTGTTCCTGGCGAGGAATCCGGTGCGTGGGTGACAAGCAGGACGACGATGGGGTCGAAAGTATTCAGCTGACGTTTAATGACATGACCGGGATGCTTCCTCCGCAAGTGTGGTCGCTTCCGTCACTGAAAGAGCTACACTTGACGGGAAACGAGGGACTGACTGTCTCCTTTGACGGACTCTCGATCAATGCTGCAGTACTGGAAAGACTGTATCTTTCGGATGTTAATGTGCCGAAACTTGACGGCATTTCTCGCGCTTCGAACTTGATAGACCTTTTTGTCGCAGGGTGTGGTTTGACTGGTATTCTCCCACCCGAGCTCTACAAACTTGGAGCGCTGGAGCAGCTGGATCTTTCTTGGAACTTTTGTATTGGCCCCTTGTCCAACGACGTGGGTAAGTTAACCTCTCTCACGCTCTTTGAAGCGAATGGTAACGACATTCAAGGGACCATTCCAAGCGAACTCGGACTGCTGACCAACCTGGAGAACTTTGTCTTTGCCGAAACACTTTTGAGTGGTACAATCCCAACGGAACTGGCTTCGTTGCCGCGATTGCAGGGCTTCTCACTTTCGAGGTGGAACAAGTCTGGGCGCAAACTTACGGGACGCTTGCCTGCTTTTGACAAGTCACCACAACTCGAAACGCTGGTGATCGACGGAAACGAGCTCACCGGTCCGATCCCGGACAACTTTTTGAGCAGTGCGACAAAGGCCAACTTCGTCGACGTGTCGAATAACATGCTTACCGGGCCCGTCCCGGCAGGACTTGAGGCTTTTACGAGCCTTGACCTTCGATTGGAAGGAAACCAGATCTCGGAGCTTCCGGACGTTTTATGTGACAACAACGATTGGATGCAAGGAGCCGTGGGAAAGTTGAATCAAACCTGCGACGCCATCATGTGCCCGCCCGGGTTCGCGGCCCCAGAAGGAAAGGCAATAAATGCAACATCCGACTGCGAGTCTTGCGCGACAGATGGGGGGTTTGCGCCCTTTTATGGCAGCACGACCTGCTCCCCCATTGCAGACGAACGAGAGATCCTGACTCAATTCTACGAGGCTTGCGGGGGTAGCGATTGGTACCGTTCTGACTATTGGAACTCCTCTGCCGATGTTTGCGACTGGTATGGTGTTGGGTGCAATGACGGAAATGTTATTATGATGAACCTTGAGGCGAATAACCTTGTTGGTACGCCCAATTCTGGTATCTTTGACCTGCCAAAACTGCAGATACTCTGGCTTGGATCCAATCCCATTGATTTTAGCTTCCAAAACATTGGTAGCGCGAGGAATCTTATGGATGTGCGTCTCAA
>Ga0307978_1001721_pt1 | contig 16055 bp, 14 predicted proteins | sample OrgLakmetage1056_FD_203151 | JGI IMG/M metagenome (GOLD analysis project Ga0307978, IMG submission 203151) | Saline water microbial communities from Organic Lake, Antarctica - #1056 | ecosystem: Environmental > Aquatic > Non-marine Saline and Alkaline > Saline | place: Antarctica: Organic Lake...
TGTTCACGTCTTTGCGCATTGTGTCGAGTTCCTTGGTCTTGTTTCGCCATTCCTCGTCCTTGGCAATGACTTCATCGACCCACTCGGGTGGCTTGAAACGGGCTGTTTGATACTGGCGCCATTTGACAGGGTCGCCTCCCTTGTACTCACGAAGTTCATTGATATCGATAGGCATGATTGACTTTTGAGCAGCTCAAGTTTGTTGTAGATAGCTAACCGTAGGTAGATAGATGATGATGTGTGTCCTGTCTTAGTAGTTGTATTTTGTCTCTTGTCGTCTGGGTGTTGCTCGGACCACCACAAAACACAAAGTTTTAGTTTTGCATTCGCAAGAAGGAAGGTGAGGCTATCCATAAAGGGTCAAACAAATAATATTATTATTCTCCCCCCACCATGTTTATGTAAGTATCTCTTCGTTTGTGACGTTTGGAGAAAGATCTTTTGGATTTTGATGCTTTCTACTTTCTTGCTTCCTTTTTACTTTTGGACAATGGCTAAATATAAGAAACAATAAGGACACTTCTTCATAAACCTGCTCATTGAGCATGGCCTTGTACGCTCCACTATCAGCAACTTTCCTTAGCCTAGCACTAGTCACAATTTGCTGTTGCTGTTCCATTCCATCGTCACAAGCATTCTCCATAATGGCATCGCCATCATCCAAAGTTACATCAACGGCTGCTGTCAGACGTCTGAATTCTAGAACATTTTCATGCCTCTCAATAGACAATGAAGACATCAAAAATATGGACATAGAAGAGCTATCTACAGAAATGAACAATCGAGCCAAGGAAGCTGCACCATTCACAGCCAAGGAAGTTGACGAACTCATCATGTCCATAGAGAACGTTATGCCAGAGAACTCAGGCATTGCATTGGATCAACTCAGAGAATTGATAGAAGCTGTAGGACATTTGCCACATAAAGATTGGGAGAGGACGGGTCAGTCTGCTGAGCGATTGAATGACATCCTTTTAGACGGTAGCATGGATGGACTTTCAGATGAATTCAAACACACATTCAAGAGAGTGATTCACGAAGGCAATTGGAATGCAGCTGCCGAGCATGCTGCAGTGGAAAGCAATGGTAAACCTTGGGCTATCCTCGTCACGGGTGTTAATGGTATTCGTAAAACAACTAGTGTATACCAACCCTGGTTCCAGCAGTTGATCAATGAGGCTCTTGTGCATCCCAAGAATACCAAGGCAGACTGCCTTGATATTCCTGTTGATTCGTTGCCTACAGGAGAAAATTCTTTCTTCCGTCAACTTGATCACATGATTATCACTCTTATCAATCATAACTTTCAAAAAATGTATGCCTTGACGAAGCTATCACACGATTTTGATGATCATCCAGAGGAGGATCCACCATCCTCCATCATTCAGAAATATTCCAATTACAAAGCTGCAATATTTTCACGATACCGTACTTTATCGGAGATCTTGGGAGTTCTACTCGTGAGACAAGCAAAGGCTTCCAAAATGAATATCATGATCGAGACAAGTGGGAGAGACGTTGCAATGTTTCATTACGTAGATTCATTCTTTCCATCAGAGGAGTATAATAAGCTTGCACTTCATTTTACAATTAATGACTTGTCACACGCAGAGTCCAGCGTTGATACGCGAATGGTGAGGGAAATGAAAGCAGGCATAGAAGCATTGAATTCTGGTGATATAGATAAAGTTATCAACGCTAATGCTGGTGGACCCTATGGTAGTGAAGTGTTGAAGGGGATTCAGCGGGATTCAGATGCGGTTTGGGACACAATAATTTCTGAAGACGCTGAGGGAGATGTTGGACAAGATTGGTTCAAGGCGAGCATCAATATTGAAGCGAAGGCAGATGAGGACTGGACTGCCAATGCAATTTTACCAGATGGTTCGGATGGAACTGCTTTCAAATTTCATGCCCCTCGTAAGGTGTAGATTATAAAAGTAAGAGTTAGCGTTCAGCTTCTTTGTCAGGAGCTTTGCATTGGTTCTACAAAAAACATGTTAGTGATCATTCTTCCCTGCGAGGTCGCTCATTTAGTGCTCAAACACAGCTCATCAGAAAAGAAGCACGAATGGACATCATGAAAGCCGATTATAAGCTAATAGATGCTGCCCCTTCCGTTTCCACAGCCACATTCAACAATTGGCTGAATAGACTTGGCTTCCGCGGCTGTCAAGGCACATAACTGTGATAAAATTGCAATAGTGAATTTCGAATAGAAACTTTTCCTAGTGTGACATCCTTTTTCTGAGAGCTAGAGTTGACACAATCTGAACGATTGTTGCCAACATTAGCATTGGTATCGGGGTCAAGTTGAGGAGCCGTGATGATTTATGATTTATGGTTGATGACTGATGACCTTTTAGATATGTTTTTCATTACTCATTACGTCCAAGAAGCCGGTATGTTGCAGTTATTACTGACACATAATATTATGTATTATGATAACAGCTAACAGCATAGATAAAGATGACGAGAGCGAGCAGTGAGCAATGATGAGCAATGAGCAATGAGGAACTAACCATTGGAAGCCTACAAAATTATCCATTGATATCATATCTGATGTTAGAAAAGCCGAGTTCCTTTCGTTTGAAGGCTTTTTGGTTTTTGCTTGCACTAAGCTTTCGTCAAACAAATGCCCTCACTCATACACTCATGGACCGACGAACCGTCGTTGCCAGCTTGTTATCCTCCTCAGTCGCAGTACCAAGTATCGCCAATGCAGCCACAGGGATCCAAGGGAGTGGTGGAGTGGTCGCAAGAGTTGAAGGTATCGGGGGTGGCTTTGATATTACCTCAAGCACTACTATAAAAGGGAAAGACGTGATTTTTCCGGCTTCCATGGCTGGCTTGTGGAAGTGTCGTCGAGTCGTTACATCAGTAGAAGGCGACACAGGACAAGCAGAGCTTGCTTTCAAAAATCTAGGTGGAACGGGGCCTATCAAAGACATTGAATCTTTCCAAACGCAGTTTATTTTACCAAAAGAAGAACTAGGAGTACAAAATACGTATGAGTTTGAAAGTCTTGATTTTCCAGGCGTTGTCCTTGATCGAGGATTTGAAATGGAGTCGCGAAGAAGCTGCAGAGCAAGTTGGACCATTGAGAATCCTGATTTGCTAAGATATGAAAATGATGGATCCGATGTTGAAATAGTTGTGGTTCAGCGCAAAGTTGAAATGCCGAGTGACAAGGGATTTGGATTTTCAGAGTTGTACCGTATTACATCATCAGCTGGGGGTATATTTGGTGTCAATACCGTACAGAGAGCCGTGCGCGTTCAGCGTCGTTACAGAAGAGCTCTGGATGAGGCTGGGAATAGAACTGTGGAAGGGCTAGAGATTCAAAAGACATATCGTGTATTGGATGGAATTGCTGGAATTGAAATGCCAACAAGCGCTACAAAAAGTACAATCAAGCTAACGAGAAACTAATTAGAGTTATATCTATTCCTTTAGAAATGCTTAAATGCATCTGTATTGTGCACTCTGCAGGCGCTAAAATTTACAGTTTTTGATCTGGCGTCTTTGTGCTTGTAAACGAGCTGCTGCTGTCGGTGGCATTTGGTTGTGAGCTCCGTTGGACACCAACGCAAGCGAGTGAGATAAATGGTAAGACGCTCTGTTCTCTGATATCCATTTCATTATGTCCTATTAGGTTTTAATGCACAAAGGTAAGATGAATGACCTAAAACAGTAGAATGATTTCACGTGCCAAACGTACCTCGTTAGGGAAGTAGAAAACCTTGATGTACGTGTCAACATATTGCTTTCCCTTGATGTCCATGATTGCTGGTGGAGCTAAAACCTCTCTGTTACCTCCAATGGTTTCTCTAAATTTCTCTGTCAATGCACGTGTACTGACATTGAACGCAAAAGTTGCCAAGTCGATGCTCATGAGCGCCCTTCCTTCTGTAGAGCATCGATGTATTTTAGAGAAGCCTTCAAGTAAAGCTAGATAGCCGCTTTCAACAACATATTTCCAGGCATCATGGAGCAGTCCTTCCGAATTGGCTAACGATGAAGATGACAGGTGATCCCAAAGTGTGATATAGCGATCTGAAAGATTATCTATGTATGTGTTGCAGTGTTCCTTTAGTTTGGACTCTCCCCAGACCTGTCCCAGAGTAACAATCTATTGATACAAAAAATTAGAATATTTGTTGTAAAAAAGAGTCCGCGTCATGTGTTGATTACTGAGTACTTACATTCGAAACAACTCGCTTGCCCATTATAGCCCTTGTCCCGCACATTCCCATGGAGATATGATGCATTACTGAGATAGCTCCCATCATTTGTTTGTAATACTTGAAAAGTGGGGAATGTATACGAGATTTGGTATCCTCAGCAGCCAAGTTCATTTTGTGAATGCAGGATTCAAAAAGGCACGCAACAAAAAGACAGCTGGACGAGGCAGCAAAAAGTGCTTCCATGCACTTCGCAGTATACAACATTTCGTCCTTTCTTGAAATTTCATCGTGGCAGAGAGCCCATCTTTCAATTTGATCCAGGCTCACCATTGTAGATAAAGCTGCCTGTCCTCGGAAAATGAACTTTCGCGCTCTAGCAATGCCTTCTTCGTCGAATACTAGCGGAGCATTGATGTCAGCGTCGCAGTGTCTAGAAACCAATGCGTTGATGAGTCTACTCGGCGCCCCTTGAGAAATTTCACTTGAAGTGCTACGTCTCCGACTAAACGAAGATGTCCTATTTAGATTCGCAATTTGCACTTGTGGTGGTGATATATCCTTAGGAAATCGTTCTTGGAATCCATGATCTGATCTTTTGTTATTTCCAAGAATAATTGCTTCGCCACTAGAGTTGCCAGCGCAGAGACGAAATACTGTCAAGAAGTATAGGTCGTACAAGTTAAATAGAACTGTTCCGATCAGCTTGCTTGCAATGGGGAGTTTAGCTTCAATGCTGACAAGTCTGATACTCCACTGCGCAAGTCCATTCAGGGCACTCTTTGAAGCAAGAGCTAGTTCGTTGTCACCAGTCGACGTATAAGACATAATCTTTTTGTAAAGCTGCTCTCTATATGGGCCTAGATTTCCAACATCATCAAAAACGTTTGGTTTTGAAGGCATTTCTGCGATGTTTGTATAGGCACTTTCGCATTCTCTCACCGCAATGTCAACCTCCATGAAAGGATTTTCACCATGTGCAAAGAGTTCAAGAAATGTATCATTTTTGTTGCGTGAGAGTCTATTATGCCACACTCGAGCATTTGCTTGTGCTGATGGCGGTGTGCACAAAGATGCCTCTACGCCCGAGAGGAAAGAATTAATGCTAGATTGGATAGTTGTAATTGGATCATTGTCCGCTCCTTTCTGTAGAGGTATCGGAAGCAAATCCCAAGTCTCACTAGCCATCATAGTCCCTACCTCTGTCATTGCCTCAACATGAGCACCATTTATGAAGTTCTCACTTAATCTTAGCAACGCATCTTTCAGTTCACATTCCGTCTCGGCCGTATCTTCCAAAGGAATGGCAAATCTAGCATCTTCAGGGGAGAGAAATGTTTTGCCCAATCGGTTCATTTGGTTGCATAGCTTGTAAATATCAGACAAGGATTCCAAATCCTGTCTCCACGTCAAGCTCCAGTTCGAGGTTTCTTTGTCTTCCTTTGAAATAAATATTGTGTCCAAGAATTTTACAAGAATGCCTTTGCAATGCAGCCAAAGATCTCGTCTTTTGCTGAGGATAGCTTCCTGGAGCCTATCTGTTTTCTTCATAATCAAGTTTGTACACACGCCTTCGCCCTCATCGTGAGGACCAGAGATACACTGTGGAATTGCAGCAAAGTCAGCAGAGTTTGTGCTTCTTTGCTGAAGAGGCTGCGAACAACTTGACGAACGACTGCAATTCGATGACGAAGTAGATTTTGTGGTATCATCTTTTGCGACTGTGATATCTATTCTATCTACTCGAATACTTTGAGAACTTTCATCATCATTTGTAGAAGCACTACAGCAGAGCTCTGCAGCATTTGCTTGTTCCTTATGCCATTGGAAAATCTTGTGGTGAGCGTGTAAAACTTTCGCAAGCAACGAGCACAACCGATGAAATATTCCCACCAAGTTTGGATCGTTCTGACCGAACTCCAATCGAATGGAAAACAGGTTATTCGTCAACGACCGCAAAGACGCAGCGTCCTGTCCAAAAGACTGTATCTCGTCAAGTTTTGACCGTATTTCAATCAAATTTGAATCAAAGTCTGATGGACCTTCCTTGTCTGATAGTTTTGTAGGAGTGGGATCTAGCAAGGCTTTTGGAAGGCAACGCTCCGCTTCAAAGCTCAATGCATCAAAGACAATTGAAGACCATTGAGAGGCAAAATCGTTTACTGTTGTGGCATCCTTAGCGTCTCCCTCATCGTTTGTCTTGACTTCTTGCAATCGGTAGCCATCAAAGACTATTCGAGCATCCAAAATAGTGTTGTACTCCTTCATTAATTCTTGATTCCAATTATCAGCCCCCAAGTCAGACTTGCACCTACGAAATAGAAATAACATCAATTCCTCCTCGATTCGCTTACATAAGTATTCCATAATGTGAGAGACACGTTCCCTAGACTCGTCAAGACAACTTAGTTTCAGGAATCGTCCCTCTCGCAACAACCGATTCTTGAGGAGTTCACACGTCTCAAGGAGTGTAGCAATGCCATCTCTATCCGACATCAGATTTGCAGCAAAGTTATCCACAAAATCAAATACGGAAGCTTCCATAACTGACAGGTCTTGAATTGATTTAATCAAATCATCCACTTGCCGTAATCTATCTCTCTGATCTGCTTCTTCAATCACATAGTTCCCTCCGAGCGCACCAGCTCTACTTCCACCATGATTATCGTCCCGTCCTCTTACACGTTGTAGATAAGTCGCTGCTTGCCTTGAATATGAAAGGGCACTTGTGATGTCATGATCGACTGCTTGTGCTCTCTTCATTTCAAGTTGAATCGCACTCTCCTTCCGCTTCACCTGCTGTAATAAGACATTTGTAACTATTTGCGAAAGTTCATCCAAGGAAGAAAGTCTTTCAATCAAAAATGTGTCCTCTTTCATGGATCCATGCAATTCTTCGCTGTCTTCAGGTCCTTCATCCCAGGGCATTGATTCCAAAATCTCTAGCACCGCATCACGATTTTCATCCATGTAAACTGCGGGGATTCCCAAGTCACTCTCAAAGGCATTGTAATCATCATGGCCTCTATCCCTATCAACTTGCAAACGCCGTATAAAACTTCCTTCGGGGGTAGACGGATCTTGAAATGGTAAGTCCTCTGGCACCGTATTCCATGATTCCATCCATGTGTGATCATTCCGCAAATCTCGAAAGATGCTCTTGACAGGAAAAGGGAAGCTCCCCCTCATCAAATACTCCACCCCTCCTCGTTCCAACGCGATTGAATCACAACTTGAAGAAGTAGAAGCAGCACCTTCCATCGTAAACAGTTGTTTGCATTCTGCACTTTTATCACTACCTTGAGTCGAATTCGAGCACGACAGTGGCAATATGGACTGAAATCCTTCCATCATTTCCTGAGTACTATCATCGCTCACAGCACTGCTCAAAGCCTCCAATTCCAATCCTGAGAGAGCAGTCTCCAATTCCCCACGATCACCATCAGTATCATTATCATCGTCATCAGCATGAACACTCTTGGGAGAGAGCTGATAATTTCGTAAATTCGTGAGTGGTTCCTGCAGCGGTAATTGCAATTCCGACATTGGATTTCCATCCAACAGCCAATCGTAATCATATGAACCTCTTGTCTGCAGTTCTATTTGGGATTTATCTGCTTTTAATGAATCATTTGTTGTACGATTATATGGTGATTGCGAGTTTGTCTGTGCTTGTGTTTGTGTATAACGGTAATGATGATTGGCATGGGGTATTGTAGGATCCACAGGGGAAGAATTGACATGAAGGGAATTCATTGCATCATCAATATTTTCGCACACTTGATCATCCAAGCCATCATGATCATTTCGATGTAGTTCGGTACACCCTTCTGAAAATGCGCCATCATCATCATTATCATTATCATCATCATATGCATGTATTTGTTGTTGCTTTGTATTAGTATCAACAGTGACTGCTTGTTCGCGTTCATAGACTGCGTTTAAATTCGGTGTGATTGCATTGCGAACAGACTTCTTCATCCTGTATTCATAATCATATTCATATTCATATAGAAATATTTACCATTGGAGCACGAACCATGAAGAGAGAAAGAGAAAACCAAGTTAGAGAGAATACGTTATAAATCAACACATCAAGAGACCAAAGTAATGCAATGCAATGCAATGTAACGATAGAACACAAATGCAATGCATCCATGCTATCAATAATATAGTCTCACCAGAATCCAATTTGTCGTGTTCGACTGTATTTCCAAATACTAGGCTTTCCATGTAATTGACCCTCTTTTTCATCATTGCTCATAGTGGAAAATTTGGACAACGATTCGTGTGATCTGCTTCGCTCCATTCTGAATCAAACGCTTCAATAGACGGACAGTGGATGCACAAACAATAATTGTAAATATTACTGTAATGTTTTTAACGTTGGATGATGGATGTTTGTCAATCGTAAATCGTCAATAATCAATACGAGTCGTCGTCGTCGTCAAGCAAGCAAGCAAGCAAGCGACAAGCAAGTGAAAGTATGATAGGTGGTGTCTTCTGTCGTGTGGGTCTGGGTCTTGCTATTATCTTTGAAAATGGCCTCGTTATGTGTCCGTTGCATTTTATGACTTTTCAACAAGAGTGAACAATAGCTTTGTCGACGCGCTAATTTAGCTTATTGACCAACGTTTGAATAAAATCGCAAGAGTTAGAAATTTTGGGAAGCCCGCCAAAAGAGAAATTGTTGGCAGCAAATCTCAGAAAGAAAGCCATGGAACGGCAGAAGATTATTTATGAGAGAGACGAGACAACATTCATAATCTCATAATCCACAATCCGCAACTCTTCCTATTTCTTTTAGCATACATCATACATCATACATCATACATCATACGGACTAATCAGTGAAGTACACTATCTACCGATACATCCCACCTTCCAATCAGCGAATCAACAATGCTTCGAAAACGAAAGACTTCATCATCATTCGCGTCGGATGGCCGTCGTGTCAATTCAACCAGCAGCAGCGCCATCCATGTATTGCCCACAATGCAAATCCAGCGTCGACCCTTCCTCCCTTCCCTGTCAATTCCAACCGCACTCACACAAAAATTCAAAAGACCCATGACCAAAAGAAGATCGTACGATAAACAGGCAAATGTCGCCCTCAAAAATTGTTCGCTAGGTCCCAAGAGACGAATGGACGGAATGAGCAAACTCATGGCAAGAGCTGGGAAAGGACTCAGCTATAAAACGCCTCGAATTCATGATCCCAATAATGATCATGGAAGCGGATCAGAAGAGGAGGAAGAAGAAGAACAGGAAGAAGAGAAACCATTTGAACCTCTCATGGTCTGGCAGAGTCCGCACAATGGCGGAGAATGTCTTGGATTGCCCAGTCAATTGGTCACGGAAATGCAACCGGATGAATACGGAATTGAAACGGAAATAGAAGTTATGAGACCTCCGCCTATACAAGCTTTTTCGAAAGAGGATACATATGTTCCACCCGTCCTGGCCAAATGGCTCCGACCGCATCAACGCGAAGGAGTTCAATTCGTTTACCAGTGTGTCATGGGGATGAGATCCTTTCAAGGAAATGGATGTATCCTAGCTGATGATATGGTGCGTTCCATATGAAATATTATATGTCACACCTTCCTATTTTTCTCTTCCATTACCATCTTTCTAACTCTAAATCGACACATTCAAAACTACTGCATGGTATGGTATGATACGATATGATATGGGATAATATGGTATTGGACATTGTGCATTGATAGGGACTAGGCAAAACGCTCCAATCTGTTTGTCTCATATATACCCTCCTCAAAACAAGCATCCTACCCAGTCGTGAACCAATCGCCAAACGCATCATCGTCGTATGTCCCTGCTCCTTGGTCAAAAATTGGGATAACGAATTCGTAAAATGGCTTGGACCGGGTGCTGTCAAAACACTGGCCTTGGCAGAATCCGATCGAAAGACCGTCGAAAAATCGATGGACCTCTTTGTCAGAACGAAAATGTTCAATGTCCTCATTTGCAGCTATGAAACCATTCGAACGCACATCAAACGTCTCAATAAAAATAAGGATAGTTGCGATCTATTGGTATGCGATGAAGCGCATCGTCTCAAAAATAATGAGAATCAAACTTCCAAAGCTCTAGCCAGTTTGCATGTCAAAAGGAGGGTGCTATTGACTGGAACTCCGATGCAGAATGATTTGCAGGAATTCTTTGCCATGGTGGATTTCACTAATCCAGGTGTTCTAGGGACACAAGATGAATTTCGCAAGAATATCTTATTTCCAGTTCTCAGGGGACGGGAGCCAGAGGCGACCGATAGGCAAAAGAAGAAAATGCAGGAGAAACAGAATGAACTTTCGACCATTACGAATGAGTTCATTTTGAGGAGAGTGAATACGCTGAATGCAGAGCATCTACCGCCCAAGCTTGTGCAAGTGGTGTGCTGTAATTTGACAGAGATACAAAAGAATATGTACCAGCATTTGATTTCTTCCAAGGATCTGCAGCATGTGCTGGATGGGAAGCAAGTGAATTGCTTGAGTTCGATTCAGATGTTGATGAAATTGTGCAACCATCCCAGACTTGTGGCGGATGAAGATCCAAGGGATAAATTATCGAAGTCCAAGGGTCGACGTGCAGCATCCAAGCAGACCTCGTATGCGGAAGAAGAAAAAAGCACTTCTGCTCCTGGTGCAGATGGTGTGGGTAGGTTTATGCCATTAGATTCTTGTGGAGGAGGAAGAGGGATGAATACTCCAGTTCGACCAGAGTGGTCTGGAAAGATGTTTGTTCTATATCGTCTCATGAGGGAGATGCGGAGGCCTGGTAATGGAAATGATAAGATTGTTATTATTTCCAATTATACTCAGACTCTGGACCTCATTGGAAAAATGTGCAAAGAAAATACATGGAAATTTTGCAGGCTGGATGGAAGCATTTCTATGAAGAAGCGACAAAAGATGGTGGACGATTTCAATGATCCAAGTTCTCCTCTCGTCGCCTTCCTTTTGTCAAGTAAGGCTGGTGGGTGCGGTTTGAATCTCATTGGAGGCAACCGCCTTGTTCTATTTGACCCTGATTGGAATCCAGCTGTGGATAAACAAGCAGCTGCTCGTTGCTGGCGTGATGGTCAGAAGAAGCGGTGCTTTACCTACAGATTCCTTGCCACTGGTACTGTTGAAGAGAAGATTTTTCAGCGTCAGCTTTCCAAGGAGGGGCTTCTCTCAATCGTCAATGACACTGATCAGGTAAACGCCTTGAGTACCAAGGATCTTCGAAACTTGTTCAAAATGAGAACAGGCACACCTTCTGATACTCATGATAAGCTTCGTTGTGAAAGGTGTCAAATTTTCGACGATAATGCTGAAACAGACGCCTTGAAGGTTCTTCCAAAGCAGCTTACCGCTTGTAAGGAATTGCTTGAGACAATGCTAGCTCATGAAGATGCTCAATTCTTTGCTATGCCTCTCAAACCAGAGGAACATGAAATGACTTCAGCACAATACGATAAAGTCGTGAAGCAACCTATTGATCTAGGTACCATCAAAGTAAGACTACATATAGCTATTGCTCAACCCAATTCATATCAGAGTCCCTCCGCATTCTCAAAGGATGTCAATCGAATCTTTACCAACGTTATGAAAGTATGGGATCCTGGTCATGAGCTAGCAGACGCATCTCGTCGATTGCAGAGCTGGTGGACTGAACAATGGACTGCCTTGGTGCCACGCTTGATGCAGATGAAACCAGACGAAGATAAGGAGAACCTTCTCCCTGGAGATACAGAAGGTGTAGAAGGAAGCGATCCCGAAATGGCTTCTGCTTATGTTCACAATGAGAGGGGAGAAGACTTTCAGGAACAGATTGGTAAGGTGTCGTAGCTCTTTCTATCTAGACGATTGGTGTGTGCAATTCAAATACTAATTCTTACTTTTCATTACACAGGCATGCCAGAAGAAGAAAATATGCGCCATTGGTCTCACCACCACTCCTCCGATACGGTTGATGACCCCATATTTCGCGCCGCGATGAGAGGATATGATGCGGTTTCTTTCATCTTTGGACTTGAGGTCACATGGAGCTTGATTCAGCAACGTCAAGAAGAAGAAGACGAGAAAGCAGCATTGAAAGAATTAGAAGCTGCACAAGAGCTTGGGGAATTGGACCAGATTATGTGTGCCAAGGATAATGTAATCGAAGCAGTAACTGATAGTTGCAATGTCACTGGTGAAAAAGAAAGAGAAATAGCGGTGATAGAGAGCACCGGAGAGCTAAAAGCCGGAATGGACATAGGAAACGGGAGTGAGGACGTTAGTGAGGATGATGGAATATGGAATCTCTGTCACATATACACGGTAGAGGAAATTCAGTCTATAGCTCCTCCAATCTGTACTTCTAACGAATGTGAGAACAGCGCGTGCTGCCTGTGGAAATCAGACAACGGTAATGAAGAAATGGCATGTCTCAAATGCCAAGAAGCAGAGTTCGGAGGGTGGCCTGATGGTTTGGAACCTCAGGACGCTGTGCACAACGACTGCATCAATCAAAGATGCAACCAACCTCCTCCGCAAACAATGATTGGAAAGGCTCAATCTTCCGTCGAAGAAACCACTCAGGATTCATCTGTTGGTGACAATGGAATATGCTCTAAACCATCATCAGAGATAGGAGGTCTTCAATCTGTGATGACGTCCCCTCCGAAGGCGAACACATGGAACTGTAAAATATGTACATTCGATAATACAGCAAAAGCAAAGAAGTGTAAAATGTGTCAGACGTTGAAATCACCCAAGAAGAGAAGATTATAATTCCACTCGATAGGAACTAATTAGGGATTATGAGTTCCTAGATGGCTTTCTTTCTGGCAGAATAGTCTTGGTTGATACCAGTCGTTCTGAACTACCGATATGGACTTGGTTGACTTTGGCGAGATGTTTGTAACTAGCGAGCAAAATGTGGAAAATAAGATAAGTAGCGAGCCCTGCTCGCTGATTAAGCCAATTATAAGTATGTAATTGTATCCTTTGCCAACTAGTACTGAAGCGAATTCACTAGATATAATCCATGCGTCCATGTGTTCCAACGGAGAACTGATTTCGAAGGTCGTTAAAAAAGGATGATATTGGGAGTATTGAGAGGAATCTGCTACTGGCAGGAAGCAGTGTCTAGCTATGGCCGTGCCGATGAGTAACGTCGCTGCTTGTGGATTGTTGAGGTCCATTATTTTGTAGAGGAAGTGGTGGCATCATCGATGCCCCTGCAACCAAGTTTGCTCTTTGAAGATCTGCGAAGTAAGCTTGCTTTCTTTTTATGCATAGCAGATGCGCTTTATCCCTTTTACTTTTAAAATTTTATTAGTGATGTAAATAGGAAGCGGAGTGCCTAGTATCTATGATGAAAGGCGCCGCAATGAAAGAATTGCGGTGCCTTGCGTTACGTTTTACGGTAGGAACTTCCTACCACAAATTGAGCCACACCGAAGCAACTTCCAGCCTTGATTGTTGTGGACGATTCAATACCCTTTTAGGCATATTTACACTATAGTTAGTAAAAATGTAATCTTTGTGTCATTATTTCTAATAGCTCTACTAGATGAAAGGCGCCGCAATGAAGTAATTGTGGTGCTTTGCGAGGAGAGGGTTCCCAAACATATTTTTGAGAGTTAATTCTTACTCGTTTCCTTTTGTTGACACTATTGCTACTGTTCTCCGTTCGTGTTTCACATCAGCAGGAGAACAAATAGATACCGCATCATAATCTTATCGTCAACCCGGTCATTATATGAGCAAAGTACGAAGTTAATAAAATACAGATGGAAGTAAAGTACATCGTAATTTGGTTTAGACTCAACGATATGAGATGCATTCCTTATATAAAAGATACAGAATTCCGTCGCCAATTTGTAAGAGGGTCATCAACCCAGAGTATATACAAATTTAGTGACAGATTCTCATTGCTACCACTCTAACCCTTAGATTGAGGAATGCTACCAGGAGCGTCTTCTTGATCGTATGAATGCACATGTTCATATGGTCTAGTAGACGTTGACACGGGTGGAAGCAATGCTCCGCGAAGAAGAATGATGAACATTCCAAGAACAAACACAATGGACATGGTGATATAGATCCATAAAAATGTTCTTGGTGCTGACCCACAAATTGCCTCGTGACCCAAGTCAACAAATACACTGTTAATTCGTTGGCAATCTAATGCCTTTTGAGCTTCTCCTGCAATGTCAATAAAATCAGCGAACGCATCTACAATATCATCGACAGCAACCTGGATATCAGAAAACTTTTGTTCGTCAAGACCACATTGTTCTGCTATTGTAGTATCTGAACTCAACAAATCACGTAGAGCATTCAAGGCAATTATGCTGCTATCGAGGTTCGAAACAAGGTCATTAACTTCCGTCAATTGCAAGAAATCTCCCTCACAACTCTGGGGTCAAAATATATAAGTTCGTATTAGTACAAGGGTACTTTACAGCAAAATAAGTAATTCGTGCACATATAACCTTACATTGACAACATAATAATTTGCTGCATCCAAAGTAACTCCATTAACGCCTTGTTGTATGAGCAAGTCCTGCACTGTGCCTTCAGGATTCTTATTGTCGCCGCCAAGACAAATGTCTTTCCATATAAAAAGTCAAAGTCTCAACTTGAGTTCCATGTGTATGAGTAAATAATGATGTGTACCGAATTAAATAAAGTAACATACCTGCACTGAATTTGAGCACCGCGCTACTTCCAGCAGTCAAAATAGCAGCCACGAGAACCATCAGAAAGAAGATTGGAAGCAATAACCAAGTTTGAACGCAGAAATAAGTGCCACATCCAGAAACACGACTAGCAAGTAAACCCCCTATGCCAAGAATTAGCCCAAAAGCCACAATTGGCGCAGCAGCATATATTGGTTTTGAGTTTTCCTTGCCTTTGGCAGCTGCTTCCAAGAGGTTATCACTGAAACCTCTGACATTTTCATCAAAGGAGGATTGAATAGAGGTCAAATCATTCTTGGAGAAATTCTGCAAATCGATCAAAGTATCAAGAAGTTCCTGTGCCTGCGCATTGATCGAATCTGCAAGATCTTGGGAGTCCGAGTCTGGTGGATTACATATGCCTTCTTCGATCAACATTATTAGATTTTCTTTCAAAGGCAGAGTCGATTCCCCTAATGCTATGGCCCTTTTCGTACTTGTAACAACTAAAGATTCAACTTCTTTTATTCCATTAGCACCATCTCGGATATCATCAAAGACAGTTTGCGCGCTCCCTGCCCCTTTCACAAGGAACGTTACCCCCAAACATGCAATTACCAACGCACTCACTGAGACAAAGATGGGGACACATCTCCTCTTTGATATTCTATTACTTTCGTCGATATATGGATACCCAGCAAAAACACCAGCTTTAGTCCCTAGTATAAACTTGCACACAAGAAGGACAACGAGCCATACAACGAGAGCAATAAGGCACAGTAAGGGGATGAAACTGAGCCCTCGACTGTAATCCTCAAATGATTCTGAATTAAAATCTGAGATCAAACTAGTGATATTTGTGGTACGACCGAACGTGGGCATTTTGCTGAAGTAAGATACTGCCGCGTTCGGCCTGTAAGCTGACATCAACAATCTTTCATCCATGATGCTTTAAAGCGTGCAATACTTTTCTTGCTGTTAGAATGTGCAGAGTGGAGGAGTGCAATAAGGAGAACAACAAGCACAGCACATTTTATGTAGAACAAAAATGTTCAACTTCGCACTCTACGAACAGCAATCGTTCGTAGCAATCAAAGATATGGTATTTTTAAGAACAACCCACGCAAATTTTGGGCTTTATTACGTAGGTACTACTGTACCTAGGCTTATTACCCCTTTTTTAAAAGCTGATTCAC
>Ga0307978_1001725_pt1 | contig 16038 bp, 14 predicted proteins | sample OrgLakmetage1056_FD_203151 | JGI IMG/M metagenome (GOLD analysis project Ga0307978, IMG submission 203151) | Saline water microbial communities from Organic Lake, Antarctica - #1056 | ecosystem: Environmental > Aquatic > Non-marine Saline and Alkaline > Saline | place: Antarctica: Organic Lake...
TGCTGCTGTTGGTGGTGGTGGCTTGTTTGGTGCTGCTTCTACTCCCGCAGCGGGTGGCGTGTTTGGTGCAGCGCCGGCTGCCCCGGGCGCCGCAGCTCCAGCCAGCGCCTTTGGAAACTTTGGAAGTACCAGCACGTTCTCGGCGACGCCCAAGAAGAAGAGCGGATCGCGAAGCAGTGGACGTCTCAAGCGCTAGCTATAAGGTTGCTACGAGCAGAGTGCTACTCGTAGGTTTTGACTGCAGCAGCATGGTGGTTGGGGAAAGACGTATATGATAGCATAAGGATGTAGGTAGTAAAGTAGAGACAACTCTACATTATTCAACCTTCCCAACCCCAGAAACGAGCCTGGTGGCCTCGCGCTCATTTTTTCTCGAGATTGGTCATCCCGTCGGTCACAAATAAGTCACAATGTCACAATGGCGAGCGTTTCTTCTGGCCGCGTGTAAAGCACCCAAGTGATGCTAGCTAGTGTGATGACAAAGATGGCGATACCTTGTCATACTGTAGAGAACTGACTATAGAACATGTTTACCAGACCATTGTTGTCGACAAAGAGAGTGCCGCCACGGCGCCTACGATTGTCGACCGTTCTGTTTGCGGCAGTGGGCGTGTCCTTGTTGAGCTACTGCGTCATTCTCTTCCAGCTCGAGAGTGCTCCGACGCCTGAACACGCGATAGTAGACTCTGGGCTACAAGAGAAGATACGAGTCGGGTATAAGCCACGCAACAAAGATATCAGCAACAAGATTCCACTGTTTGGAGTGGAGCAGGTTAAAGACCGGTCTTCGGTCGACTACATGGCGTGCTGTGGGCTGGGCCATCGCGTGTCCAAGTTGGCAGAGGCAAACTATCTGGCCAAGATGCTAGGATTTGGTCTACGAGCCTTTTGGGGATACTGCGATGCCAAGGTGGAAGTTTTTCATTATCTTTTTGGAAAGCAGCCGGTTGAGGAACTCGTCAATGTGACGGACCTCTTTCGATCTGTACGCGTCAACAACGATGTCCCGGGATTCTGGAAGCTCATTCGCAAAGGGGTCAACGAAACTTGCGCTTGCTCGTTCGATAAAGAAAAGGAAGACGTGCGATTCTATCGTAGCATGCGAGAGCGTTTCCGCCTCCGAGATCAAGTCGACGCATTTCGAAGAGACCATTTCTTCAACGCGACAGTGGTCGTTGGGATGCACATTCGTGCTGGCAATGGAGAAACCGGTCATTTTACCAGTCGCAATCGCGTGATTGGTAACGAAGACGAGTGGGCTCAACGTGTGGTCGGGAGAGTATTGAACGCAAATTGGGGCGACGAGTCGACCGCGTTGTTTGTTGCCACAGACACGCCCTCCATGATCGACAGGCTCCGAACGCTATTAAAAGGGAGAATGAAAGTTATAACCTACGATCAGGAAACGCTCAAGCCTGGCACGGGTGTAATGTTTGGGGAAAGGGGGAAAGTGGTAAATACAGGTGCAACATGTCTGCAGGGGTGGGAGGATAGCGTAATGGACATGCTACTGCTGAGCTATGCAGACGTTGTGGTCGCTGCTAGACCAAGCAGTTTTGTCCAGTCCATGCCCATGTCGCTGGTACTAGCGACACCAGAGGAATCTCGAAAGGTGTCGCATCCCTACTGCGAGTTCAATCCAAGTGGCGAGGCCATGCAGTGCTACAAGGATTACCGAGATTGGTGCTGCACAGGAAAAACTAGTTATTCGCTGGAAGGAATGCAACGGCATGACTATATTCGTATGCCCCCAGACAAGATAGACAAGAAGAAGCTCAAGCTGAACCGTCGTGATCGTGAGGGTTGTATTCCGAGACCCGAAGGCTGGAAGCAAATGTGCCTGCCCTACGATTGGAAGAATCCAACACTGTAGACTAAACCACTAGAATACATGGCATGCATGTGGCTAGTATAATGAGGAGTATAGTACTTCTCGTCGTCTTGGCAATGAATGACGCGTGATAGAAGTAGGGAAAGGAAAGACGTCGTTTCGCGCTATTATTGCGCTCGTCCGTCGTGTCGGCGGTAGGTCGGCGGCACGCGACATCGTACATACATACGTACATACGGTATATGCTGTGATGATCTATGATCTCATCACAATGGCGGTGTTGACTACTTAGTACGGTATATAATAAGCTCCCTTGATCGCTATATCAGCATCCTTACGCTTGCGAGTAAAGGAATAATTTATAAGAGCAGTAGCAACAGCATAATCATAATGACGGACGTGCTAGCATCGGCGGCACAATCGGTATTGTCCGCACAGTCGGTTGCTTCGTCGGGCCCAGCCGCTCTCAAGCGCCTCGACAAGACGACAGCCTGTTTGCCCATTGTGTACGGTAGCGTTGCTTATTATCTGGGGAAAAAGGCGGACGAGTTCCAAACGCATCTATGGACATTGCATCTTCGAGGTCCCAACAATGAAGACTTGTCGGCGGCAATATCTAAAGTGGTCTTTCAGCTGCATGCTTCTTTTGCGCAACCTACGCGAGAGCTCACGGCGCCGCCGTATGAAGTAACAGAGCGAGGATGGGGAGAGTTCGAAGCGCAGATTCGTATCGTTTGGAAAGATCCTTTGGAAAAGGCCACTGTGGTAGGTTTGACCATTTACTGGAATGCACGATGGTGGTTGGGTGGTGTGCTCTAGAGGTATCTCGTCTCACACTCTTGCGTTGCTCACGTATTAATACCACAGGTTACGCACGGACTCAAGCTATATCCACCGGGTACACCTACCAACGCGATTCCCACAAATACTGATAAGCCAGTCGTGGCTGAAACGTACGACGAAGTCGTCTTTACGGATCCCACGGAAACGTTTTACGGTCAATTGATGCAGTTGTCGTCGGCACCCACGGTCGAATACTCCCAAGAAGCTCAGTTCGGTAAGTTTTCCGATACCGAGGACTTTCATGCCTTGTTGGAAGCTCAAAAGTTCCTCGAACAAGAGCTTGCCAGTGTCAAGGAACGTTTGTTGAACGTGGATGGGGAATTGGTGCAAGTGGACGAGGGCTTGCGAGAAGTCCAAGAGCGCAAGGTGAATGCGGCGGCCCAACGCAAGGCGGCACCGCGGGGACCATCGGCGTCGGCGCCTCCTACCAAGAAGGTCAAGGCAAACTAGAGGCATGACGAAACGGTCATAACAGCGAACTAGCTAGCTACGGTATATTAGTAGTCAACAACTTACGTACTCTATTGTAAAAGAGCGAAATAGGTCTCTTTAACGATACCATGTTTGAGCCTGCAAAAAGCCATCGAGTTTGGCTTCAAAGTTGGTGTCTGTTACGTTGGGATGCGTTGGTGTATAGAGCGGTGATCGTATCACACATTGAATCCATAGATCGTCGTAAATGTGTTGCAAGGCCGTGCGGATTCCGCTGTAGTTGTTGCTACTGTTGTTGCTAGTAATCGAGATATCGTTGGTCACGTAGAGCGCAAATCGCAAGCCGCTGGCAGTTTCGTAAGTATGCAATGTACTCGCACCCGTCTTGACGGAATGTAACCCACTGTCCTTGGCCTTGCTGTCCGGGGCCAAGCTCGCCGCAACTTCCCGGAGGGAAAATAGCATGCCAAACACCAGCTTGCGTTGTTCCGATAATTGCTCGGGGTCGGTCTCTTCCGTGTCTTTGATGAATCTCTTGGTAAAGAGAGTCTTTCCCTTGCGGTCAAAGACGTGTAAAGAATGAACGGGCATGGTGGTGATAGGGTGTGGATATTATGGAAGTTGGAAGGTCTCGACGGAGAGACTTATATGGAGAGTAGTAAAAGAGACGATAGACGATGCTCCCTGCTCTCAACTCTCAATGTCGCATGTCGTATGTTGCGTTTCGCGTTTCGCGATCGATGGTGTCGTGCGTCGTTTCATTCACGCAACTTCGCGCCATTTTGATGGGCGGAATGGAAGTAAGGACGAGCGTGTCGCAATCGCATATTATATCTTTCACCATGGCAACTTTCTTGACCTCCTTGCTTTCGTTCTTGAAAGCACCGACACCCGGGGACTCGGAAGAACACCCAATGCAAGTACATGCTGTTCCAGGTCTCATGACGCTTTTGGACGTCGCTCTCTTTCACACGGTCGAAGGACAACTCACGGCAACGCTCACCACTAGCCACGCCCTTCTCGCTGCCTGGCTAGACCTCAAGAAGCAAGCCATTGTAGTATTACGCGAGCTTGGAAACGAACTGGATATCGGCATGAGACGATCGCTGATGGAGAACTTCGCCAGAGCTTGTTTGGAGTCGTCGCAAGACGCCATTGAACGCTTAACAACCGACAAACTGGCGCAATCTGCCAACCTGAGTGAACCCTTTGAGCAATCCTCTAGCGTTTCCTCCAGCTCGGTTGGAAACGCAGTGTTTTCAGGGATTGGATCGCAGAGTATGCAGAGCTCGCTGCAGGAATCGGCTAGAGACACGGCTCGACGTCACCCTTTGTCACAACGCCCCCGCGATTGCTGGGAATCCCCACGCCTCTACTGCCCCGATACTGTCTGGGCCGACGATGCCGCCCAAACTCACCAGCGGCTACTCCGAACACTGTATAAACATCCCTTTTGTGGAGATACCGTGGAAACAAGTTTGGTGGGATCCTTGGATAACACTACTGCAGGTACTAGTAGCAATCGCCAGCCACTGGCGCCCAAGACGGAACGACAAGCGGCCTTGCTCCTACAGCTTTTGCAAACGGACATTCCGGCTCGCTTGGTACAGTTTCGCACCGCCATGGAAGCTGATTCGGTCGTTGCCAAGCGTTTATATCTTATCAAGTGTGAATACCGAGCACCCTTTCGGGCCTTTCTCGAAGGACATCAAACCGTACAGCGTGCACCCAATTTACTCTTGGTCAATGAGTATCTGGGTTTGTCGTCGCCAGCCAAAGTGGCTCAACGAGGCGCCAAGGCCAAGCAGCGGCTGAAAGCATTATTGGAAACACCCGAGCTCGTGGAAGCTCTGGCCTTGGAACGACAGTGTGAAGAATTCGAAATGGACATGGCCAAGGCGCTGTTTCCGTTTTGTGAGCTGGCACGATTCTTGGATCACCGCAAGGCGCGACTCAAGGTAGTTCCCGGAACGTTGACCGAATCCGCCGCCTTGGAATTGCAAGAGACGCTGCGTCGCTTGAAGGGCTTGCTGTGCCGAAAGACCAGCAATGACATGTCGTCGGGAATCCGACCGCTCTTGCTGGATCTACAAGGTGTACCCCGGGACGAAGAACAGTCACGATATCCAAGTGCTGCAATTGGAAAGGACGGAAGTGTGATTGAAAAGGAACTGGATCGGTTTGTGGATCAGTTGCAATTATTGGCGACACTTTGTGAAACACGAGGCGCATTTCGGTTGGAAAAAAGGACGGAACTCGATCTGCCCTCGTCCTCTGTCCAGGGATGCACCGATTTGGACGACGAACTTTTTCGTTGTCAAATGCAGGATTGGTGCGCCATGGCGCAGCGACAGAAAGAGCTGACACTGATCATGGACTTTGAGGAACTCGCGGAAAATATTCGACGTGCCGAAATGGAGATTAGTTTCGCCGTGGCTTCGGAACAATCGTTGGAAAAGGTACGGCAGCGGTTGGAACTCATCACGACGGATCGAGAAAAGCGGCTTCAGGTGCTTCAAGAAATGGTTCAGGAAGTGTGTCTCAGGGAAATGAATCTGCACGTGCAAGTGATTGCTCCCGACCGGCTAAAGCTCCTGGTGCTTCAGCCAACATCGGCCTCGGGAATCTTTGGCCTTCCGCTAACAATTGCGGGAGAGGCGCTACCTATAGGTTAAAATATGAGTAGTGAAGGTGGATAATGAAAGTCCCGGGTGGTATTCGTTCTATAGTTATATATAAATCGTATCCCTGCTACTGCTAGCCACGTTGTAATGGGCTTACTTGGGCTTGACCAAAAAGGTCCATGACTTGCAGCTCATTCCATCCAAAAGAAGAGTATTGTTGGCGGGCTCTCCCTTGCCGCTGATTACCTTGATAATTTCGTTTCCAACGACACCTCCCAAGACGGCACACAATGGAGCCACTTCGCTGGTGGCTACCTTGGCTAATTCTTGTAGAGACTTTTCACTCAAGTGTTCATTCTCCAGCAGAGCGGGAGATTCCTTTTCGATCCAACTCCGAATCAACTTGCTAAACTCCTCGGCCTTGCCAGCAGTCGGCCAAGTCTGGGTCTGCTCGACATATTCGAGAATCGATCGATAGCGAATCCATGCAGCTGGCGGCGTCTTGTGAAACCGATTGGTCGCGTCCGCAATGGCCACTTGAAACATGGTTTCCAAAGGCACGTGAGGTTCCATGATTGTGGCGTCCAGGAGTTCCTTTCCCTTTTCCGGACGAAACGCATGTTTGTCGCCCAGATCCAAAGCGGCTGCTCCGTAGAGACCAAAACAGTCCACCATGTAGAATTTGCCACTCGCTGAAGTGACTGCCTTGGAGATGCGCACGGCATCCTTCATGGATACGCGCGAGGCCACAACGATGCTAAACTGCGCCAAGAAGTCGTCCGAGAGATCCGACACGGCCGTAGACACAATGTCGCACTCTCCCAGGAGAGGATTGAGTTCTTCCACGACGGGTTTCATGGCCTCGGCCACCGTGCCGTACTTTTGTTTCTTGGACGCTGGTTCTGCCCCTGTGGGACAAGTACGGTCCTGTGCCGAAAGCAAGAAAATGGGCGCGTCCACGACTTCGTCAGGAAAGGCCCGATTGTCGCAGATACTGGCTCGGATTCCAGCCAAGACGAGATTTTTTAGGACCTCGGACGACGTACCCGTCATGTGAATGTAGAGGACCTTGGTGGTGGCCATCTTGGCCTGCGCTTCGGCTCCCCAGAGACGGATCTGACGGTCGTATACGTCGGACTCTTGGCGCTTTGGCGCCGCTGCTGTCGAAGGTGTCATTATATAGCTCTATCTTAAGAGTAATGGAGCTAAAATCGATTACTACGTAGGGGAGAGACACGCACAAGAGCAAAAGTGTAACGGATGGCGGTGCTGCTTTGGTATATACCTTTGCGTATGAATGGCAATGGTAAAATGGACGGAGTGAATACTGTATTACCGGTCTCAGAGCGGATCGATCGAAAGACGATATCTTTCGTGACGAATGAGGCTCGTTTTCCCGCCAAAATCCAAAGCGGGACCGAAGAAACGCGGGAACGATTGCCTCAGAAACATATCTGAAGGCAATGTCTCAACGGCTCATCGGCTTATTGACCAGTTCCGATGTTACGCGCCGGTACCGGCAGAATGTTGTGATGATGGTCGTCAGGTAGGTAGGTACTGTAGGAAGGGCCACACACGCTGCTCCGAAAATATCATTTATCCTTTTGCTCCCAATAGATCAGGCCCAGCGGGAAATGACTTAAAAGTGATCTATGTATTTTCCTAGAATGACCCAATGAGTCATCCATTGATGACTACTTCTTTCTTTAACGCTCCAGACCTCCGCATGTGTTGGGCCTTATGGTAACCAGCAAGTCGCTATTACTCAAATTTCAGTGCCTTCCCCTCTTTGTTACCAGGCTGTCGTTGTTGTAGTCGTGGAGATACTGAGAGTAATTGTGCATTAGCAATCATGAGTAAGCGAAGGGGCATGAAGAGTATGCTCACAAGCTTGAAAATGGAAGCCATTGAAGAGTGTGATACGGAGGATAATGCATCGGTAGTCGGTGATGATGGTCGCGGCGGCGCGTCCACCAACGCGGACCCTGCTACCAAGTCATCGCACTCGCACTCAAGTATTGGTAGCAGTAGGTCCTCTCCCAGTAGTAGTAAGCATTCGGATTCAATATCCCGAAAAGAGACCGAATCTTCACACAAGAAGAGTGAGGTTCTTGCCTCACCAAGAAAAGAATCTCATAGGGAAAGTCACAAGGAAAATCATCCTGTATTCTCAAGCTCTCGGGAGCGACCAGCGAACGAAGCAGCACCGGGCATTTGCTCACCGCCAAGGAAACCGGGGTCGGTAGATGACGATTCCAGCTCTTTGACGCCGACGCAAGAAACGACAGATGATGAATCCACTGGCGAGGCAAAGGAAGTTGGGCCGGAAGTTGGGTCTTTTGATATGGAGGATGATGCGTGTGACGGAGGTCTATTTGATTATGATGAAGAATTACTATCAATGGGGGGGGATGCCAAGGATTTTGAAGACGAGACCTTGACATGGCGACTAGATCCTGAACAAAGTCTTAGTGACTGGACCGTTGTTCTTACCAACAAGGGCAGCGGAGAAATCAAACCGTACCATCTTCACAAGAACATTCTCGCGGTTGGGCCTCGAAAGTGTGAGTACTTTGTGGGAGTCTTTCGCAAAAGAGCCGGTACGGCAGCCAACAAAAGCGAAATATCGATGGAAGAACCAGCATTCGATTGCTTTCCCCAGTTCTTGGATTTTGTTTACTCGAAGGATGGAGCTTTGGAGGTGACTACCGCGAACGCCACCGCTATGCGCCATCTCGCCAAGATTTTTGGTCTCAAGATCCTGTTCAAGCTGGCAACTGAATTCCTCATCAAGGACATTTCGCTGGAGAATGGGGTCACGTATTACAAACACAGTGTGCTGCTATCCGACGAGAAGATCACTGCCATGGTAGCACGGCACGCTGGAAAGAGCATTCTTCAGATTGAACCGAAAGGCGAATTGGTGCAAATGATGGATCCCGAGTTCTTCATGCGACTAATGGTGGCACCAGAGATCGACTCAAAGGCCAAACATTACCATATTAGTCTTCTGCTGGCTGAATACTGTAAGCTCAACAAGGGACGAATGGAAGCCGGTGTCTTCTTGAAGCTGTGTGACGAAAAGCACTTGCCATTGATTGATCACACGGTAGCGCTAGTAATGCTCGAGATGGAGGCCGATCTCGTCATGGCGACGACGTCGGTTCTGAACTTTTCCAACATTACCAGTCTGCAAAAACGATGCATCAAGGAACTGTCCCACAACTGGAAGGAGTTCAGCGAGCTAGAGAAGGAGGAAGTAAGCCGCGTCTGTCGGAAACTTCCCTCTGGTGTAATCACCGATCTCCTCCTCAGGTCTCTGTCACACGCCAAGCGCAAGTCGGAGGACAAGAGCGACAAGCCTTTGTATGTCAAGATTGATAAGGATTCTGGTCACAGCACCAGGTCCCGAAACAGGGACAGTGACAACTCTTCTGTCGGGTCGGCCACCGAGGGAGGGTCAAGAAAGCACGACAGCCGGGGACTTAGTCATGCCAAGAAGGAATACGAGGCCAAGATTGTGGATCTGAATCGTGATCATCAAGAAGAGATGGCACATCTCAAGAAGGAATACGAAACGAATCTGATAAAACTACGAGACTTGTGTTTGGAGAAGGACAAGCACATTGCTAACTATTGGCAAGAGCTGCAACGATATCAACGAATGCCGAATTCAATAGAAGGAAAGTTTGGCCCGTCAGGTATGATGAACAAAGCAACCAAGATGCCAGAAATAGGGAAGATTAGCGCCGATGGACACCTCTATACGGTCAAGAGTAAGGATGGATCCAAGAGATATCCCATGTTTTACTACCAAGGAGCTGAAGAATAGCGAGCTATGCTATTTTTTTGTTATAAAATCCGTACTCTTTAACGAAGTTAGTCGTTGTTTACAAGGACCTGAGTGGCGAGTTGTCCTATACAACGAACTCCTGCTGGCCTTCCGAGTCGTCAATGACAAAGGTTTTCAAAGTCTGGCCGTTGGATTTAATGCTCCAAACATGCCCCGCAAACGTGTTGACTCGAACTTCTGGGTCTTTCGGACCAAGCTTGCCAAAGAACCCATCTTCGTCGTAGTAAACTTCAGCATTGTCAAATCGAGAATCTTTCCCAGTGTTGCGAAACACTGCTGGCACCTGGGAGAAGCTGGGAGTATCTGGTTCTTCGTAGCCTTCCTTGACTGGTGCTCCTGGATAGCTTTCCCTTGGCGTACTAAAGACCCAAAGGTTGGCAGCCCATTTCTCCCCTCCTAGGACTGGGCATCCACCGTGTTTCGACGACAGGTCTTCCTCTCCGTTTGGGTGCTGTGAGTAAAAAAGGACGGCTCGGGCTTCTGTCGGGCGAACGGAAAGGTGAGATCGGCACGTCGCTGCCATGGTCTCTTCCCAAGAGCCTCGTTTCAGCATCGTAGCGTCACCAGTGGCTCGAAGCTCCTTTAGGGCGTCAAAAATTTGCACTCGATCACCCGGGTCGACTTCAGGGGGCCATGCCTCGGTAAATACCGTCTCTCCGCCGTCGTGTTCGCCCAATTCCGTCATGTAAAGCAAAATAGTTGCAAATCTATTGCCTCCAGTACCAGCGCTGTCGTAGTTGAAGGAACCATGCCCGGGGTCGTCCAGATAATCCATGTGCGGAGTGTAGGCGGTAGACATGTTGTAGCGTAGAATCTGCAGTCCATCCGCGTGACCTTCAATGTACTCGTCCATACCAAGCACATTGAAACAGCGTTTCTTGATGACCAGAGCCGTCTTGCCGTGCGTATCCCAAGCATTCTCGGAGGTGCGCTTTTTGTAAAAGGTGCCCTTAATGCCAGTAGTGCTGCGACCCAACTTGTGCGTTTCCGACGTTTCATTCAAGGCCTTGTCAATCAGCTCGGCAGCTTCATTAGGAGAGAAAAAGTTGGTAATGTCAAAGACTCGTGGTTCCATGGACAGCACTTCCAGGGAAATGGGCTGGCCTTCTCGACCCGTCACGTGTTCCAGCGTAAAGATTTCTCCCACAAATTTGGGGGCAAACATGAAGACTCTTCCCGCTGGAACGGCGTAAAGATGCAAACCACCACCAGCGGCACATGTTTCTTCATCTGGAGGGCATTCGGCAGCAGCCGTCTGGCTCTGTTTGGCGAGTTCTTTCAGTTGTTCCAGGGAAGAGATACGAACACCCTCGCGAGAAAAGAAGCGACATGGGAGGCTATCTGTGGATGGAACTCGGATGAGCTTGTCGTGATCCGTCAAAATGGGAGTGCGGTCGAGGCCCATGTCACAATATCCATAAAATGTCTCCTCGAGACCTTGGTCGTCGTACTCGTCCTCGGTCGATTCGCATGTTCCTTCGGCGAGCAGATCGGCCAGTAGACGCGTCAACACGGATTCGACTTGATACTTGTCGAGTTGATCGCCTTGACAGTCTTGTAGGGTCTCTAGCGCACCTTGTATAGCTGCTATAGAAGAAGGCGCGATACCGCACGAGTCTGCCTCGCCATTGCGGTGTATGACAAAGGAAACGTCGTCAAAGACTGTCGTCTCTTGCCTGATAGTGGCGATGCCGTCCAGAGCCTGAGGGCAAGAATCCAAAAGAGGCTTGGCGCCGTCATCGGTCGGCACGCTTTCCATTCCCACGTTCACGACAACATCTTGCTGGTTACTAAACGCGTTCGATGGAGCGAGCAAGAACCCCAACAGGGAAACGATGCGCAGCTTGGGTACCATCATGGTGATATTGATTCGCAGAGTTGTGCTGTTATTACTGTATGTACAAGCTCTCTGTTCCAAAATCATCGGTCATAAATAATAATCTCGGGGTAAAATGAGAACTCAAAGCCAGCCTAACGGAATGACCTCGCCAGGGCCAGGCCAGTGTACCGTACGTACATACTGTACGTACAGAACGACGGGATTTGAAAATGCAACGGTACAGAATAGACAGCGTCAATATTAGTCAATTAACTATGGTAAAATAAGTCGAATCTCAACCCCCAGGGAGGGATCTGTGCGACTATGGTGCACCAGCCTTGGCACAGACGGTCAATATGGTATACGTGTGCTAATGAAAGCAGCACAGAATAGTTTAATCAATCAATATCTAAATGTAAAGGAGCAGCCATGATTAGCTACCAAATATATTCCACACAACATGCAAATCCATCGCTTGGACCTTTTGTGATGACCTTGTCCCATCAGACACTCAGACTTGACTCTTTGAATCGTCTCCAAGCCTTCTGTTGGCGTTTATGTCACCTGGACCTACAGGGAATCCGACAGCGACGGAGAAAAGGCAGCAAAGGAGAAGAATCCGGCAGAAAGGATAATGGCAATGAATAATGTAAAGACCCAGCCGACGCAGATACGGGCCAGCATGAACCACTGAACATTCTTCACGCCGGCCGCCAGACCAACACCCGCCACAGCACCGACGATGCACTGCGTACTACTCACAGGAATCTTGCGGAAGGAGGCTGTCACAACGAACAGTGACGAAGCCAGCTCGGTGCAGGCGCCACGACTGGGGGACAAAGGAGTGACCTTGAAGCCGAGGGCCTTCTTGATCTTGTAGCCGTACAAGAATAAGCCGATAACAATACCGGCACCACCATGAGTGAGTACCCACTTCTGGACCGGGCTACTGCTCTGAGCGTAACCGTCTTGGTAAATGGCGATAATGGCCGACAGCGGTGCAATGGCGTTGGAGACATCGTTGGCACCGTGAGCACACGAGTTGAGACAGGCGGTAAATACCTGGACATAAGTGAAGAGCTGCTCGGCATGCTCGTCAAAAACTTCTGCGTTAGCCCAAATCGCCGCTGCCTTCGGGTTTTCGCGCATGCTTTCGGCTGCCAAGTCTTGGTCAAAGGTTGAGTCTGCAAACTTTTTGTACTGCGCATACATAAACGACTCGTAACCATTGCTAGGCTGCATGCTCTGCGCAGGAATAGCGTCGTCTCTGGCCGCGACACTGTCAGCGGACGACTGGGCAGCTTCTTTGGTATTGCCCAAATCCTCGGGATCCGCGACAGACGTGGTGTCGTTCTTGATCAGTTCGGTGGCTCGTTTCTCTTCGACGTGGGCTTCGACTCGTCTACGGGCGATTGGACCAACAAGAAATATCCAAGTCAGCCCACAAACAGCACCGGTGCCGAAGGACACAGGAATTACCCAGCTCAAGTTAAGCTCTCCTTTAAAGTGCTTGAAGTTGGAGGTTCCCTTGTAGAGAATGTAGAAGACGTCGATAACGACACCATAAAGAGAACAAGAGGAAAAGTGCGGTTGGCTCTTTGAAATGCATTCTCGCTGCGCATGACAAAGTGACGGAGTGTACCAAAAAAGATGAACGCGACGGCGCCTGTGCACAATGGTGGTGCAACGGCCCACGAAATCATGATTCTCCTAACAAGGTCCCAATCAATCGAGTCAAATCCCTTGGCGGCAATTGCAAAGCCCATGATGCAGCCAATAATTGTGTGAGTAGTTGAGACAGACAAACTGAGGGCTGTGGCGCCAATCAACATGATCATGGCGGGTGTGGAGTTGGAGCGAGGAGCAAAAGAGAGGAGTATGCTGCCTGCTGGGTGGCATTATAAGGTGCTGGAACCTGCCTTATATTGTGACAAGAGACATAGGCTTCTGGGTCTTTCTTTGCAGAACCCTTCACTAGGGAGCGGAAGTGCTCCACTGGTATCGTCCACATGTCATCGAGAATCAGTGCACTTGAATGCAAATGCGCAAAGGCATACGGTATCATAGCTTTCCGGCAAATATAGGATAACGGACGAAAATGGCGCGAACGACATTTTACGCAATCACAACCGCGCAAATCCACGAGTCGACAACATCGACCATGACGAAGAGCAACGCACGATCCGTACGAGGCTTGGCGCTTCTCAGTGGATTTCTCGGTGCTACCGCCTCCTTGTTTGCCAAGTTCGCCTTTGAACCACACTCATCCACTGTAGATTGGGTCCGTTCGGAATGTCCAAGGCTCTTTGTTCCACCAGTAGATGCCGCTGATGCCGTCGTGGCCGTGTCACGGTGGCACAGCACTGCCGCACTGGCCCTCTGCAGTACTGCGGAACTGGCTCCGCGAGGAATATTTCTGCTCGTCATGATTGCGTGCAACGCAGCCATGCTGGGGAGTTTTCTTGAGGGCATGCAGGAAAGTGGATCGGTCGCAGGGACCGCCTTGTCTTCGGCTGCCAATTTTGCCACAAGTGCTTGCCTGGGTGGCCTTTTTCTGGGAGAACGTTTTCCTCTCCAATGGTGGCTGGGATTCGGTATGGTGGTGGGAGGTGCCATGTTGCTGGCTACAGTGCGAGTAAAGCCAGCAAAAGTAACGTTTGCGATTTGAAACGGCATATGTGTTGCTGGCGGTGCTAGTTTCGGTAGTATCTATTGTTGGGGCTGTAGGCATCTAGTCGGCAGGGGCTAGAGCGAGTTGGCGATTCGAAATGAACAAGGACTGGAAGATGAGTTTGAGCGCAGCAGAAAGTGACAGTAGCCTTTGGTACCTGGTATGTTCTATTACTAGCTAGCTTGGACTGGTTGCGACGCTCGTCGATTCAATTCTACTATATGTAAGGGCTCCACAACCTCCATTCCTTAGCAAAGATACCGTTGACCTCAAGACACTCCAAGCCAACTTATTGGTCCAGTCGAGACCCATATCTATACCGGCAGGGGGCGTGTCACGTGGTTTCCCATTAATGCAGAAAGCCGGTTTTGAAGACCAGAACCCTGCCATTCACTTGCATCCGTGCTTTTAGGCCTACCCATTTTATTTTAGCTACACCTTCGAAGACGTGTACTGATCGAATCGAGAGAGGCGAGAGCGGGTGCAACTAGCTACAGTATACGACCTTGAGCAACTTTCGTTGCGTTGGCACTGATTCCGAGCCGGTGATGGTTCGGAAGACATCTCGTTGGCGAGTGCCGTCTATCCTCGAGAGACGTACCCCTGATTTAGCTTACACCTTATTATGCTTTAGCTGATTTATTTCTCATCTTCGTCTCGACAAGGTGCGTTTCTCCAATGAGGAGCAATCACATCAGTGTCAGTGATACCGATTACCGGTTACTGAGGAGCCAGCGAGCCGATTGAACACAGTCAGATATCAGCAAACCGGCACTAAAAGTCAATGTTAAAATGTCACAGTTCTTTAGGGGCCAATCAAAACTTAGATTTCGCTAGGCCGTTCTCGGTTTCTTCCAACGATCGCCGTCCTTTTATTCCTGCCCTACTGTACTGCCCTGCTCACAAAAGTTTGGAATGATCAATGGATCAACAATCAAGACGCCATGGAGATGATTCTCAATCTCGCGATTGCAAATGCCCTTCACACTGCCTTCTTGCTCATTGGTATCCATTTTTAGAAAACAAAAGACGTAAATAGACGCGACCGACGGAATGACCATAGCCTCTCGTGACTGGTGGGTGCCCGTGATTGAGAATGGCTCGCGTCTCTCCCCTTTTTAGTGGATGGACGTGCAGCGATGTGCGGTCGCTCCGCTAAACACAACACTCCTGCAACAGACAATGGCCAGAGTGTCGGTATCGTTGACTCCCTTAATCCACCGCTAGAAGATTCCTTGCATTGAAGTGATTCAGCTTGCGAAAGCGGCTTCTTGAGAGAGAGATAACGTCCCAACAGATCCATTCATTCCACCCGCGTTCGACTATAACTCGCAGGCACTCGTCTTACTTCCGGTCTTCCGGTAGCATATCATTATGGAGTCGTCGATTGTGGACGTGCAAAGGGCCTTGTACGGGCCCAACAAAGATGGACCTCCTATTGTACCCCACGGTGATGACCCCGAAGCCGTTCGCGTACAGCGCAAGCGTCGCCTCAAGATTCCCCCGGTGCCCCACCGCTCGGAGCTTTTGTCCCAAAGCCGGCAGCAGGAACCCATCTTTCCAGCGTCGGAACTACCCGAAGGCTTTCCTCCAGAACTCGCATTTCGCTCTCTAGCTGCATACAGCCTTATAAGAACCTTGTCGGTTCAGTTGCGCTTGTCGCCATTCACTCCACAAGTTTTTTTACGGGCCTTGTACCTTCCTTATCCCAATCGACTCTTGGGACAAGTGCACGTGGCTATACTTCGTTTCTTGTTGATTCAGCTGCAATCAGGCTACCATTGGGGTGGGACTGGAGGTGGGTCTGGTCCCAAGGCGACGATTCCGTTGTTAGTTACCAAGAAGCGCAAAGTGGACGGTCTCCGTTGGCCGCTTCGTGCGGGTGACAATCTTGAGTTTTTGGATACCTACACTTGGCCTTTATTCTTTGACGATTACTGCCATTTGACGGCCGGTTCGATCTAC
>Ga0307978_1001726_pt1 | contig 16032 bp, 9 predicted proteins | sample OrgLakmetage1056_FD_203151 | JGI IMG/M metagenome (GOLD analysis project Ga0307978, IMG submission 203151) | Saline water microbial communities from Organic Lake, Antarctica - #1056 | ecosystem: Environmental > Aquatic > Non-marine Saline and Alkaline > Saline | place: Antarctica: Organic Lake...
TCCCAAGCTCCACGAGGAGTGAGGGAGCAGAATGGATTCGGACTTTTCGTTGTTGATCTGCGGACGTTCGACGAGGTTGTGTGGTCTGCCACCTACCCGTCCGAGACAGACGTCTGATCCAGTTTTTTCCCCGGGAAACGCCAACCGCGCGTTTCATCTTCCCTTCGCATCTTTGGCATTCGATTGAGCGCCAGACACTCATGCTTCAAGCGGGCAGGTTTTTTCCGAGCGGTCATCGAGATGTCCCTGTAAGATCGACGATTATTGCCCGATCGGCCTCCGGCGTTTTCTCGGAAACGGACCGCTCTGTCGAGCGAGATTGCGTCTTCGACGCTCACTTTCCTCGCTTCAGTCGCAAGGACCACCATCGACCAACATCGAGCCATTCAATAGCCTTTAAAAATCCCACCATTCCCACCCTGGAGCGTGGTGACTTCGTCACACGATGCGGTTCTGCGCCGACGGCTGCTGTCGCCACAGACACAGCTAGATGCAAGGGACCGTATTCCCAACCGATTGATTGCTTCGCAGTCTTTCCTAGGGGTTCCGGGCTGGGGTTGGGGAGCCAACGTACTTAGTTACTCCCCGAATCTAGCACACTGCGCCGTCCAAACTAGCAGCATGCAACATCGTGGCTTTTGCAACACGATGGAGTGAAGCGCGGCGGCTCGCCCCGCGCGGCCACGTCACTCCCAAGCTCCACGAGGAGTGAGGGAGCAGAATGGATTCGGACTTTTCGGGCTCTAGGCGCACTTGTCACCGTCTCATACGACGTACGTACATACAGATCACACGATTTTTTCTTGAAATAAAAAACGGGTCGATTCTTTCGTGAGTTTTTAAACTCCGGATTCTTTCTTTTTCTTCAAGAAAGACGAACGGCGGACGAGCGGCGAGCGACCAAGCAATCAACAAAAAATACGAGTGCGCCACCATACAAGTACTGCCGCGACTGGACCATGTTCATCGACCTGCAATAGGATGGAGCCGCAACCAACAGAGCTGCCACCGCCAGAGCAGCTACCATCGCCGGATAATTCTTTAGATGAATCGGACGAATGGATCAAAAGTGTCGTCGGACGCGACTGGGAGATATTTTGGAAACCCGAAAGCAGAGCCCGCGAGGACGTGGTACCACCGCCACCACCAGGCAATCCTAGCATGGAATTACCCGTAGCTCCCGTGGTCGTAGTGGAACGACAACACGGTGGTATTCCTTTGGAATTTGCTGTAGATCCTCTACAACTACTGGCTCCTCAAGCCCACACAGCGCCCGACAATGTGCAGGATGTCATCATGAAAGAAGCACGAGATGAAAAGGACGACGAAGAATCGTGGGAGCACGAGGCCGACTGGTACGCTGCCAGAGTATTGGATTGGAAGGTCACCGAGGATGGTCGGCTCACCTTTGATGTCCGCTTCGTGGGAGATGATACTGTGTACGAAATGCCATTGAAACAGGCAGTTGTTCGACCGTGTGCGCGAGCGTGGATTCGACGAACACGAGCACTATTTGCCGGCCTTACAGCATTTAGTCTATCGGAGCAACCCTTACAGAAGTTGCCGCCCGATACAAGCATTTTGCAAGATAAAGCGCAACTTGCCGAAATCCGACGAACGGAGCCAGCGATATCGGAGGTAATTTTGAATCATCCATCGTCGCTAGAAGCACCACCGCCGTCGGCAGATGATGTAGCGAATGTCCGTCAGCTCGCCATTGAAGTTCGTTCACAAGTATTTTTGCGGTCTCAATTAGCTCCCGTCACCGGTGAAGATGGAGGAGGAGAGGATGATCCTACAGAGCAATACCTGAACTATTTGGTCAAATGCCTGTGGAACATGGAATTAGGCTGCCAATGGTATCGTAAATGTTGGGAGCTACACTCTCGTGTTTTCAGGCCTGCCTTGGAAGGCGACAACAGCCATGACCCCCTGTCGCCAGATGTTCTATTTAAGGATTGTCTCGAAGGTGCTCGCCAGGTGGTCATGATGCTCGTATCGATGGATGCATCCCTTGCTGGTTCCAAGCGGAAACGGCGTGCGCAGCCACAGCCTTCGCCTTCAGGGACGCGGCGGACCAAAAGGCGGCGAAAAGATAAGGGCTTTACCGACTTTTGGCATGAGGGTAGCGATGGGAAAACCTTCAATGAAGATGTTGACGAGGAAGACTTTCGATCGACGCATATTGTGAAGCGACTGGTGGAACAAATTGGATCCAGCGACGCGCGATGGTATTCACAATGCTTTGGCAAGATGCTACGAAATCTCTCTGACAATCTAGTGGCGCCGTTTGAAGAATGGAAACGGAAGACAGAGTTCTATCTTGGAGACAGGATCACCCTGGATGTTGACGCAACTGATGGAGAGACTAGTGGAGACGAATCAGATGAGGATGAGAGTGATTCTGCGGTCGCGAAGACTCAGTCTTCCGAGGGATCAGTGCGCTTTATCACGTACGAAGAGATCGAAGCCGCTGTTAACACTGCCAATCGCGACCGGGTTTTACAACACTTTCAACTTTGTAACACAGTGGCTAGACTGCAGCAGAAACTGGCAGATATCATCTGTTTCGAAGCACGAGCGTGGGGACTGATTGGTGTGGTTCTCGACGATGCAGGAGCGTCCTGGGACAAAGGCACGGACGAAACAACGATCAAGCTGAACGCGCTACTAGAGTCTGCATCATCCATAGGGTCTATGATTGCTAACGTTGAACCGCTGGGCTTAAAGACGTCTCCGCTGACTCGTAAAGTGCTGAAGAACGCCATTGTATACCGCACATGGTTCCTTGATCTTCGATACGGGGAAAGGGGCCGAGAGAGGGCTGCCTTCGTCGACGACGTCGTGTGTAGAGTATCTAAACTACCTCCTCTTCCTTCGAAGGAAGGTATTTCTTGCGAAGAAGGGACTTACATCTCGGCCAAACTCGACACCGTAGCGCGACGTGTTAGGGATCTTTCCGCAAAGCATAGCGACCATGTGGCACTATTCAATCGATACAAAGCTCTTTTGAATGACCGAGTTGCTTCAAACGGTATGCGCAAGGGCTTGCTTAGCGCGGAGGGTGTCTCAAACGCTCTTGGAGAGCTTCGTCAGACGTCCGTGGTTTCTGCATCAGAGGAAATGCTCGCCGTTCGTCAAGATATTCTTCGATGGGAATCAAAAGCTCGAGATACTCTCGATAAGACCAAAGTACCCTTTGCAGAGTTATCATTATTGAAGGAGAGTCTTGATGCTATTCTTGATGGGAAGTCACGTACAAGGTCGCAGCTGGTCAACGGGCTGATAGCGAATACCGGTGTCAACGATAAAGTCCGTGAGTTTGCCCGATCTGATACGGAAGCGCTATGCGATTCTCTCTGCAAGCGAACACAACGTCTATATGCCACGGCGTCTGTGTGGAGAGACAGAGCTGACACAATTCTGATGACACTGCGTGCCTACGAAAATCCTGAAGCCGGAGAGACGCTTGAAGCTCAGAAAACAGCGCATGCGATGATTGACCTAAAGCGAGTCGAAGACCTCCTCGCTGAATACGACAGCTTGAAAGTTGAAATGGCTGATAGTGTCCTCTTTCTAACGAGAGTTTCCGAGACATCAAGGAAATGGGCGTCGAGGGTCGGAGATTATCTTTCAAACGGGTCCAATACATTCGAGGGTTGTCTGTCACTTGTGGAAGACACAGGCCGATATAGGCCGCGCGGAGTGATAATTGAACCCACAAGGTCCACAGTAGAAATGCTGAATTCGCTGCTTCGATGGTATACTGAAGTCAAGAGTTTGATAGATAGCCCGATGATACAAGAGAACGGTGATCATGTCAATCCTTTGCTTGTCGAAGGATTGGAAGTGCTAGCCATGTTTAGCGTGGACAGACGTCAAAGTGGCGAGTTCATTGTGGTGCCCGAAGAAGCGCAAGAGCTTCTAGTCGAAAAGAAAATGTCTCGGAAGCCCAACAGAACGCTTTCGCGGGCGAAGCTGGAATCTAATAATCTTTGCAATATTATTCTCACGCGTATGGTGGACAGCTCGGGTGATCGTAAAGAGGGGAACCCACTTCTGAGCTTGCTTTACTTGGTTTGGCAGAACTTCGTCGAACATTTTGTCCATCTATCGAATACGACGTCCTCCTCTAGGACAGGATTCACGCTCGAACGAGCTACGAAGCTACTGACTGAGAAGCCCTCAATTGGGGCTTCAAACTCAGAGGGATGCTCGAATATCCTTTGGCAGACAAATCCTCAGGTTGACGCGTTCGAGGAAATGATTCGAAGCGGATCTCACACAGAAGAAGCTGCGCGTCAGACGCTCTTTGATTCAAAAGGCTTCCTTCGAGAGTCCAAGCACCATATGGAGAATGTACGCTTGCATCTCTCAAAATTGAAAGACCTCAATGCCGAGTTCAAGCGTCGCGTGGGAAATGGGAGCGGCCTAATACTGAGTTCCGCTCTAGATCAACAGCTTGACCGTGATATCAAGTTATTTGGGTGGCTGGTATGTAATCGCGCCCTTTTGAAATTGTTCGGTTGGCAGATTCGTGTGCTCAAAGTCTCTGTTCATTTCATTTCCTTTGACGAGTAGGTACGGACGTTTCAATACCCTGGACTTCATTTGAACGAAGACAGTTTCAGTACAAAACCAGGACTTGGCGGCGAGGATGCCGGTGAATCAGATACTCGGATTCCATGGGAGGTCCTTGTTGGACTTTATGAACGGATGCCAAACTCTGACCAAGAGATTGGTGATTTCGCCTGTGCTGTTTTACGAGTGCGCGAGATATACGAAGCAGCGAATGCCTGGCAGGAAGAAATATCTAACCTCACCATGCTATCATTGCGAGGAGGGCGGCGTAGGAACCATACCGCTGCGTCTCCTGCCAAGACACCCAGGATGGAAAGTGAAGAAGGTTCCTCTTCAACCAAGATCGGTCTCGAAAAAGTAATTCAGCTTTCGCACCATCCAATCTTGTCAACGGTACGGGATCGGAAGTCTGAGTGTGTAACTGTCCCTTGCCGTGACACCTCTCACCCTATTTTTGTGTCGTCTACAGGTTGCTATGCCCAGAGAATATGCTGTTAAAAAAATGCTTGAGAATACGAAGAAGTTTGAAGTCCAACTCCACGAGTTTCTCGGTAAAGACTACGACGGCACAGACCTAGACCGTTCTCCGTACCCCGAACCAGGATCGCTGGTTGCCGAAGATGGCACCTTTCATCTCTACCGACTAACAGGTAGTCCTCTTTTTCAATCACTGAAGTTGAGGATTGCGTCTATCGAGGAGATTGCTAACAACGTGTTTGCTGACACGCCCGGAAAAGCCACGTTTGATTGGATATGCAAGGCAGTGGCATGGATAGAAGGCATACATTCTGCTGTCAGGCGGGAAGATTTCCAACTTGGCAGTGTTAGTGACAGCCGGCTCATGATACCAGCCGAAGCGGCTAGAAAACTTCTCGCGGAAGGTCAAGCAATATTGTTGAATGTCCCCGAAGACCTGAGAAAAACGCTTAGCCAGCATCGCATCTTTGTCTCTTCAAATAAAGACGGCAACATGATTGTAAAGTCAACCAAAGGCGGGGCACACCACGCCGTTGGAGTCACTGTGATCTGCTGGTGTCCCTTTTTGTTTGACTCCCTGAAAGCGGACGTCTCGAAACTAGACGCGTGGCAACTGTTGATAGTCGAAGTTTCGAATGAGTTTATTGCCTTTTCCCATCAAACCAAAGGAATGCCACTAAGCGAACCTTCGAGTCTCGTACGATGTCACGAAATTCGCCATGATATCGCCAACCTTCTTGTTCAGAGTAGCGACTTGGTTGCCTGTCCAACAGCTGCGACGCTTGATTCGTCTCGGACTCTTCTTGGCCTTGTTGATGCTCGGTTACAACAGCATTCTAGCAGCGCAATGGCACGTACGTTTGCAGAGTTGAAATACAAGGACGGACCGAGTGTTGTACGCAACCGATTCCTTCTATTGGATTCATTGATGGATCGCAGTTCCCTGACACCAGACGCTGATACTTCATTAGAAGACCTCGTTTCGAGAGACGGCCCTTTCCGCAATGCAGGCCGATTGATTTTCGAAAAGGTACTCCGCAAAGCCGCTGAAGCCATGGAAATTGGTTTGGACTCTGACGCGGTGTTTTCATTTTGCTCTGTTCGAGCATGGGAGATTGAAAACGCACTATTCGACCTGTTCCAAACGGATCTGGCTGCTTCACAGATATCACCCGATTATAGGGACAAAGCCCGTGCTTTAAAGCGAAGTTTGGAAGATACGGGCAATTTGGCTTTCGGTGCCCGCGTGCTGACGGGCGAAATTGAGGCGACAAAGCTTGTACGCTTGACATCCCAGCAGCTTGCGAACCCAAAGACGAGGGAAGACAGAGCTAGAGCCGAAGCTGCCGCGAAGCAGAACGCGGTATTGACTCGAAGTGGCTCAACCGGTGAGGATCCCACGACTAGCAAGAATCCACCGAGCGCAACAACATCTCAAGTAGAGCCTATTGACTTCGATTCGGACCAGAAACCAGCTACGCAAGTCAAAACGACAAAGGCTGCACCACAGTCCTCTCTCAAATATTCTGCCTCCAAATCGATGAAGTTACAAGATATTGTAAAGATAGTCAAGTCAAGCCGGCTCACACCACCACCGCCGCCACCCTCTCTTGTCGCCTCGCTGCAACCCGTGATTCAACCTTCAGGACCATCCACACAGGATCAAATGATCTCCAGCTCATCGTCCAGGGATCGCTTTGTTTTGTCGTTGGCTAACGCTTCACGCTGGTTCACAGCCGGACTTGCTCTCGAAGCCGACCAGGATCCAGAGTGGGAGGTAGATTGCTTGCTTCCGAATACTCTGACGGAGAAGGGTCGATTACAGATCAAGGAATTTACCAGCTTTCTTACCGGAAAGCTAGAAAGTGAAAAATGGGAAGCGATTCCTCTTCGCATCGTCACTTCTGGAGAAGCTACGAAGCAACTCAAGAAATTCGCCAAGGATTACGAGGGTAAGAATCGAATTGCCATGGTTTCCTTGGAATCGCATTCGAAAGAACTATCGAAACTTTTTATTGTGACTCCTAAGTTCCACAAGGCTGCCAAGGGTGTCAGGTTTGGAAACTATAGAGCCACGTATGCTGTGCTACTCAAGCTGAGTGGGCCGAGATAGACGCCACTCGATTCCGAGCTAGTAGAGGAACAGATTGCAAGCCCATTCGGTTGAGCCGACATCAACAATTGCTGGATTCTCCCTGTCATCTCGCTGACTACGATGTGTGTTTTGCCGCCCCGGATACTACGTACCGTAGGCACGCGCACTTGATCACCCACAATATGAGAATAAAACAGCGGTCGTTAGGTGTGGTTTGGATCTGTACCCGAATACTGGACTTCATTAACCACCCGTGTGTGGCTGAGACTGGGCATATCGGTTGCACGGGCGGCGTCTTGTGCGACCCCTAGCAGCAGTTGCACTCGACCGCGGTCCACGTTTGCTTCAGTCTAGTATAGCTAGGCATCGAAGCCCGTCTGGATCGTTTCGGGAGTCGCGTTTGTTGGCGGCGATAGTACTGACGCATTTTTTCAAGGCTTGTTTCTGTGGCAGCCAGAAAAGATTGAAAGACATGGAGGCTGCCCTTCTACTCACGAGCATCATAATAGAGAGTCAGGCGGAGAGAAGAAAATGAGGCTGTTGGCACGAGAGAAAAGAGGCAAAACTTGAAAATGTCGGAAGTCCAAGAAACAAAGCAAAAAGTGTATAAATCCACTCGTGACTAATGCGAATCTCGTGACGAATCCTTATTTATTCGATCGTTTTCGCTTTTCAACACCTCAACCAAATCCAAGGGAACGCTTTGTGAAACTACTAGTCTTAATCGTACGGAAGCTACTTGTCACGTTGTCATTTGCCCAAGTCGTTGCAACAAAGTGCAAGCATCAGCATCACGCACGCATCTATTCCTCCGGTATTCCTCCGTTTGCTTGCCAAGCGGCCGCGGGTTGAACAAATGTAATTGTCAAATCGTTGAGCGAAGTACTCAGCAACGGTACGTACGTGGATAGATTGGACGCAGATAGTTAGGCTGCACGCAGCCATTCTATGCTCGCTTCTGAAACAGATCCTCCACGCTCTCGCGTCGCGTCGGAGCGGGGACCGTAAACAGGCTTTGCGTGCTGCAGCATCGTTGTCTTGGCACTGATGCATTCTAATTCTAGCACCTTCTAGCTCCGCTGCTGTATTTCTGCGTCTTGCTACCCCAGTGTGGCTGTGATCGTCTCCGCTCGGTTTTTTGCTTGCTCTGCTGCGGCTTCGTCTTCTTGCTTGTTGCTTCCCGACGTGTCGGTTTTCTAGTCCATCCTCTTCCTCCTGCTCCTCCTCACGTCGAAGACGACGGGACAATGTATTTACGAGGACTGACAACAATATTTGATGTCAAGGATGAATGATCGTACCAGGGTCTGCATTTGTCTTGATCCTATGGATATGTTCCCGCACCGAGACAAAACATCTCCAGTATTCGAATTCGAAGTGGAGCTCGAGCTCGAACTCTTGAAAATGTCAAAAGTCATCAAAATACAAAAGACTGACGAAGAAGCAAAAGCAAAATGTTCCGTGCTAGACCATGATGAAGAGACTAGCAACGACGGCCTCTGTGCAGCAGCTGCTCTTGCTATTCTTAGTAACAGTAGATACTATAGGAGGGTCCGTCGAAGCAAGTCACCAAAACTTGCGCCGGCAGAGTACGAATACCGAACCTCCGGCGCCATTTGTTCATATTCCTCTCCTTTCCCACCACGCCGTCACAGCCCGTCGACGACTCCAACAAGAACTTGTCGCTGGTAGTGCATCACTGCCGGAAGATACGAATGTTGATCCGCTGTATCAAGGTCTCGGAACCCACTATGTCGATTTGTGGGTTGGATGTCCTCCTCAACGCCAAACAGTCATTGTCGACACGGGGAGTGCGGCGACCGCCTTTCCCTGCAGTGGGTGCAACGATTGCGGCACTACAACTCACACGGACAAACTCTTTCAACATGACGAATCGACTTGTTTTCGTCCAATTTCCTGTGAGGATGAATGTCTTCTGGGAAAGTGTCACGATTCCGACCAAAGCAACAGCACCAGCTTGTTGGCCCCATATTGTCGTGTGCATCGAAGCTACGAGGAAGGGAGTTCGTGGCAAGCATTTGAAAGCATCGACAAAGTGTATACCGGCGGTAATCACGACATGGTAGACTGGACTGAAGAAGCAGCCGCCTTTGATTTGCGGTTTGGTTGTCAAACGCACTTGACGGGTTTATTCAAAACCCAGCTGGAGGACGGCATCATGGGCATGAAGGACGACAAATTTTCTTACTGGAAGCAAATGTACGACGCTGGAGGTATCCAGCAAGCTGCATTTTCGCTTTGCTTTTCCAAAGCTCCAACAGCAAGCCGCCAAGGTAGTGAAGCGGGTGCTATGATTATGGGTGGTAGCGACACCCGCCTGCATCAAACTCTCATGGTGTACGCACAGCAAAGTTCCACCAGCGAAGGCTTCTTTCGTCTCACGATTGAAAAGATACACCTGCGAGTGGGTGGAGGCGAAAGCATCGTCTCCAGTAGCAACACAGCCATACACAAGAGTGTGTTTATAAACACGGACGATCTAAATGAAGGATCGATACAAGTCGATAGTGGCACGTCGGCAACCTATCTCACCAAAAAGCTTGCCGTGCCGTTTCGGAGTGCTTGGAAAAGTGCAACGGGTCAAGACTACGGCGGCGACCAATTTGAAGTGACAACCGAGGAAGAAATGAACGCCCTTCCGACCATCCTATTCCAGCTCAAACCGTGGAAGGAAGACAATGCTGGCAAGATTCCTGGCATCACGGGCGAGGATTTTGACAAATTTCATCCAAACTCGATATTAGTAGCCTTCCCTCCGTCCCATTACATGACGTACGTTCCAAAACGAGCCACCTATGTGTCACACTTTAGCCTGACCGTGAGAGAACGAAAGTCACAAACACTGGGAGCCAACTTCCTCATGGGCAAAGACTTACACTTTGACATGGACAACGGCCGGATTGGTTTCGCCGAGAGCAACTGCGACTACTTTGGGTTCGCCCTCAAGAACTTTAACAGCACAACAGCCCTTCCGACAATCGACATGGTTCCCAAAAAGGAGATACCCAAGATAGAACCAGTTGCAGAACCAGTTGCGGAACCAGTGCTTCCTCCAAATGCTCCCACTACGACGACAACAGAGCCGACATCTGTACAAGAAGCGACAACCTGCAGTTCACTGACCTGTCAGACATGGTTAATTGGTGGCTTTCTCGCTTGGATCGCACTAGCGGCTTTTTTTATTCTGCGACAAGACGGTGGTGGGAGCTCGTCGAGTAGTAGCTACCACCAAGTCACTCTCCAGCAGCAACAGCAACAACTGCAAGAAGATGAACAAGGCAATGGCGCCTGCGAGCTGAGAGAGTTCAAACCATATAGCGACACGAATGGAGGCAAACAGGAAGATACCGTCAATGACAAATAAATAGTTTAGAATAGACACTACTTTTGAACATCTCTCAAGATTGCGCCAGTTGGTTATAGTTGTCCATTGCCTTTGTCTCGTGAGTTTCATTTGGTCCCATTTGTGTCCCGTCTTGCGTTCTCGCTATTAATTTTTCCGTTTAGGCAAGAATCTAAATATTCTATCCTCACAACCGAAATACAGTCAATGTTCCTCCAACGCCGACCGTTGCGTTGTGCGAAGGGTTTCGCCATTAAACAAAGATTTCCGAAACGATCCTCTCTCATGTTTTGCACACACACATCACACCGTTGAGAGTTGCGGTTGTTGCGTTGAACGCTTCGAGCAAAACCAATAGTCAGTTGAGTGAACCTTGGAATTCTTCCTCCAGCCGAAAAGGTTAGTCAATGAACTTGTGCATGCCTTGGTTTCGTGTCGAGATCGTTGCATATTTACTTGCAGGATCATGGGTGAAGATGCTCCTTTTTTCATGTTCCTTTCCTCTGGCGATAATTGGCGAGAACGAGCACCAAGGCACTTATTCCACTAGCGTTAGGGTTATTATAAATCTGGCTCGCGTGGGGCTGCAGATTTTATATGTGACGAATGGCTAGATTTTTGCCAGACGGACCGTTTGGTGCCTGATTCAAATTTGCTCAACTCACGCAAGTGTCTCTCTCTTGCCACCCTTCACACTTCTCCAACTCCTGTCAGTTTCAAGACGATCAATAGCAAGATGGAGAGTGCAAGTCCTTCAACTGCCAACGGTGGCGACAAGGCCAAGTCTGCAGTACCTCCCACCGTCATTACTGTGGATACTGCCGCGAAAGAGGCTTTGAAAGATGCGACGCCGTCAAAAGAAGCTAGCGAGCAGCATAAAGACTTTGGCCAAGCTCGTACTCCAAAGCACGCCAACAAGACAAACAATGATGAGCAACCGGGCAAGGACAAACCAATCTCCTCCGAACACGGTCGAGCGCCTCCTCCAGGTGGTGGTCACCAGCGTCATGCCGCTCCTCTTCCTCCTCCTCATCAAGGCTACCAGCACGAAGGAAATTATCCTCCCCCGAGTCGGCCTTTTGAAGGACGCATGGGTGGCTCTGGGGCCTTTCAGCCTCGGGAACGACAAGTGTACCCTCCTCGTGGACTTCCTCCGATGCAAGTCTCGCCTGGTGGCAGACGCTACTATGCCAACCCTGGCAACTACCACAACAACGGTCCTCCGAATCGATACAACAACGGACCCTACGATCAGCGATTTGGTGGGGAATACCAGCAACACGGTCCGCCAGGCAACTACCAAAGAGGTCCCTACGGTCCTCCCATGTTTCCACCGCATCAGCAACATCAGCAGCAGTTTAGTGGCGGCTACGATCCTTCTTCTGGTCAAGGCCCGCCTCCTTCGTGGGGCCTTCCTCCGTCTTTTCCACACGGACGCCCGCCTCACTTTGGCCCTGGTGGTATGCCTCCGGAACACTACCATCGGGGTGGTAACACTGTGAGTCGAGCCGTATCGAGCTCGTTTGATCGCAGCCACGCTCACGACGAGAAGCAGGGCCATACCATGAATATCTCCCCCAAGCTGGCTCCAGGAATGCCTCCGGCTGGAGACAATGGTTCCGTCTCGGAAGACGGATCGTGGGGTGCTTTGAAGCAAGTTGCATCGGTGGACGAAGATGTCATGCGCAAGCGCAGTCTAAAGAAGCTGCAAGAAGCCAAGGAAAAACAGCTGCCGGAGTCCACAAGCAGTAGTCTCACCAACTCTCCCACTAACGAGGGTTCCAAAAAGGCTACCTTGCCTGATACAAACAAGTTGACTTCGTCGCTGGATTCTCTCTCTTCCGTGGCGTCGGTGCAGGAGCCCATGAATACAGGCAAGAACGCGGCAAATCCCTCCAGCCCCGGTGGCTCGGCGGGATCGACCTCGTTAGATCTCATGAAATGTGCCAGTGGAAGCAGTGGTCTCTTGTTGCCAACGCATCAACGAAGTCTTTCACAGTTTTCGTTCCCGGAAGCCGACAGCAAACGTCCTCGTGATGAAGAGCGTGAAGATGCCGATACCTTCAAGATTGCTAGAGACGACGAGATTCGTAGGGCTCCTTCCGAGGACCGACCAGCCAAGAAGAGCCGCTTGGACGCTACAGAAGCCAAAAAGACGAGTCCGCTTTCCATTACGTGCAGTCCTCCCACATCTCCGGCGGAAAACAAGCGCAAGAGTTACGGCAAGGCACATCAACCGCAACCCGTGTATGCTCATCCCTTGAGGAAGGCTTCGCCGGGTCAAATTGAAAGCTTTTACGAACACGATGCTTCCTTCAACTATTCCATGGACTCGGCACCCAACATGCCAGTGTCTCAAATGGGATACTTGCATCTTCCAGCGCGCCCTGGTTCGTCTTCTTCGAGCACCATTACACCAATGAATGTGGACGCTGCGGTTGATACTCGTCAACTACCGGGTGTTGGTCAAATGCCATCTTGGGAGCTCAACACTCAAGACAGTTTTGGAGCGGTAAGCGCTGGTGCTAGTGGTCCGTTGATTCCCAACTTTTCCTTTTCGCAAGACTATTCCATGTTGTCTGCTAGTGCAAGCCAAGAGCAGATGCAACAGCCCGGACCTCCCCCAGGTCACTACGCCGGAAAATCCAATGAGGGCCAAGTGTTGGAATCTCGAAACCAGTCTTTTGAAGGTGGACACTACCACGGCAGCTTTAGTCGCTCCGACAGTATAATGAGCTACGAAGGACGCATGGGTGCTCCTCCGTTTGAAGGACGTCAAGGTCATGGTTATCAGGGTCCTTTCCCTCCGCATGCACCATCATGGGGATCAGCTGGTAGCTACCCGCAGCCCATGCCTCCCGGATACGGTCAATACCGTCGTGGTGGACAGTATCCCGGCATGATGCAAAACTACTCGGAAGACAGTGGTCGCAACTCGCCTCCACAGGGACCACCGGGAATGCGAGTCATGCCTCCTAGCTTTCAACCGCCACCCGAATTTCGCGCACCACCCAGTATGGTCAGCAAGAGCGGTCCGCAAAACTCGCACATCATGTCGGCTTCTCCGTACGAGTCGAGTAAGAATGGTCCTTTTGGTTGGTCCAAGGAAGAAGACATGCGTTTGACAGATATTATGAAAAAGTATAAGAATCCTCGCGACTGGGAACCCATTTCCAAGGAGCACAATCGTGGCCGATCGTAAGTACAGTACAACCATTGCATACTGACTTGTTGCTATTCAGATTGTCATTAACACTCTCATTTTTTTTCAACATTTGTCTGCAGCGCCAAGGAATGTCACGAACGATGGATCAGATATCTCAAGCCCGGCGTCCGCAAAGGACAGTGGACCGACCACGAAGATGCCATTGTCATGGAGGTTGTTTCCACTTCGACGGAGCAGCCCTTTACTCGTTGGTCCGACTTGGCACAGCGACTACCAGGTCGTGTTGGCAAGCAGATTCGCGATCGTTGGGTCAATCATCTCAACCCCAATATTAACCACCTACCCTTTTCGCGAGAAGACGATCTTATGCTTTGGGATGGGCACACGAAGCTGGGTAAGCGTTGGGTTGAAATCTCCACCAAGTACTTCAAAAATTCTCGGTCTGAGAATCACATCAAGAACCGGTGGTACAGTGCTTCGTTCAAAAAGTTTATCTCGAACGAGTTTGGCCCCAATGCCTACAGTGGCGGCAAGAGCCCCAAGAAAGAGGCCGAGGCTGGCGGTAGCAACAAGAAGAAAAAGTCTCCCAAGAGAGACCAGCCTCCTGCCGATCCTTCACAGATTGAAGCAGTCTAAGTGCGCGCGCAAGTTTTGTTTCAGCGCAGCAGAAGCAACCATATCGACAGTATCATACATTGGGGGCCATAGTATATTTCATATCTAGTATAACTGTCACTGTTACTTTCGTAATATATCATACCGAATTTTTCTTTGAATTACATTAGCTTTAGATGATCTGAAATGCCTTCAAAGACCGAGACTGGTGCTGGTCCGATGCCCAAGACGGTTCGACTTCCGGCTGCAATCTGAGTACGCCCGGCATCTTCCACCAAATACACTGGCATATCCATTGACATTGCTAAGACGGCGATTTTTTCCATTTCCTCTTGCGACGGACACTTGACGGCAATCTTGGCGCAGCCGGTTCGTTCCCAGGCCGCAACGGCTGCTGGACATTGCTTGGATGCGCGCTGATAGCATGCCACGGCAGCGTGACAACACTGTGCCGCAATCTTGCCCTTGCCCATCCCCAAGCCAGTGTTGACGACGAGAACCATTTTGTAAGGAGCGTGTGTAATGTTCCAGCTAGAAGACGGACCTGTCGCTTCGATGCCTTGTAAACTATCATCATCATCATCATAATCATCGTCGTCATGGTCACGGGCATTATCGTTCCTGGCTCGCCGCAGAAAGAAGAACGCGAGAGAAGGCAAGAGAGCCCCAGACACAAAGTAGAGCCACGGAGAGTTAGAAGAAGGTGAAGATGTCATGATAGCGATACTGCAGCTGAATGGCAGAGCAAATGTTTCAATGTGTAGGTTTTGCCATGGTCGGTGGTCGGTCTTCTCCGAGAGGGGAGGTTTGTAGTCGATACAGTAAAGGGAAGGTTATATATGCGCGGATTCTCGCGCGAAAGTTGACGTGCGTGGTCCTCCGATCTTTCGCAAGGAAACTTCGACTTGTGTTTTTGGTTTGTGGTAACACCGCCCATCTTCTGGAACTTGTTTGCGTTGTTGACCATGGTGAAGCTTAATCTGTTGGTTGCTGGTACGTGACATTCGTGTACTAGAACTAGATGTTGGACATTATTGACCGGCAGTCGCTGGTTTTGTGGAATTAAACCAAGCAAAGGACTTTATATTGCGACAACCAAGACGACTCCCTCCAACGCTCCTCCTTGCTGCCATGTTGTCTCACATTCATTTTAATCTCCCTTTCTCTTGCAGCACTCTTGTGCTCCGTGTCTGTGGCCTTTGTGCCTGCTAGCCGACCGCAGTTTTCTGTCAAGACTTTGCATGCCGCCAGTCCCGGCGCCGAAGTCGACTCCATCGGCAACAACCTTGCCGTCAAGAGTCTCTTGGAAAAGGTGGAGCAAAAACGTCTTCTCTCGGCCGTTGCCAATTCGGGTCTTCTTAGCAAGGCGCAAGCTGCTGGTATCAGTTTGAGCAAGCTCGAGCCTTTCTTGGCGTTGGCTGCCGAAAACCCCGATATTTTGATTCTCGTGGAAGCGTCCGGACCGGAACTCTTGCCCTTGTTGCCGACTATTGTCGACTTGGCTCCGGGAGCCTTGCCTTTGTTGGCTTCGGTTGTAGGAATTCCGTCTGTGATCATTGGTGGCGCTGGTATCGGTGCCTTGGGTGCCGCTGTTGCGGCCGTCTTGACCATTCCGGATGACACTGTGGCCAATGTGGCTTTGCAAACGTTGATTGTGGGCTTGTCCGTTCCGTTGGCTGTGGCATCCATCGCTGGTGCGGGTATCTTGGGGAAGCTGACCAAGTAAATGGATGG
>Ga0307978_1001727_pt1 | contig 16029 bp, 19 predicted proteins | sample OrgLakmetage1056_FD_203151 | JGI IMG/M metagenome (GOLD analysis project Ga0307978, IMG submission 203151) | Saline water microbial communities from Organic Lake, Antarctica - #1056 | ecosystem: Environmental > Aquatic > Non-marine Saline and Alkaline > Saline | place: Antarctica: Organic Lake...
CATCGTCACGACTTTTTTGATGGCAGTCGCCATGTTGGCCATGGCCGGCGTTGCCGTGGCCGAGAAGCGCGCGCCTGTTCTGGTCGAGCTTTACACCTCGCAGGGTTGCTCGTCCTGCCCGCCTGCAGATGCATTTTTGCATGAGCTGGCGGCGCGGGAGGATGTGATCGCGCTGGCGCTGCATGTAGACTACTGGGACTATATTTTTGACGATGTATTTGGCAAAGAGGCCCATACGAAGCGGCAATACGGCTATGCTGCGGCGGGTGGGCGCGATATGGTCTACACTCCTCAGATGATAATCGACGGCCAAGAGCATGTTGTTGGCAACCGGCCAAAGGACGTGAACACCGTGATCGCCCGCCATCTGGCAGCGCCGCGTTCCGTCGCGCTGACTGTGTCACGGAAAGGTGGCGAGCTGAGCATCGTTGCAACTGCAAGCGCCGGTTTCGATACGCCGCTTGTCGTGCAAATCGCGCGGTTTATCCCGCAGCAGAGCGTCTCGATCGATCATGGCGAGAACGCCGGTCATACTTATTCCTACATCAACATCGTGACCGATATGGTCGAGCTAGGCCAATGGGATCCAGCAAAGCCACTCTCGATGAAGGTCCGCGCCAAGGACGATGCACCCGTTGTCATTATCCTGCAGCGGCACAGCTATGGCGCGGTCGAGGCGGCGGCGCTACTTTGGTAGATCGCTCTGCGCCACTTTGGCTTCTGCCAACCGCGCCGCGCCGCGATCGGCCATCTCGCCGGTACCATCCTTCCAGCGCCGGTGAATCCAGAACCATTGATCCATATGTGCGCGTACCTGTGCCTCCAGTCGGAGGTTAAATTCGCGTGTCATGTCTACTGGATCGCCGGGGGCGATGGGTGCCTCGACATGGATGTCGAAATCCAGACCGTTTGCGCGGCGGATGCCCCAGACCGGCACCAGCGGTGCATCGAATTTCAGTGCCAGCTCGGCGGTGACAAGTGAGGTCAGGGCTGGCGCGCCAAAGAAATCAAGCGGTACGCCGCCATGCGCGTTCAGGTCGTTGAGAATGGCCAAAACGCCGCCGCCACGCAGATGCTTGGCCATCTGAACCATGCCCCGACGACCCTGCTCGAACATTGGTTGGCTGAGCGATCCCATTGCCTCGGTATAATGCACGTTGAAATAGCGGTTCTTCATCGGGCGATAGAATACGCCCATCTCGAACCCTTGCTGCACCATAGCTACGCGCGCGGCGTTGAAGCTGCCCAGATGACCTGTAACAAAAATCACCGGACGACCCTTGGCGCGGGCCCGCTCGATATCTGGCAGGCCGGGCCCGGATACTGGCGAATGGCGCGCGCGGGCTGAAAACTCCTCAGCCGCGTACATTTCCATCACGTTACGGCCTGCATTGTCGGGCACTGCGCGCATAAGGCGTCGCACCTCGGCTTCGGGCAAGTCTGGCATCGCCAACGAAAGGTTCTCGCGCACGCGCGCCGAATACCCGGCAACCGGGGCGACGATCCGCGCGGTCAACCAGCCAAGCGCGGGTATCCGCAGCCGGTATGGCATGAGCGCGGCCAGCGCGATCAGAGCGCGCAGCGCGAGATCGACGAGGAATTCGCTGATACGTTGCAGCCGGGTATCGCCTTCGTCGCTCATGGATCGCCTCGCCGCAATGATCGGGTAGCGCAGACATAAAGCGGCTCTGCCCTGATCACAAGATGCCCGCAGGCGCATCCCGCCGCGTAGTAAACGCGCAGTCACGTGCATCTAGTCGCCATCCTCGCCTTCGGCGGAATCGATCAGCGTAATGTCTCCCGCGACCTGCAGGCGGCGGATGGCGTTGACGACCTGTGTCATCGCCTCTTCGCCATCCTTCTGCTTGATGCGGCCCTGCTCCCCCATCTCTTCACGCAAAGCGTCGGCGAGGCGCCGCGACATGTTGTCTAGGATGAATTCCGCCACTGGCCGCAAATCGCCCGCTGACGCGGCGGCTAGGGCTGTGACTAGGACGGCCTGATCGACTTCGCGAGCGACCTTGGGCACGTCAATCGCACTGACCCGTTCGGTGATATTCGCGAAGGTGAAAATTGCGCGGCGCACCTGCTGCGCGAAGGCCTGATTCTCGGCCTCCAGGCCGGTCAGCACATCGTCGCGCAGCGCCGATGAGGTGGAGTTGAGGATCGCGCCGATCCGGCTTGCTGGGCCATCGTCGAAGGCGACCAGCGGCATGTCGTTCAGCTGCGAGGCGAGCGCCAGACCGATCCGGTCGACGGCGCCGGGGGTAACGCTGCCGGTATGCGACACGGCAAAGGTGACCCGCCGCGCGGTATCGCCGGGCAGGCGGCTGAGCAGGGCTGCGGCGCGCGTCACGTCCAGCTTTGACAGCATGACGGCCGCCACTTCGGTGCTTTCAGCCTGAATGATAGGGAGCAAGTCGTCAAGATCGGCGGCGCGCACCTGATCCCACGGGTCGCCGAACTGCCGCACGCCGGCTTCTTTGCGCAGGCGCGCGGCAGTTTGTGGGCTGATGCGCCCGTCCAAGGCGGTCAGCGCGCCGGCCATGCCATGTGGAAAGGTCAGGCCCATCGCCTCCAGCTCGGCCGCAAATTCGGTGACGACAGACAGTAACGTCGTCCGGTCGACATAACGCATGGAGCCCATTTGCGTCGTCAACGTTCCCTGCAATGCGTCGGGCAGGTCAGAGAGCGGTACATCTGCCCCCTCATTGAGTAAAAAACGAACGATGATTGCCGCCTTTTGCCGACGTGTCAGCCGGGCGGCGGTGGACGCCTGAGGTGGCGGCGTGGGGCAGGCGATACGCGCAAGCGGTGTCGGTTGGCTCATGTCGATCCTCGTGACTGCCCCGGTTTGGGGGCCGTTATCTGCAAGGGTAGGCCGACAAGAATGAATAAATATCTAAATTAGGGACGTACCGACCGCATTTAGCGGGCGGTACGTCCCTAATTCGCTCGCGGCACCGAACTGAACGTCAGATGAAAGCCGCGGCTCTGTTCGGGGGGCTTCCGCTTCTGTGCGGCTTCATCCCAGACCTGAACGGTTTCGCAGGTTTGCGTTATCTCGGTTGGTTTGAGCGGGGAGGTGTCACCGCCGCTGGCGACGAAGGGCAAGCTGGGCGGCAAGAGTGCGACCCGGTGTTTGGGCTCGAACAGCGTATTTTTCATCGGGTCAACCCAGAAAAATAATACGGCCCGCCTGCGCGGCGAGCCGTAATTTCTAAGTAAAGTCAGGCTGTGGGCAGATCTGCTTCGACCGGATCAACTGCTGACGGGCATGCATGTCTTGGCGTCTGCGTCGTAAGTGGTGCCGTCGCCACAGGACATTATCTGAGCGGTCTTGCTGTGGTTGCAGCCCATTGCCACCGATAATGTTGGTGCCAATGTGAGGGCGAGTGCGATTATCAGGGTCTTCATCTGCAGGCCTCCTATTGTTGGGTTACGTAGCGCTAGTGCGTTTGCCCTCACCCACCAAATCACATTTTCCCGGCTTAGCTGCCAAAGACGCGAGCAAAGATCGTGTCGACATGCTTGGTATGATAGCCAAGGTCGAATTTGTCTTCGATCTGCGCGGGCGTCAGCACCTTCAGGACGTCCTCGTCGGCCAGAAGCTCGGTCTTGAAATCCTTGCCTTCCTCCCAAACCTTCATGGCGTTGCGCTGGACCAATTTATAGGAATCCTCGCGGCTGACGCCGACCTGTGTCAGCGCCAGAAGGACGCGTTGGCTCATGACTAAACCGCGGAACTTATGCATGTTGGCCAGCATGTTGTCCGGGTAGATTACCAGCTTGTCGACCAGACCCGTCAGGCGCGCCAGCGCGAAATCCAGCGTGATGGTTGTGTCTGGTCCGATGTTGCGCTCGACCGAGGAGTGCGAGATGTCGCGCTCGTGCCACAGGGCTACATTCTCCATTGCGGGAACCACGGCCATGCGGACGAGGCGGGCAAGACCCGTCAGGTTTTCCGACAGAACAGGGTTGCGCTTGTGCGGCATGGCCGAACTACCCTTTTGCCCGGCGCTGAAAAACTCCTCCGCCTCCAGCACTTCGGTGCGCTGCATGTGGCGGATTTCGGTGGCGATATTCTCGATGCTGCTTCCGACGACACCCAGTGCGGCGAAAAATGCGGCGTGGCGATCGCGCGGAATCACTTGTGTGCTGATGGGCTCAGGCGCCAGCCCCAGCTGCTTGCAGACATGCTCCTCCACTGCCGGATCGATATTGGCAAACGTGCCGACGGCGCCTGAAATCGCGCCGGTCGAGATCTCGGTGCGGGCCGTCTCAAGACGGGTTAGGTTGCGGTCCATTTCGGCATAAAATCGTGCGAAGGTCAGGCCCATTGTTGTTGGCTCGGCATGTATGCCGTGACTGCGGCCAATGCGGACCGTGTCCTTATGTTCGAACGCGCGGCGTTTCAGCGCGGCCAAGAGCGCCTTCATATCTTCGATCAGGATGTCGCTGGCGCGGACCAGCTGTACGTTAAAGCAGGTGTCCAGAACGTCCGATGATGTCATGCCCTGATGTACGAAACGCGCGGCGTCGCTGCCGACATGCTCGGCCAGATGGGTGAGAAAGGCTATGACGTCATGCTTGGTCACGGCCTCGATTTCGTCAATCCGGGCAATGTCGAATTCCACACCTTTGGCCTTCCAGACGGCCTCGGCATTCTCGCGCGGAATCACGCCCAGATCTGCCATCGCATCGCAGGCATGCGCTTCGATCTCGTACCAGATGCGGAACTTTGTCTGGGGCGACCAGATGGCGACCATTTCGGGGCGGGAATAACGGGGAATCATCTGCGCGAGCCTCGGGGTTAAGGGCGGTTGCGCGGGGTTTAGCGCTTGCGCGCGATGATGCCAAGGCATCGGCGCACCGGCAAATCAGGCGTTTATTGTCATAATTCAGTCTAATTGTTTCGATAGAGGGGGTATCCGGGCCGTTTGGAACAAGAACAGGATCAGATAAATGACCAACGCATCCCTTTCAGCAAGCACTCTGACCCAACGGGATAAGGCTGCGTATCTTGACAAGGGCACCAGCAGTGTCGCCGACTTGATCGTTCATGCCGCGCGCAAAAGTGGGCGTAGCGCCCTGTCGATCGGTATGGAGATGATGAAGTTCGCCCACGGCAAAGCCAAGCTACAGAACCTCGAATAAGTCCAATACGGTCTTTATGATCGCGACCGTTTCAGCGATGCGGAGCGCGGCGAGTTTATTTCTGGTCTGCGGCATAGCTATGTGACGAACGAGTGTAACAAGCCCGGCTGGTGGATCGTAGCGGGCGATAAATGGGTCAGCTCAATCTTTGTTGGTGCCTCCGGCGTTCCGATGCACGAAATCGTCGCCGTGATCAACACTGGCCCGCGCAGCTATGACGGGACGGCCAAGATCACCACCCCGGATGCGCTGCGCGATTTTCTGACGCGCGCACCTGAATTTCCGCTGTTTTGCAAGTTGAACGATGGCAAATGGAGCGTCGGCGCCAGTACGATCACTGGCGCGGATGCCACGCATATCCACCTCAAGGGCCGCGCGCCGATCATCTATGCGAATTTTTTCGCCGACCAGATCGGCAAAGACGTGTTTCTAATCCAGAAGTTCGTATCAAACCATTCTTTCCTGCAGAATTATACGCCCACCACCGCCACGGTGCGCATGGTCAACATGTGGACGGACAAGGGGCTGTGGACGCCGCATGCCATTCTCAAACGGCCGTCGGCGCAGAACGATGCCGATAACTTTTGGCGCCCCGGCAATCTTGTCTGCCAGCTGGACGAGGTGACGGGCGAAATCCTGACCGTCGTCGGCAAGGACGGGCCAGACCTGATCCGCCACGAAACGCACCCCGAAACCGGTACGGCGGTTCTAGGCCTGCGCTTACCGCATTGGGATGCCCTGCTGGATCTAAACGCCCGCTTCGCGGCGCAGCACGCGGCGGTGTCCTACAGCACGCAGGACATCGCGATAACACAAGACGGCCCGGTGCTGATTGAGTGTAACTGGGGCGGCTCATTTGAGCTGCCACAGATCGCGACGGGGCGCGGTTTCATGACGCCTGAGGTCCGCGCGTTCTTTCGGAGCATTGGCTCCAAATGGGTCTGAGGCGCTGACAAGGCGGCAGTGTCATCCTGCGCGCGTCACGATTTCAGATGTCGCCTCCAGCGTGCGATGCACTGGGCAGCGATCCGCGATCTCCAGAAGGCGCGCGCGCTGGCTCGCATCCAGATCCCCCTCCAGAAAAACGGTGCGAATGAAGCGGTCGATCTTTTCGGGCGTGACGCCGCCCGCGTCCTGCGCGTGGACTTTGTCATGGCACACGTCGACACGTACATGCTTCAGGGGCCAGTCCTTGCGCCGTGCATACATGCGGATCGTCATCGACGTGCAAGCCCCGAGGCCTGCAGATAAAAAACCGTAGGGCGACATGCCACGATCCGTGCCGCCATAGGCCAGCGGCTCATCTGCGATGGCGTGGTGGCGCGGTCCTGAATTGACATCTTGCAGGAAGCCGTCCGGATCTGCCTCGTTGACGCGCACGATACCTTCGGGCGCACCGGGGGGCGGCGCGGGTGGGCGCAGGTCCAGATACCGCGCGCCCCACGCGGCGATCACTTCGGCGGCGTACTCGGCGTCGTTGGCTCGGGTGATGAGGTGGTCAGCCTCGCCCAAGGTGACAAAGCTTTTGGGATGGCGTGCCACGCGAAAAATTTCGGCCGCGTTGCCGATGCCAACCACCGCGTCGCGCGGCGCGTGCATGATCAGCAGGGCGCGGTCCAGTTCGGCAATATCGGGGGCAAGGGCGGCGGCGCTGACATCCTCGACGAAGGCGCGTCCGATACGAATAGGCCGCCCGCCAAGGTTGACCTCGGCTGTGCCATCGGCGGCGATCGCGTCCAGCGAACCGGCAAAGTTATGCATGACATGGCCGGGATCGAACGGCGCGCCGATGGTCACGACGGCGCGAACGGATGGCAGTTGCCGCGCGGCGCGCAGCACCGCCGCCCCGCCCAGCGAGTGACCGATCAGGAGGGAAGGGGCTATATTGCGCCCCTCCAGCGCGGCCGCGGCCAGTGCCAGATCATCGACGTTTGAGGTAAATGTCGTATTTTCGAACTCGCCCTCGGAATGGCCCAACCCGGTGAAGTCAAAGCGCAGCACTGCGATGCCCGCCCTTGCCAGCCGCGCCGATATACGCCGTGCCGCTGGAATATCCTTGGAGCAGGTAAAACAATGCGCAAAGAGCGCCGTTGCCAGATGCGGCCCGTCCGGCAGATCCAGTCGAGCGGCCAGTTCGGCCCCATCATGTCCGGTGAATGTCAGGCGTTCCATTGGCATGGTGCGATCCTCATGGCTTCTGCCGATATGGTAGGCATGCCGCGTGCCCGTTGCACCCATTTTGCCGGTAAAGTCACGATAAGGTGAGCGTTCGGGCAGGTATCGGTGCCCTGACGCGCGTATTTTTGGTGATTTCAGTAGAATTTCGTGCCGCGCTGCATCGTCGGCGGATTTCATCACGAAGGGCGGTGAATTGGATCGGATCAATTCGTTTTCAACATGTATGATGCAAAGATAAGGTGATCTTAGACAACGATCAAGCTATGAAGGAGATCGCAGTGACCGACATGACATCGACCTTTCCCAGAGCCGACGGTCCCTTCTGGCGCGGTGCCTTGATGGGCGCGCTTTCAGGCTTGCTGCTGAGCCTTCTGGCATGTGGCTGTTTCTTTCCACTTCCTGCCCGATGATGCCGATAACAGGCGCGATATCTGCGGGGGTGCCTGACCTGCCCGACTGGCACGGCAATGCCATGCGCTCGCATCAAGGCGACTGAAACGTAGCCAGCGGTGGCGTCCGGCCACCGTTGGCTATTCGCCTGTCAGGGCCGAATCGAAGGGATAGAGCGTCAGGTTTTCGTACCCATTCTCGGTAATCAGCACCTGATCCTCCAGCTTGATCGAAAAATCACCCCGCTCGGGGCTGATAAGCGCCTCGACGCAAAGCGTCATTCCGGTCTCAAGCGGATAGTCGAACGCGCCGGGCACAGCCTGATCGGGATAGGCGACCAGCGGCCATTCATCGCAGAGGCCCACGCCATGCATGAGGCAGCCATATTTGCCGCGCATGTATTGCGGAGCCAGCCGGTGCGCGCGCTCGCTGATCTCGGGGATGGTGATACCGGGGCGCAGCAGGTCCATGTTGGCGCGGATATGCTCGACGCCGTGCTGCATCGCCGAGACCATGTCGTCGCGCGGTTTTTTGTCACCAATCCACCACGTGCGGCTGATATCGACGCAGATGCCATAGCTGCCAATCAGGTCGGTATCAAAGGCGACGATCTCATTGTTTTGCACGATCCGTCCGCCGCATTCCTGAAACCACGGGTTCGTGCGGGGGCCGGAGGTCAACAAACGGGTTTCGATCCACTCGCCGCCGCGCCGAATGTTTTCGGCGTGCAGCACAGCCCAGATATCGTTCTCGGACATATCGCCGCCAGGCACGTCGGTGCGGGCCGCATCCTCCATCGTCCTGACGGCGATCTCGCAGGCGCGGCTCGCGCAGCGCATTGCCTTGATCTCGTCTGGGCCTTTGACTGCGCGGCACTTCTCGGTCACTTCTTCACCGGGCATGATGTCGATCCCCTGCGCCTCCAGCGCGCGCAGTCCATGCAGCATGATCTTGTCTACCGCCAGCCGGGTATTGCCGGGCGCATGTTCGGTCAGCAGCAGGCGCACCTCGTTTGAAAATACATCGGCGGCGACATCAACCTTGTCGCCCCGGTCGAAGTAAAACAAGTCGGCCCCGCTGCGTTGCTCCTTCACCAATGGATTGAACTCGCTCAGAAAAGGCGAATTCTTGTAGTCCCAGATCACCATGTATCCATCGGCACAGAGCAGTACGGCGCGAAACGGGTTATGTGTATTCCATAGCTGCATATTTGTACTGTCGGTCGCATAGCGGATGTTCAGCGGATCGAATACCAAGAGGCCTGCATAGCCGCGATCAACGATGTGGCGCGTCAGCCGGTCCCACCGAAAATGACGCATTGCTTGCAAGTCGGGCAAGTCCAGACCGGCAGTGGCCCATTCGGAATAGGCCAGCCGCGTTGGCCCGATTTCGACCCGGTCGGCATCGTTTGGGGTGTTGTCGCCCAAGGTCGCGCCGCGCGTTGGATCAATTTTGCGGGTGTCGCGGAAATGCTGGTTCATGGCGCTGGCTCCGGCAGGATTGCTAGAAGTAGCGTGACCTAGAGGCAAGGCGCTGTCGCATCCGAATCCGACGTGATGGCGCCGCTATTGGCTGCCTGCCCGGTGGGGCGCCGCGCAGAAGAGTTTATCAGGTGCGGCTTTGGGCGGAGAGCGCCCCGAACGCCTTAGCGCGCAGCCAGTTCAGCCGAATAGGCGATGGCGCGTTGATAATTTCCGCTATCGTTCCAAGCGGAAAGGACGCCAAAATTTGCGGTACTTTGGCCAAATGGTTGCCCCGCGCGACAGCCATTTGCGCGCAGCATGTTGGCGGCGGTAGCCAGCGCATCGGGGGCACTATAGGGGTCGGCGCGGCCGTTGCCGTCTGCGTCCACCGCGTATTGCACCCAGTTGCTGGCAAGGAACTGCATATGGCCTAACTAGCCCGATGGCCCGCCTTGCGTGCTGGCCGTGATGACACCCCTGTTGACCAATTGCAGCGCGGCGACGGCGTGTCGCACAAAACGTGGATAACGGCGGCAATAGGAAGACAGTGTTACGGCGCCGCTGACGATGGGTGTGCGGCCCATGTAGCCGCCCCAGCTTGCCTCCAGCCCCCAGATCGTAGCCGGAACGCTGGCTGGCACGCCAAAGCGCTACTCGATCGCTGAAAACGTATTTGGGTTGCGTGCGATGGCACTGCGAACCTTGGCGATGAAATCATTTGCAGAGGTGCCTGAGCGCTTCGCTAGGAACTGTGCTGGATCTCCCTGAAGTGTACCTGTCTGGCTGGAGGGTTGCGATTCGAAGCGCCACGTAATGCTGGATAAATCGGCCTGCGCCAGTGCCTGACTGCCCCCTTGGCCAACGCTTTGCGCCGCAGCAGTCTACGCAAGCGATCGCTTGTATTGATTAAACACGCCCTTAGACGTGATGCACTGGCTAGCCGCAGGTGCGGCGATGAGGGCAGCAATGAACGAGAGCGCGATGAGGCGCATGGAAAACTCCGAAATGGCAGAAGGCTGGTATCAAGCTAGCGAGTGTCGTTGCGCCTGCCTGGTGCCCCGCCAATGACAAAGGGCGCCCCGTGCGGGACGCCCTTCCTACTCATCAAAAACTGCCTTGGTTAGCAGCTATAATACATCCCGAATTCCACCGGGTGCGGTGTCATTTCGTACTTTTGGATCTCTTCCATTTTGAGGTCGATATAGCCCTGCACCTGATCGCGGGTGAACACGTCACCGGCCAGCAGATAATCCATGTCGCCCTGCAACTCACTCATGGCTTCGCGCAGGCTGCCGCATACGGTGGGGATACCCTCCAGCTCCTCGGCGGGCAGATCATACAGGTTCTTGTCCATCGCCTCGCCGGGGTCGATCTTGTTCTTGATGCCGTCAAGACCGGCCATCAAGAGCGCGGCAAAGCACAAATAGGGGTTCGCCGCCGGATCGGGGAAACGCGCCTCGACACGCTTTGCCTTGGGCGACTCGGTCCACGGGATACGAACGCAACCCGACCGGTTACGTGCAGAGTAGGCACGCAGAACGGGCGCCTCAAAACCGGGGACCAGACGCTTGTAGCTGTTGGTCGTTGGGTTTGTGAACGCGTTCAGCGATTTGGCATGCTTGAGAATGCCGCCGATATACCACAGCGCTTCTTGGCTGAGGTCGGCGTACTTATCGCCTGCAAACAACGGCTTGCCGTCCTTCCAGATCGACATGTTGACGTGCATCCCCGACCCGTTGTCGCCATAGATTGGCTTGGGCATGAACGTCGCTGATTTGCCATAAGCCTGCGCGACGTTGTGGATGATGTACTTGTATTTCTGGATCTCGTCAGCTTGATGAGTCAGCGTGCCAAAAATCAGGCCCAGCTCATGCTGGCATGACGCGACCTCGTGGTGATGCTTGTCCACCTTCATGCCGAGGCGCTTCATCGTCGATAGCATCTCGGCGCGGATGTCATGCGCATCGTCGGTCGGATTGGTCGGGAAATACCCGCCCTTCAGGCCGGGGCGATGGCCCATGTTGCCCATCTCGTACTCGGTATCAGTGTTCCACGATCCGTCCTGCGCGTCGACTTCGTAGGACACCTTGTTGATGGTGTTGGAGTAGCGGACGTTGTCGAAAAGGAAAAACTCGGCTTCTGGGCCCATGAACGCAGTATCGCCGATGCCCGACGACTTCAGATACGCTTCGGCCTTTTCGGCTGTGCCGCGCGGGTCGCGTTCATAGGGCTCGCCTGTGTCCGGCTCGACCACTGAGCAGTGCACGCAGATGGTTTTCTCGGCATAGAACGGGTCGATATAAGTCGTGCTGGTGTCCATCATCAGTTTCATGTCGGACGCTTCAATCGACTTCCAGCCCGCGATGCTGGATCCGTCGAACATGAAGCCTTCTTCAATGAAGTCCTCATCGACCAGATCGGACACGATAGTTACGTGCTGCAGGCGCCCGCGCGGGTCAGTAAAGCGGATGTCGACGTACTCTATTCCTTCATCCTTGATGGTCTTGAGCAGATCAGATGCGCTCATTTGTCGTTCCTCCACTTAAGTATTTTTTAAAGTGCGTCCGAGCCGGTTTCGCCGGTACGGATACGGATGGCTTGTTCGATCGGGCTGACGAAGATCTTGCCGTCACCGATCTTATCTGTCTTGGCGGCCTCAATAATCGCCTCAATGGCTGCATCGACCTGGTCATCGTCCAGAACCACGTCGATTTTGACCTTGGGCAGAAAGTCGACGACATACTCGGCGCCGCGATACAGCTCGGTATGGCCCTTTTGTCGGCCAAAGCCTTTGACTTCGATCACGCTGAGACCCTGAATACCGGCGTCTTGCAGCGCTTCCTTCACTTCGTCCAACTTGAACGGCTTGATGATCGCTTCGATCTTTTTCACAGGGCAAGCTCCTTGGCATATCCTTTTCGCGCCATATAAAGCACGGGGCGTTTGGGGCCTCAATGGGATGTCTGCGCCGCGCGCGCGCCGAGCTTCGAAGTTTTGCGAGCTGCCTAATTTTTACGCAAAGTGACTAAATTATATGCATATTAGAGTCGTTATGGCGGTGCCACTGCGGGGTGATGCCTCTTGATCGTGTTGCCGTCCGGCGGCATCCTGCACCCAATCAGGCATTTGGAGGCCGAAATGCACCGGACGCCGCGCGAAATACAAATGACAGCACGCCGCGTTGAGCGCCTGCGGAAAACCGGCGGCGCGCATAAATACGATTATGGTCACGCGCTTGTTCTGACGGGCGGTACAGGCGCCACGGGCGCGGCAAGGTTGGCGGCGCGTGGCGCACTTCGGATCGGCGCGGGTTTGGTCACGCTGGGTGTGCCACCGGCGGCGCAGCTGGAGGTGGCGATGCACAGTACCGCGGTCATGCTGATGCGCGTCCCGGATGCAGGGGCGCTGCGGGACGCGTTGGCCGATGACCGCATCACAGCGCTTTGCCTCGGGCCAGGAATGGGCGTGGCGCGTGCGGCGGATCTGCTGGGCGCCGCGCTGGCGCCGCCAGGGCGCGGGACTCTGCTAGACGCTGACGCATTAACGGCACTCGCAGGGGATGCGAACCTGATGGGTAGGCTACACGAACGCTGCGTGTTAACCCCGCATGAGGGCGAATTTGCCTGCCTTTTTCCAGACTTGGCTGCCGCATTTCAGAAAAGGCCTGGCGACTTGGCCACACGGATCGGGGCCGTCAGCGATGCGGCGATGCGGACGGGCGCGACTGTCCTGCTCAAGGGTGCTGATACGGTGGTTGCAGCGCCCTACGGGCAGATAAGCCTTCATGCCGCGAAAACTGATCGGTCTGCGCCGTGGCTTGCTACTGCCGGATCGGGCGACGTGCTGGCAGGGTTCATCACGGGTCTGCTAGCACGGGGCCATCCTCCACTGCTAGCGTGCGAGACTGCTATCTGGCTGCACGCGGAGGCAGCAAACCATCACGGCCCTGGCTTGATCGCTGAGGATTTGCCCGAGGCCTTGCCGCAAGTCTTCGCTGCTATTGGCGTGTAATGAGGCGGGCCGCGCGCTTAGGCCGCGCTTGCCTGCCGGACCACCATGTTGGGTGTAATCAATTCCAACCCGTCAGCATAGATGACGTGCCCGCTGTCAAAGCGAACCTCGTGCAGCATCATCGTTTGCACGCCTTCTGATATGATGAATTTGCCATCGATCAGCGCATGGACGGGAACGGCGGCCTGCCGCAGGCCGAAAAGTGCTTGCGCACGCCAGTCTCGCACAAGAACCTCCTGCCGATCGGGCAGCACGACGTCTCGGTCGGGCCGCGTATCACCCAGCGTTCCAGCTAGTATGCGCACCGCACGCGTGCGAACCTGGTGGCGATGCACTGACGTTAGGATCGCCATGCCGCTGTCGCGCGTCACGATCCGGTCGCCCGGTAATAGGTGCTCGACGGGTATTTCGCCATCGAGAGTCAATATTATGCTGCCGGATAGCATTCCAGCAGGCTCCAAAGGGGCCTCAAGGGTCATTTGCCCGTGATTGCGCCCGGCCGTTTTCGGCGTCATGGCGTATGTCCGTTTTTTTATCTGCTCAATATTAAGCATAGCATATCCGAACATTTCGTAAATGTCGCCACGTTTTCTGCTGTTGCCGCCAGCGTTTTTCCCTATCCGGCGCCGCCCCGCGATTTTCCCCCTCGCATCGCGCTGCGGCCTGCGCTAGACAACCCTTGCGCCACGAGCCCGGCTGGGTTGCGTGGACACGTGCGGGTGTGGCGGAACTGGTAGACGCACCAGATTTAGGTTCTGGCGCCTATGGCGTGGGGGTTCGAGTCCCTTCACCCGCACCACTCTTGGCTTTGATGGCCCTATAAATAAAGCATAACAGGCACTTAGCAGCTTCTCTGGGACACAAGCCGAGACGCTAAGGGGGCACTGGCATGGTGGTTAAGATGAACGTCAAACACGTTGATTAACTGTCAGTGGGCCGCAAAAGGTTCCGCAGGCGCTACCCCAAATCACTTGTTAAGGTGATCGGTGAGGCCGTTTTTCAGGTTGCCATGAAAGCGCGTGAGGGTGGTGCGCTGGTGACTGAGTGGGAAGGCCTGATGAAAGCTTATGACCGGAATGTGGCAAAGGCTGAGAGGGCCGCCGGTATCGCCCACCTTGATGATCGGTTGTCACCTTTGGAACAGTGGAGAGAAGCGCGTAGGGATGCCGCCGAAATGTTGGATGCGTTCAAGGATGATCTGACTGAGGACGAACGGCGGGAGTTGCTTGGCGGTGAATTTGAACGCCGTGGGGCTGACCCATTCCTATATCAGGCGGTTGTTACGCCGGAAGCTGAGGCACCCAAGGTCACGATGCTTGATTCGAAGAACATGTACCTGCAAGAGCGGCTGGACGGCGGCTAAGGGCGCAACAATCAGAATCGGTTCGACAGGGGGTCTGCAAGTACGTGGAGGCCACGCTGGGGCCACTGGACAAGCTGCCTCTGGTTGATCTGACGCGGGACCAAGCAAAAGAGTTGGGGGCCGCCATGCTGTCCACCCGCAAATCGGATGGCTCAAAGCTGTCGCCTACCTCGGTTCGGCGTGAACTGGATATGGTCAAGGCAATGGTATCGCTGGGGATTAAGGCGTTTGGCCTTCAACGTGAGGCAGACAACTCCTTTGTTGATTTGCCGATATCCGTGAAGAACGCTGCGCCGGATGTTGATAGCAGCAAGCGTGACCCGCTTTCCGCGGAGGTGCTGTTGGCGATGCGCAAGCGGATGCGCTAAAAGACCCAAGTGCCTGCGCTGGGTTTAATCTGGCGTCTCTTGGAAAGCACCGGATGCCGTGGGGCAGAGATTGTCGGCTTGCGCGGTAAAGACGTAGTGCTGGATGGTCTGTATCCGCATATCAATGTGGCGTGGCATGAAGACAGGCGGGTCAAAACCAAAGCGTCAATCCGTTCGGCTCCCCTTGTGGGTGACGCTCTGGTCGTCGCTAGGGAGGCGTTAACGCTGCCGGAAGGTGAAGCCATGTTGTTCCCAAGTATGCCCGTGAGGCTGGCCCTGATGGGGTTTCAGCGGCGTTAATGAAGCACCTGCCGTGACCAAGGACAAGCGGCATGTGGTCTATTCTCCGCGTCACAACATGAAAGACTAGCTCGTTTTGGCTGGCACCTCTGAGCGTGTAGAGAACAGGATTATGGAGCATTGAAGTGGTCCTGCAAAACTGGACAGCGTGCTAAGATGTATCCAACCTTGAAGACAGGATACACAAATGACGAAGCGCCGAAATTTTTCAGACAAGTTTAAGGATGCGGTGGCGATTGAAGCGCTGCGCGGAGACAAGACGGTTCAGGAGATTGCGGCCATGCGCCAGCTCCACATATTATCGGCAGGGCATTGCGCAGCAATGTCCCGATAGGCAACGCAGGTGAGCACATGGAAACGGCAAGCGATTGAAGGCATCGCAGGCGTCGTCTTAGACAAGATCAAGAAGGCCGAGAACAAAGACGGTGAGATCAAAGATCTGCACGCAAAAATTGGTCAGCTTGCGGTGGAGAACGATTTTTTGTCACAAGGGTTGAAGCGATGAGCCCAAGCAAACGCAGCAAGATGATCTGTCACCCGGCAGTCGATCCTTCAGGATCGATGAGAGGGCGCGAGGAAAACACCAACCTGAGCCTGACACGTCATTGCAAGCTGCTCAAGATCGACCGAATATTCACGAAATATCCGTTTTCGGCAGTCGCCAGATAGCGTGAGAGTGTCCGCTCTTCTGTGTATGAGTAATTTGGCCCATGCCTCCAAACTGAAGGAGCATGATGACAATGACGATATCCAAGGAAGTATTAGACGAGCTGCTGAGCGGCGTTGAGAACGCGGACGA
>Ga0307978_1001729_pt1 | contig 16022 bp, 19 predicted proteins | sample OrgLakmetage1056_FD_203151 | JGI IMG/M metagenome (GOLD analysis project Ga0307978, IMG submission 203151) | Saline water microbial communities from Organic Lake, Antarctica - #1056 | ecosystem: Environmental > Aquatic > Non-marine Saline and Alkaline > Saline | place: Antarctica: Organic Lake...
CCATTTTTTCCACACAATCCTAATAAATTCACGGTTTTAATAAATATTAAAATGATGAATTTTTATAATCACTTACCATTAGGATTTAGTGTTGATGCTGGATGTGCTTTTTGAACATTATTGTTTGTTCCTTTTGCTGGTTTTAATAAACTGGTTGATTGTGTTCCGATTCTTTTAATTTGTTTTCGTGTTGGCATTAATAATAGTTGGTGAGAAATTAAAGTTTATGTTGTACTTTGAATCTGTTCTGAACTTCACTATATAATTCATCAAACTTATCATAAATAAACATATTGTTGGGTTGTAATTGAGAGATCACATTAGTTCTTGAGTTTCTCATGAGTTCCTGCACCCTAACATCTACTTCTTTGTCCACTAATTCATCAAATAATTTCTTACTTGGCATTGCCACGAAAATGGACGATTGTTTGAACAATTCTTTTGCTAATTCCAAAGAAGAAGTTAAGCAGAGCAATCTTCTTTTCTTATTTGAGAGCCATGACTGCTTAATCTTTTCATATACCTTTTTATAAAGGTCTTCAGATAAAAGACGATGTGTTGAATGATCACCATTTGCTTCTGCTTCATCAAGTTTCTTTAAAAAGTCTTGATTGCTGTCAGGATGTGTTTTTACGATTGCATCTAGATCGATTAACATAAAATCGGGATTGTTTCCTAGAAAATGTTTAACTAGGCTAGACTTTCCTGCTTTTCGTGGTAGCACTAAACATGCTTTTTGTACTTTGTGTGGTTGTTTCATTTTGGCAAGACAATTGCCCGTGTACCATCCAATTGCGACCAATGAAGCCGAAATTGAGCTAGCTGAGACTGCGAGTTCCATTTGTATATAGTTATTGAGAAAAAAAATCAAAATTCATCTTTTGTCATTCTCAAAAGTTTAGTTTTAATATCTTCATTTCCTTCATGATCAATATGGAATTCTGCCATGACATTAGAATTTTCACATAGTTCTAGTGGTTGGAATTGATCATCCAATAAAGTAAAGTTCAATGTATGAAGAACTGGAGGAATTCCTGAGATTTTAGAAAAGTTATATGCAATTTCAAAGTTAGCAATAGATCCATAAGCTACTGAATATAAAGGAATTTGAGCTATAATATTATTTACAGATGCATCCGAGGAAATACTATCAGTTGATATATCAAGGGCAAGATATGATGTGGATGTTCTAGCTAAAATTGGCGGACAGTTTGCCGTTATATTGCCATCAGCATCTGCTATAATAACAACACCTAATTGATCAGTAGAAAATCCTAATCTTCTATATGCTTGATTATTTACTTTATTTAAGACCAAAGTTGTGGTATTTGGAACAAGGCCAGATAAATAGACCCTTTGATAAGTATGATCATAAAGCCAGCTTCCTGTAAGTCCAGCAGCTGACCATTTAGAATCAAGTTCTGAAATCAAAGATGTACCTGATGATGTATCAGGTGAATCATATACTTTTAAAGTATCAATTTGAAATGATCCATTGGTTGATCCATTTTCTGTTACATCAACTTGAGACTCATAAATAGGAAAAGAGTTGATCGGCGTATATATAAATGTAAATGTAGAAAGATTAAGATCTTCTATTTTTGTCACATTAGCTGACAGCGAAACTTGAAATTTATTTTTGGTTGATGATGTATTGACTCGTTGAGCGTTCACATAAATTCTATTAAAAGACATAATTTGTTCTATAGTATAGTATAGAAAAATGAGCGAATCAAATGAACCAACAAAATTAAATAACGTAACTATAGAAGGACTTGATGACCACACTTTTACTAAAGATGAAACAAGACAATTTTTTGAAATTGCAAAGTCCAACAAATTATTTTCAAGAATGTTAATCCCTCAATGGTTAATAAATGAAAATCCTGATAAATGGTTATCAGATGAAGAATTATTTGATAAAGAAAAGCTCGGATTCCAGAAAGCCCTCGAAAACGCTAAAAATAATAAAGAAAAAGAGCTCATTAAAAGTGAATTTCAAGATAAATGTCGCAAGAGTAAGAAAATGAGAAAGTTCTTAAATCGTAAAGCCAGAGAATCAAAAAGAAAATCTCAGGTATAAATATAATGGATAAAATCCTTAATGATATGAAAAAGGCCAAGATTGAAGAACCAATGAGTACAAGAGAAAAGCTTTATTATATAGGTAAATATGCTTATTATATTAGCCCATTATGTTTAATGACACACCCTGAAAAGTTTTATTTGGCATGGGGATTAACCAAAATGGCAGAGAATGATGAAGAACTTATGACAGAGGTTGAAGAAGAGGCTAAACGATTAGATATAGAAGAAAATGTCAGCAGCGAATAGAAACGATTTTCTGGGCTTCAGAAATAAATTTCTCTAGATCTTATATAGATTTATAGAAATGTCCGATTTTGAGACCGAACCAGTGAGCAAACCACCTAGAGTAATGGATAGAGCAAAGAGAAAGATGTCAGATAAACAGAAAGCTGTATTGCAGAAAGCAAGAGACCGTAAGCTTGAACTATCTCAACAACGTAAACTTGATAAAGCTAAAAAATTAGTCCAACAAGAAACAACACAAGAACCAGAACCAGAACCAGAACAAAGATCAACAAGAAGACCAAAAAAAGCACCAGAACCTGAATATTTTGATGAAGAAGAATTTGAGCAAGAAGAAGAACCAATAAGAAAACCAGCAATACAAAGAAAACAGAAAACAGAACCTCAATATGATTATAATGCAATGATGGCAAGAATGGAACAACTCGAGGCACAAGTAAGTAATAAAAAGAGATCATCAAGAAAGCCAAGACGCAAAATAATTGTTGAAGATGAAATGAGTGATGAATCAGAAAGTGAAACAGAAGAAATAATTGTAAGAAGACCAAAGAAAGGATCAAAAAGAGCACCAAGAAAGAAGGAAGTTAAAGAAGAATATTATGAAGATAATTATGAACAACAGCCAATAAGAGATCCATATGTAGATATGAGAAACAAATTTTTTGGTGACTTTTAGAATATATAAATATCTAACCTTAAATTATTAAATGTCATTGTTAAATCCAATACAAGTACAAGGATATTTTCCACCAGAACAAAGTAATGCTTTTAAAGTAGGACAATATAAGTTAAATAAAGTTAAAGTAATGAATCCATTCTTAAATCTTAAACGTGAGGATCTTTTAGTATCAACAAAACCACATTTACCACAAAATATCGCCGATATGTTACTAGCTGAAAAAATGGCAAGACCGCAAGTCGATGAATTACCAGTCGGAACAGAATCAAGAATGAATGTTCAAGATCTATTAGATCAAGACAATGTGGTCAAAGCAAGATCAATGTATAAGAACGCAATGAATAGAATTAGAGATTCAGTATTAACAGCACAACAAAAAGTCAAACAAGAAGAAGAACTTCTTTTAGAATTATCGGCAAGATTTCCACCAAGAGTCGTTAGGGAAGCAGTTCAACAGTCTAGATCACCAGATAATCCAGCTGATGTTCCAGCAAGAAGACAACCAGCTAGATCAGAAGGGACAAGGCAAAGAAACATGGTTGATCGTTTAGGTTTGATGGTACGTGATTCATTTCCAATGGGCAAAGCTGATGGTGATTTTCCACAGATGGTCGGTTCAGTCGGTTCAGCAAGTTTTAATCCTGCAATGTCAACAGGATCATCTGTATTGAGAAGAATAGGTCTTCCTGCACGAGGACCTCAAGCATATGTACCAGGAAAAACAGGAAGAATGTCAACCGCTGATCCAATGGCTTCTGCATCTGCTGGACCAAGACCTGCACCAATGCCTCCAGGTCAAGGAAGTCCAGGTTTTCCAACATTATCATCATTAGGACCATCTCCACCAAAACAAAGCAGAAGTCCTCTACCAGCCACATCTAGATTTCCAATAGGAAGAGGAAGAGGAAGGGGATCAACTGTAGATGATAATAATAGATATATTCCTCCAGGAATGACACGATCTGGTAGACCATCAAGACCACCTAGAAGATTTAAATAAATTAAACAAGTTCTAACTGGGAAATATAAATTTCTCACGTAGAATTATTAATGTTTGCACCACAAAGAGGAGCAGGGTCAAGTATAAGACCACCATCACATAGCAATACATCAGCTCATACATTTCAACCAACAGGTCATAGAGACAGTTCAAGAGACCATGTACCATCAAAAACAACAAACGATTATATTCCAACATTTAGTGAACCATCAGGAGATCAATCAAAAAGTTTTAAAGAAAAAGAAGGTGATAAAGAATCAGGTGAAAAGTTTATGAAAGAACTACGAGACGACTTCATTGAATCAAATCCAGAGTATTCCAATTTATCAGAAGCAGATTTAAAAAAACGATTAGAACAATCAACAGAATGGCAAGCATTCCAAAAGATAGAAGAATACAAAAAGAAACAGAGTGAAGGAACAGCCAAAGCATACAATAAAAATTTCAATATGTCAGGAACAGATTATGAGATTCAAAATGATGGAACATTACAGGGAAATATTAGACAAAGAAAACAAGAAACAGAGGATTCATTAACACAACAATTTTTAAGTGCAGAAATGGCCAAAGCAGAACAAGAATCCTTAAATTCAGGTAAAAGTATATCAGATATTTGGGCTGAAAGATTCCAAGATGGAGCAACTATAACCAAAAGAATCGCTGAATGGGTAAAAGAAGGTGTAGAAGGTAATTTTGAACATCAGGGATTTAAGAAAGCCTCAGATTTAATTATTAATGGTCTATCTAGACTAGGACGTCATTTTTTCGAAGCAGATAATCCAGCAGTTTCACGTTTTGTATCAAAGTCAGCGGCTAAATTTGCTTCATTGTCCGCCAAGATAGCCAAAGGATTAGAATTTGCAGGTCGCATTGATTTTGCCTTAGCAGGATTAAATATTGGATTGGATATATTAGAAAATGCCACAGGATCAAGAATATCAGAATATCATCAATTCGCAGAAGACAATCCATGGATCACAAATATTCCTATTCTTGGATCACTTGTTGAAACCTATGGAGACTTAGCATCACTTATTGGATCAGCACTTGGCGAAGAAACAGATGTCGAAAGAGACGAAAGAATTAAACATGACCGTTTAAGAATTGCCGAACAATATTTAAAGCAAATGGAAGATGAAATGGAACGAAATCTTTTATGGGCTGAAGCAGAAGAAACAGTAGATGAAGAACGAGTTGAAAGAATTGATCAAATAATGGAACAAGATCATACATATTTTAATTATGCTTCGGGATTACTCGACAGTGAAGAAATAAAATCCGATATAAAGAATTACTTTGAAAGACATCCAAATCAAAACATGGCTGACTTTTCAGGATTAAGAAAGTATTTGAAGCAGTATTTCCCAAAACAAGGGGATGAGGTGGAAGGTATAAGAAATGAAAGATTAGATGCAGTATCAAGAAGATTATATATGTTGTTATATCCAGATGCTCCCGAAGTACAAGCAGAAATAGAAAGAAGACAATCAGGTGACTATTTAAATAATTTACTTGAAGCTGATCCAAACTTTGGTATTGATGGCGGATTAGATGACTTTGATTCATTTTTCACAGATGATAAAAATATAGAAGCTCGAATATTTGCACAATTCCAACAAGTTCAATTAGAAAACACAGTTACTAAAATGGAACAAGAAATGCAAATGTTAATAAATAGAAGAAGAGATATAAGTAATTCAACATCGGCAGATCTTGGAAATCCATATAGTAGAACATCAGTAGATACAAAAGCAAGACGAGAACAAAAGCTTAGAGATGTAAAAGATCAAATAAGTGAATTACAAGATAATATCGATGAATTGAATGATGTGATTGATGAATTAGATGAATTTGGAGATAGAGAATAGAATAATTTCTAATTTAATATTATTAATGAGTTCAATAAATCCAAATGAATCAAATCAAAGTGAAATAAATCCAGATCCAACAAGTACGGTTGCCGAATGGGCATATTATAAAGCATTATCAAATGTTAATATAGATAATAAAAATATTCAAAATGTTGGGGGATTATCAGCAACAACAGGAGCATTTAGTTCAAATGTAAATATTGGTGGAGTAGCAACAATTAACACTTCAAGTGTAACAGGAAATTCAATCATTGGTGGTGATGTTACAGCCATAGGAATTATTAACGGAAATTGTGTCAAAACAGGAGCTAATGCACAAGGTAGTTTACAATGTTATAGTGGAGGAGATCCAGATTTATATATGGGTGTTTCTGATATTGTAAATGATACTGTTGGTTATCAACTTAATGGAAATGTCGGAACACTTGGAGATTTCGGGCTAAATATTAATGCAAAAAAACCAGACAAATCATTTGAATCTTTAATTTCTATTAATTCTTCACAGCATACATCAGGTAAAGCTGTAGATTTCATACAAACTCCTTTAAATAATTGTGGAAAAATAACTGTAGCTAATGCAACACAAAGCACCTCCACGAATACAGGATCAATATTAACAGCTGGTGGTCTAGGAGTTACTAAAGATGTATATATTGGAGGAATCACAAATTTAGAATCAACAGATAATGAAGCATTGCGTGTTTTAGGAGGTGTATCAATTAACAAATCATTAGCTGTATCCCAAAACTTTTTATTTGAGGGAGACGGAAATATAGTAGGTAACACCGCAATGGGTGGAAATTTAAACATTACTGGTAATCTTGGAAATGTAATCAATATAGCATCAACATTTTCAACCCCAGCTTTAAGAGTAACAAGTAATGAACCAGCAATCGAACTTGATCGTGGAATGGGTAATTCATCGTATACAATATTCAATGCAAGTTCAAGTCAAAATGTAGGAGCTGATCATTTAACAATATTTGATAAAACAAATGATCGTTATATTGCAGATTTTGATGGAACAATCTCTAGATTTTATGGAGATGTTAAAGCAGATAATCGTTTTATTGGTAAATCAGATAATAAAGAGTTAGCTCTTGCAACAGGAACAATTATCGACACCATTAATGTAGAAGATGTAGGACCTGGATTTTCAAGATCTTATTTGACACAAGGTGGAGGAACAACAAATTTAACGATTAATATTCCTAATACCGCAATAAATCAAGGAAATATAATCACATTATTATTTAAAAAATGGACATTGACTAGTTCTACTTTTAATGTTATAATAAGTTGTAATAATAATATATTTAATCGTGCAGGTTCAGCAGTTAATGAATTATTCGGTACAGCATTTAGCGGAGGTTTAACATTAAGTAATAGATATACAGTTGTTAAAATAATATGTAACTTAGGACATGCTTATGCATATGTCGCTAATGAAACGAATTAATTTCTTAACTTAATTTATTATGCCTTTTGATAGGAAAGTCATTCCAAGTGAAGGAATAGATCAAAGAAGTATAAAGAAATTTGAAAAGCTTAGTGCATCGGACGTGTTACCATTCCCTAGTGGCTATATGTTATTAATTCAAGGAAGTGTAGGTTCAGGCAAGTCTTCCCTTTTATGGTCCGTTGTTAATGCTTATCAAGAAAAGAACTATTTTGATCTAATCATAATTTATAATGCATGTAGTGATTCATTTGCAACATGGAATAAATTAGATAATGAAAAAACAACCGTTGAAGTTGAGGGAAAATATGATCCTGAAGAAATGCAGTCACTCATTGATGAAATAGATAAAATGCAACAAAAAAGAAGAGATGAGAATAAAAGACCTTATCATATTCTAATGATTTTAGATGATATGGTAACCTCTGCCATATCCAGAAAAGGAACTACAACAGTATTCGACCAATTAGTTTTAAATCGTCGCCATTTAGGTGTCAATATTATTATAACATCCCAGCAGTACAATATTCTAAATCCAAGTATTAGAGGTAATAATTTGAGTCATTTCTTATTATTAAAAGGAAATGCAAGAGATATTAAATTAGCATCAAATGAACACAATGCGGGCCAGATCACAGAAGAAGAATTTGTAAGAATGTATAATATGGTTAAAAAGAAAGATAAATATGGTTTCTTATGTGTGGATTACAAAGAAGGACCTGATAAAAGATTTAAGAATGGTTTTACTGAAGTGATCAAAGTTAAATCAAAACTAAAAGAGGAAGAATAAATAAAATCTCACGTTAATATATTATTAATGTTAGATTTCGGATTATCTAAACTAAGAAGTGGCCTTTCATTCCTAGGCAACAAAGCACAGGCAGGATTCAATACTATAGGACAATATCTTAATAAAGGTAGACAATATCTTGATACAGCTAAAGGATTAGGTAATAAAGCATATTCATTCGCTAATATGGTAGCCCCAGAAGTTGCCAGAGCTGTGGATCGTGTTGTGGACAAAGATATAGGAGGAGGTGAAAGTTTAAGATCAGCATTTGGAAAAGTTGATCGTGGATTAAATACAGCAAGAGCATATGCAAGAGATGGTCAAGATTTGGCACGAGATGTTAGATTAGGAGCAGAAGGACGATCAGATGCACAAAGCAGGCTAATGGATAGGTTCAAAAATTCAGAGATGAACAGAGAACTCCAAAAAAGGATGGCCAAAGTCGGGAGACGTTAAATATTTTGTCAAAAGCAATTAAATTATAGATTTTTTTTATTTTTAGAATCGGTAAGATCCTGAAAATTTAATAATATATTTTTTCTTATATAGTATTATTATAAGAAATGGCATCTTACGATGTAAACAATCATGAATCAGTTGGAATTTCTTCCAAAGTTCCAAACTTTCTCAAATACTCGGATAAATTGAAAGCACAAGATATTGTTTTAAATAGACGTCACGTTAGCACACCAGCAGATCAGCCAACATATATCCAAAACCAAGAATTAAGATTTGAATTATCAAGTTCTTCATCTTATATTCTCCCTGATACAACATCTCTTAATTTCAATATTAAGACAAATAATGCTGCATCATATCTGAGTGACTTTCCTGCTACATGTTGGATTAAAAATTTACGTATTCTTTTAAACGGAAAGGTGATCGAAGACATTACAGATGTTAACCAGTTATGCTATGCCCAAGCTTCACAGATTATGTCCCTCAATGATGCTAAATCTGATTATTACAATATGTGCGGTGCATATAAATGGAATTTAGGATATGAATCCCATAAATCAGGATCTATTGTTTTAGGAGGTGCACCCACTCAAGCAAATGTAAATAACATCGGGTCATTGGTTAACCTTTTTAGACAAGATAGCTTCGGTGTAACAGGGAGAATTGTCAATGCAAAAACTGCACATGCTGCTGGTGTAAATATCACTTTACCTATGTCATTGATAAGCGGATTTTTCCGTTCAAGAAAGATGTTTCCCTTACCAAATGCTAAAGTCGAAGTTATAATCAGACTAGCTCCAAATAATGAGGCCATGATACTAAGTAATGTTGCACATAATTACACAGTTTCAAATGTCGAACTCGGAATCGATATGGTTGATACAAACCCAGTATATCAGCAAATGTTACAACAAGAAATAGCTTCACCTGAAGGCTTCTTTTATCCAATTAATACTTATGAAGTAGTTTTAGATAATACTAGTGTACCCGCCGCAGTTTCTAATCAAACATATCAATACTCTTCAAGTGCCAAACGTGTTAAGTCTATGATTGTATGGAGAAAGACCGCCGCTGAGGTAGTAGATGGTGCTGATTCAATTTCAAGTTTACCATGTGGACTTACCGAACAGCAACTAATCATCGGGTCTCGCAGATTCCCAGAATCTAGACCATTTAGAAATCCTGAGGAAATGTTTGCTCATACAAAGCGTGCAGTCGGTGATTTTGGTCAAGTAACTGCTAATTTAGGATGGAGTACTCCTACCACATACAAATCATCAACAGGTAATTCTACATTTGCGGTAATATATAATTTCGAAAAGATTCAAGATGACGGTTTAGAACTTGATACAATGAATTTAAGTTCATCAGGTGCTAAATTCCAAATTGTAAATAAAGAAACTGGACTAAATAGAATAGTATATCAATATTGTGGTCTTGAAGTCGTTCAACCAATTAAATTCGCTAGCGGTTTCCTTATGGTCGAATAGACATATTTTATCAATAATAATATTAAATGGGAACATTTTCTCATCCAATATTACATGGTAAAGAAGCGTGGATATTTACAACGTATCCTTAAAGATTTAGATATAGCGGATGAAGTCATGGAACTGACAAAACCACCGAATCCAGAAAAGAAATATACTAATATTAGAAAAAATACATTTCCTAAAGAAGATTACAACTTTATGGCCGACTTATTATTCTTACCTACCACAGAGGAAGGATATAGATATGCTTTAGTGGTGGTTGATCTATGGTCACGAGAATTTGATGTGCAACCCCTAAAGAATAAAACTCCCGCCACAGTTTTGGAAGCATTCAAGGAAATGGTGAAAAGACCTTATTTAAATTTTCCTAAAGCATCAATTCAAACAGATCAAGGAACAGAATTCAAAGGAATCTTTCACAATTATATGTATGGTAAAAATATTTATCACAAATATGCAAATGCAGGACGAAAAACACAAATGAGTACAGTGGAATCATTAAACAATACACTTGGATATTTACTTAATAAATACATGGCAGATCAAGAAGTTAAGACAGGAAAGGAATATAAAGAATGGACCAAACCATTAAGACAAATTGTTAAAGAATTGAATAAAGAAAGAAAACAACCAAACGGTGATCCATTCAAAAGTAGAAAAATAATAATACCAGAGAAAGACTCAAAGTTCAAAAAAGGTGATATTGTACATTGGGCATTAGATGCACCTGAATCATTCACAGAAAGAAAACTCGATGCAAAATTTAGACAAGGTGATAGAAGATGGAGCAGATCAACCGTCCGTGTAGATCAAGTATTAGTTTATAATTCAGATATTATTCCTTATCGTTATCTCATTAATAATAATAGTTATGCATCATACACAGCCAATCAATTGAAATTAGCAAAGAATCAAAAAGTTGAAAAGTTTGCAGTCAAAGATATTATTGGAGCAAGAGGTAGAGGCAGAACAAGGGAATTTTTAGTGCAATGGTCAGATTATCCGAAAGAATCAGCCAGTTGGGAACCTAAAGATCAACTTATTGAAGATGGTCTTGAGGATTATATAGAAAGGTTTAATCGTCAAAAGTAATTTCTGTTTTTGACTTAATAGTTATATCGTGATTATTATATTTATCATATTTCATGGAATGGCCTACTTTTTTCTCGTAATAATCAATAGGAACTTTAGAAATGAACCCATCATAGAATATTCTAACAACATTCTCAAAGAATCCATTGCGACGAACAAATTCAGAAATACGATCACGACCTTTTGCAATTAAAAAAGGTTTTATCCTAGCAAGTGGGAGTTTATAGGGATATAGTTTTAATTGGCAAGTAAACATTGGATCATCACTAAGCATCCCATCAAGCGGTAACATTTCATATTCATTCTGTTTTTCGGATGACCATTTCTGAATTTCACTGAGTCGACGCTTAATGACTAAATTGTTTTTCTCACATAATGTACCCCAAATATTAAGCATTTGTTTAGCTAGTAGGTTTTTATGTGTTGTCTCTTTTATTGTTGATAATGTTTTGTACCATTTACCAAATATATCTTTGGCTTTTATTAGATTGTCATATATCATCGCATTTGATTCACCATCTTGGATTAGCTCAATGGTTAATGATGGAAATCTTGATATTTTCAATGATTGGGCAGTCATAACGTCAATATGTGTATAATGGTTATCTTTTGAAAATGAAAATACTTTTTCGATCTCATCTGATCCATCATATTGAATATTTACACGATATATTCCATATTGTAACTTTTTATCGAGTTTTGAGATTGTTTCTAATCTTGGACAACTTATTGGGATTTGGAATTGTGACCTGCATCCACCTAAAATTGAAGAATAATAAGAATTATAATCATATGCTGATACTTTCTTATAAATTCCTTTTTTGGCATAGATTAGTCCTGCATTTTTACATTTTGAAATCCATTGATGCTCATCCTTTGTAACTTTATCAAACATTCCAAAATATTGCTGTCCTTTTTTCTTTTGAAACTTTTTATCGATCAGTTTTTCAAGACAATTTAATTTAGCCGTTCGGTGGCTATGAAACTTTACATAGGGTAAATAAATATTATTAGGTAACAATTGAGTGATTACTTTTTGATCAGACAATAATTTTTCATGGTAACCCTTAAGACCTTCTTCAGTTGCATCGAACGGTTTGGTTAAATAGAAACCTTTTGGTCTTTGCGATACCTTAGAATACTTAGAACCATCGAAGGTTGTGTATTGATTGGTTTTCTTACTGAAATAAAAAACGACAAACATTTTAATACTATATATTTAAGTACTAAAATATTCTTTAAGTCTATTGATTGATGCGTTTAAAATTAATTATTCTTCTTCCTCATTTTCTTCTAAATAGAACGATATGTATGTTTTAATTTGAAGTTCTCTATATTCTGGTTTCAATTGTATGTTATCGGTTAGTTCCTTTTTGTGTAACTGCATTACATAAATGCGTTCTAAATGTTGATTCATAAAATTAGTCATCTTTATATAACAATCATCAATTTTTGAATGTAACTCAAACAATATGCATTCACGTTGTAAGAATTCAATAGAATCATAAATTTTAATTAGTATTTTTACTTCTTCAATGTATTTTTCAATGGGTTTTTTATTTCGTCCATATTTACCATGAGCAAAAATAGGAAATCTTTTCAAATTATAATCAATGTATTCTTTATCTTTTTTGAGTGTTATGCATGAATACTTTGATTTGATAATTGAAAGCAAATTAAAAATTTTATTGTCTAGACCATTCTTCATTTCCCACATATAATTATAATACATAGAGTATTCTTCCATGTAGTCTTGTATTGATATCCATTCATTTATGTGTTTTGCCTGTGCTTTACAATTGTGAACATATGCAACATTATTATTCATTGCATCTTCTGAAATATTCTTTTTTAAGAGTTCTTGTAAACTTGACATTTATTTATATAGTACTATATATAAATATTCTTTAAACCAATTATTGGTGCGTTAAAAGTTTAATATTTTATGATAATTTCCAGCTGGGCAAACTTACTGAACACTTCGGATTCTTCGCTTACTTTACTTTCCATATATTTATTATATTCACCAATATCATTGTATTTACTGAATGATTTTATAGTTCTCCATCCAACAGGAGCCAATCCACGAATCAAAAACTGAAATTTATCTTGTTTCGCTTTTGGTAGTTTTGCTTTTTGTTTATCAATTGATTGTAATACATCTTCGAGATCTGATTGTTTCATATAAATATTTTTATTCTTATTGTTCGTTTTCTCAACAGTATAAGATAAAAACTTATTGTTTCCAACTGTTGCTCTTGAATTCTCATAAAAGTCTAATTTTACCATCGTATATTAATACAATAGAAAAATATTTATTATTTAAGTACTTATAATTGGAAATCAAAACTTTCAATTTTCTTGCGTTTAATTGTCTTCATTTTTGACAATGTTTCTTTTGCAACTACTTCATTTTGTTTTGTCTTGTTACTTTTAGGTGCGGTTTTTGGTACTGATTCAATGATTTCTTCTTCATCATCAAGTCCGATATTATCAAATGCATCTTCATCGTCCAAACCATCATCAAACTTTTCTTTTTCTGGTTCTTCAAGATCTTTGATTAGTTTTTGTAGATTCACATTATCATCTTTTGATTGTTTTAATTGTTTTCTAGTTTCTTCTAAATCGTTCATTATTATTTTAAGTCTCTTTTCTAGATCTGATTCATGTTTCATGTCTTCCTCCATGATTTCATCTGTGTCATGAATCCACATTTTCTTTTGGAATAGTGACATAATATCTTTATAATTAGCTACATAATAATGTGAACGATTTCCACGAACTGATCTACGAGTTTTTTTAATACCTAAATTTGTTAATTGTGATCCAAGAATTGGTTTACTTAATGGCTTACGTTTTTCATCATTGCAATATTCCATGTAGTTTGTGTAAAAGTCATCTGTGATTGTATCAATATCTTCTTTTACTTTAATGTATGCATTTTTAATAAAATCAACATGTACAGGCAAATTAGATGCAATTTTGTCTTTCATCGATTCAGTGGTTGGTTTCATGTCACAGTTGAAATATTGACCTTCTGATTCAAAATGTTCTTTCATGTATGCCATGAATGCTTTTCCAACTTCGAAGTTTGATGTTTTATTCTTTAGATTACCAAAGTATTCATAATCACCGAGTCGAGATTCCGAAACATCAGCGGAAACAATACGTGCGTGATTATTTACATTGATATTGATTGCATTATTATTTGTTGTAATGATGACATTAAAAGTATTATTTTGTATATATGAGTCACAATAACGCTGAGTTACGCTCATGTATGGTTCAGTTACTAATGATTTGATACAATCCATAACACCACGCCATTGATTTAATCCTGCACATGGTAACTCATTGAAGTTAACAAGCATACGACCTTCTAATGGTTTAGTCCATTTATCGATTACTTCAGTACTGGATGTAACATAAGTAGCATGAGGACCTAATACATAATTTTGAATGAAATCAATGACGATTGACTTTCCTGTTCTTTCTGTTGATTGTAAATATAATAAGGTTCTCAATTTCTTACCCATACATGAACATGACAACCAATTCAACATGTATTTATATACGCTTTCGTTATCACTGGCCCATACTGTTTTTATATGATTAAGCATTGCATCAACACCTTCTTTTACCTCTTGAGAATATGATTGATATTTTTTAAGTGTATTTGGTCTATGAAGGCGTGGTTTCATCATGTTTAAATAATTGATACCATTCTTTTCATAGATTCTCGAGAAGATCTTTTGATTGATTGTTACAACATATTTATTTTGAAGGAATTCAGTAGATTTTAAATACTTGATGGCATCAAAACATAATTTCTTTTTAGTTTTAGTGATTACTGTACCATCTGATCCTTCTTTTTCATCTTTCTCAATTTTATATGCCTTGAGATCATCACTGAGATAATTGGGCGTGAGCTTATTCATTTGGATTAATTCAAAGTGCTTATTATGAGGTTCATCATTGTAAAAAAATATACCCTTTGAAGTGGGTATGAAGAATGAATTGATGTACTCTTTAGCCTTGATTAAACTCTTGTCCTTATCACTTGTTACTTTATTAAGGAGAAGGCTGAGTTTTCTTAAGTTGAAGATTTGATTTTCTTGTTGGTTCATTATAATATTCTATAGATTTTATTTCTTTAAGTACTTTTAATATTGCGTTAATTCTTATGAAATATTGAATTCATAAAAAATAATTTGCTCTTTAAAAGTGAATACGTTGGATTATTCATCATGTGTTTCATTCTGTTTTTCTTTGAGATTTTGATCTTTTGTACGATGTCTTGATGAGTTTATGTGTTTACTTTTATTACTCAACGAAATATCTTTATTACAACATTCACAAAACCATGTCTTACCTTGAACTTTGCTTATGTAGTATTTATTGTGATATTCAATATCATCAGTTTTATTTACTTTTGCTTTTACAGTTTTCATTCCTATATATATAGTACTAGATAATTTTTCTTTAAGCAATAATTAGTATCCAGATCTTTTTTTATAGTCTGCTATTGAATCTTTTATGTTTTCTTTATTCCATAAAATAAGCCATGAAAGAATAGAAGGGGACATATTAGATTCTGCATCTTGAATATATCCAGCATGACGAAGCAACCAATTTTTCTTTTTTTGTTTATCTTTATGATCAATAAAAGTTGAACTTCCTTCAGCCCCAAAATGTACAACATGATTTTCCTTTTTTGTTCCTTCACTATTTGTGAGTTCAAAAGTTGCCATTAGTTTTTTACCTTTTCTTGTAGATTTTTTAATGGATTCTAATTTGATTTTCATTCTGTATATTATACTTAAGATTATTTCTTAAAGTACATTCACA
>Ga0307978_1001737_pt1 | contig 15979 bp, 19 predicted proteins | sample OrgLakmetage1056_FD_203151 | JGI IMG/M metagenome (GOLD analysis project Ga0307978, IMG submission 203151) | Saline water microbial communities from Organic Lake, Antarctica - #1056 | ecosystem: Environmental > Aquatic > Non-marine Saline and Alkaline > Saline | place: Antarctica: Organic Lake...
CTTCCGTTGGCTCTCTACCGGTTGGAAGGATAAAGCCGCAAGCCTCGAGATCAGCCTTGTTGAGGCGCCAGATGAGAGGGTGACCTTGTGCCCAGCCTCCCAGCCCGCCGTAGCACGCGTCCGAGATTGGCGTGATGGTGGGGGGACGAGGGATGAGGAGCCCGATGGGCCGCGTCCAGATGCGGCTGTGACCGTCCGGTGCCAAGAACATTCGAGCAAGACAAATGTCCGTCATGGCATCGTCTGGAATTCGGACCCGAGACATGCCACCAGCGCTTGGTGACCTTGCCCCGAAGAGCTTGAGCGCGTATGGCCTCGTTCAACGAGTGTTGAAGCCAAATCGACAAGTAGGAGCCAATCACCGAGACAAGAGCACCGTGACGGATGAGTCCGAGCAGGCGCGCCACGTTTTGTGGTGTCAGCGAGTGGTTTTTCCGAGAGAGGGTGCCAGCCACTCGTCGTCTAACATGGCTGCGAGCTGCGCGTGCTTGTCTTCTGGCCATTGCACCGTCTTGATTTGGATGTCTAAGAGGTAGCCAAGAAAGCGAAGAGTGAAGCCAACTTGAGGTGTCCACTTGAATGGGTAAAGGCATGGCGCCCGTCGGTCCTCCATGGGGAAGCTGAAGATAACGTAGGCCGAGAGGATACTGTTGGTGATGGCGCCCACAATCCGCGAGCAAATGTGAGCGTTGCCCGTATTGTCAACAAAGCTGGAGTGGGCGTAGCGACGCGTGGGATCATTGAGGAGCAAGGCTGCACCAAGGTTTTTGTCGTCCGGGGTGGCACGTACGATCTGGAGGGCTGCGCGGGGCGAGGGTGGAGTGGCAAGCACTATTGACTCGGACAAATCAGTGGTGATGGGGCTGAAATCACTGGCGGAAGCCACGTGAGCTCGGAGTTCACCCGGAATCATATAGAAAGACGGGGAGTTGCGACCCCCAAAGATCATGCCGCACGGTATAACTAAAAACTCTTGAAACACCGTGGCCCATAGTATAGCCATGTCTGGGTGATAGAGGATGCGGCGGAACGCTGCCGTGATGTTGTCAGCGGAGAGGTAGATGTCTTCAGCTGGGTGGTCGACGCGGAGATTGTAAATCCAGATTAGAAAACGCAGGAAGGCTGTCCCATAATAGACTGGGGGGCTTTTGTCTTCCCTGTCTTCTGCTCCCTTCCGAGGAAGCTGCTCGTTAGCGGCGCCGTCATCCGGGGTCCCAGCAGCATCGTCTTCGGTATCGAGGATCGTCGATGTATTGGCACACAAACGCCCATCGTTGCCGGGGCGGCCTTTTGGGACTATCCAGGTGATTAGGGCGAGGAAGAGTCCCGGGATGAAAGCCCAGATGAATCAAGGGAAAGAATGTGGTAAGAGAGCTTTTCCTCTTTGGTAAACTTTTTTCGTACGTGTGCGATTGCTTCGGGAGTAAGGGAGGCGTTGTCGTGGCGCTCGCGTTGCTTGACGGCGACGAAGCTGCACTCGATGACCTGCGAGTGGGACGCCCTCTGTGGCGAGTTGCACGGCTCGATCAAAGTTGATGGCCGGATAGCCCGGGGGGATCGAAGAGGTTCGGACACTGTCTACGATGTCAAAGGTCGCGTCCCAATCTCGCTGGGCTCCCGTGTATTCGCCGCCTAGCCAGCAGACGAAGTCTCCGTAGTTGAAATTAAAACAAAGGAGGGCTGCGGCCATGCGATATGCTCTACTTTGCAGATTGGCGTAGCATCCGATGAGGGGCGGCTCACTTGGAGAGACGACAGGTCCAAGTGTGTGGCAGCCATCCGAAGAGTGGCGTAGTCAGCTATTGTTGGCGTGGCACTTGCGAGGGAGCGCCGGTCAGTGACCAAGAGCCAGTCCCACACTAGGTGGACGAGGAAGTAGGGGGACGGCGATGAGTGGGCAGTCGACAGGAGGGGAGAGGCTTTTCCGCAACCATATTGTCGACGACGGTAGCAGCTAGGGCTTGGCGGGAAGAGTCGTGTGTCGCCCCACTGGTGATGAAAGTGGGGAGACGCCCGTCGGAGAGCGCTCGCTGACGCGCGATCGAGGAAGCGGAACACGAGAGTCGCTATTGACGGCGGTAATTGGCAGTGAGGCGAGTCGAGGATGGTGGCTCCCATGGCTGCAAACGACAGTGGCCAGAACTTGGAAGGTGGTGTTGGCAAACACAGACCTCGCTCTTCAATCTCCAACATGCGGCGCAGACCCTTCACCGTGGATGGGATCCGAAGGTAGTCAATCGGAGCTGCTTCGTACGGGTGAGAGGACAAGACAGAGGCCACTGGCTGAGTGCTTGGTACGCGTAACACAAAGGATGAAGAATGAGGGTGGTAAACGTGGTGTTATGTTGGTTTTTAATGGCGTCATGAAAGCCACAAAGGCGGCGGATGGAACAATAGACAGTTGGACGTTCGGATGTTTTACGAAATCCCAAAGTGGTTGCAGTTTTTTTTGTCCAGCCGTCGGATGTGACCGATATGTCGACACGGAGACGATTGCAGGCTTTTCGAAGCTTTCTACCGTTGGCGTGACGGTGTCCGTTGGGGCCGTGCTGGCGCATCGTGCCGTCACAACCGTTGTTCCGGGCGATGAAGAGAAATGGGAACCATACATGGGATTGTTCAGTTGGAAGTACAACAGGCGAGCTTTTTAGGGCGTACATGAGGCCGCCAATGCCGGCGGGATAGGTGGCTTAGCCGACTTGAGTCCAACAGATAAGGGGTTTACGCGCTTTGAACTTACTCGGGTTGTTTGCCACTGGGACAGCTTTGGTGGGTAGGACGGTTGCGACAACCCGTGCGGGGTCCCCGGTTGCTGTTGCTGTTGCCTTCTTTGGTGGCGGCTTGAGGTCTTTCTCCCCTTCTTCTGTTTCCATTTTTCGCTTTTTGGTGGCTGCTGTTTGAGCTGCAGCCGAGGACTTGGTTGCCGCTGGTTGAGTGAGCGCTGGGAGCGGCGAGGCAAAAGCGGGTGTGTATGCTGGGGGAGACTCTAGCCCTGTGGGGCTGAACCACGCCTTGGCCTCGGCGAGCCATCCACTGAGCTTGTCGGGGAAAGACGCTGTCTCACCGTAGAGTTCTGGGCTGAGCAGGGCCACATCCTCGCGCGCCCGATGGTGCTCGGGTACGCGCACCAAGCAGTGGTGCTTGGGGACGGGGTGGGATTCCCAGTCGGTGAGAAAATGGTCATTAAGTCGCCAAGGTGATGGAGGAGGGCGGCCGTGTTCCGAAGCCCTTTGGCTGGGTCTGCTGCGCGCTGGGCATTCCACGCATCTGAGAGTTTGGGCTGTGCGAGGAGGTTGCGTATCTGCATGAGTAGGCCCGCGAGGGGCGAGCGGAGCAGGAATGGAGAGCAGTCAGCTGGCAGATCGGGGTATAGTCCCGGATTGCTGAAGATCCGATGGAGGATCCATCCCATGTTGGTGACAAGTGTGCCCATCTGTGATGCCGTAGGAGGTCGGCAAAGCCATTACCTTCTGACGGGGCCTTCTGACCGGGGATCGAGACAATGAAATGATACGGTGTGAGCGCCGTTTGCCACTGGTTGGTGGGGAGCTCGCGGCCACCTGCAAAGTTGCCCGGTTGCAGAGCCTTGAGCACTGTTGGGCTACGAAAGAAGGTGGCATCAATATCCGGGTAGAATGCGCCCGGTGAGCATGGGCGGGCGCGAGCTTGCCGATGACAGGTCGTGAGGAAGCTGGACGTTCTGAGGACGCTCACGGGGGCCGCCAGGATGTTCGTGGCGCCAATGAGGCTGGCTGTTGTTAGCCAAATGGGGTCGAAGGGGATCTCCTCAGCGCTCTCTGGTGTTGCTGGGAAGAGTATTGAGTGGTCCGGGAGGCGAAGGGCGCCGAGGTGTGAGAGAACCGTGTATGCCTCTTTCAGCCACAGTTGGAGGAAACTCTTTCGGTTGAAGCGTTTCGGGATTGCCGCATCATCATCCGGTAGCACAAACAGATAGGCGTCGGCCGGGAGAGCTGCATTGGCGTACTGAAGGGCCTGCTCAAACTCAATGGGGAGGGACCAGCGCGAGAGTATGGGATGGCTGCTGAGCCAATCGGGCATGCGTGAGGTTGAAGGTGCGCCCGTGCGTCGAAGCTGGGATCCGGGGTGGCGGGCGATAGCCTGGCGGCGGCGGTACAATTTCTGCCTCTTCACTCTTTCCGGAAGGCAAGGTGGCAGCTCTCGGTGGTGACGATGGAGGAGACGCAAAGGAGAGGGCTTTTGCTGGCGCCTTCCCCTGGCTTGGAGCCTTCTTCTGCGACAACCGGCGGTTTGGGGATTTACCGGGAGACGTCACTAGGGCTTTTCCCATGAGTTTGGCCAGCGCGTCGGCGGAGGAGAGCCCTCGAGTGTCGGCCGAGTTGAGCAAGTGCGCACCCGGGGTGCCGCTGCTGTCCGGCGCGAAGCTTGCATACAGGGTCACCAGTGCTGTGACTATGGGGTTGACCCCTGTAGCGCTGGGGAGGTCAAACAGGACAAACGGCTTGACGTAGCTCGGAGCAATCGAGAGGTCATGTTGAACCTCGAACTTGGCCATCCATGTTTTCGCCGATGGGTGCACCAAACAGTAAAGGTAAGGTTGCAATGCCGCTGGTAGCGCGCCCAACGGTGGGCTCGGGTCGTCGAGGCAAGCGAAAGAGATATAAATTAGAACTGTGAGCTTATTTTGTGTTGCGCAAATCCGTAGATTTATCACTGGTTATCTAAACTAAACCTACTGCTCTCACAGGGAGCATGTAGGATGGACGATCACGCTAATCGTGAACGACTTGAGGGTCATATGCCCTTCAAATGTAAACCGCCTAGGCGGGAACAACTAATGATGCCTTTCTGGCCCTCATATACAATACTAGAAATATAGATACCCCATGGTAACTATAAAGCAAACCCAGGAGAAATATAGATACCCCGTGGTAACTATATCGCAAACACATGAGAAATATAGCTAACCAGTGGTAGCCATCAATGTCTGGAACATGGAACCCGGAATATGAATTCGCACCTGTCACTATTTGACACATAAGACAACAATCCGACACGAAACTCCTGGAATCTTGTCACTCCCCTCCATGGCACCAGATAAAGTCGTCGGGACATGAAGTGGATCCTGGCTTCATTATTAGACGGACCCCAGGATTGTCTCTGTAGACACCACTTCCTTGCCCTTAGACCTTGGGCTCCCCTTTCTTACGGGGAATCACTTCAACTTCCAAAGGTGGAGCACCTTGCCAAAATAGCAGCCACTTGAGATGCGGCCACGCGTCGATGTGTCCACAATGCTTGCTGAGAACATCAGCAGGATCAGTCTTCCCGTCAATATGAAGGAAGTCAAGAACCTTTGCCGCAATGGCCTCTTGCACCCGATGGTACAACAAAGCAATGTGCTGTTTATTCAACTTGGAGTGCGGAATAGTCGAACTGGTGACCACTGATTGGTTATCACCAAACATGTACAACTTGCCTTTGGTAGGAACACCAAGGTACCGTAGAGTCATACGCATATCAATGATCCGGTCCGTGGCAATCCTTGCTGCGACAAACTCAGAACCGTATGTGGCGGTCTCTACTGTGTTCTAGCGTTTGGAAAACCAGTCGAAAGGAGTACCGTTCAGGAAGTTGAGAGTACCAGTTACAGCGCGGCCGGTGGTCCAGTCGTAGTAAAGGTTAAGGTCCACCTAGGTTGTGATTGTAACCTCCTTGCCAAGTGAAGTTAGAGCATTGTTTGGAAGCTCTTCCGTGACGTTACCGTACACCGAGCTCATCTAGTCGTACTGTGGGGTCTCCCCTAGACTTGAGTAGTTGGGTACGCCCGTATAAATGCGAATGGCATCTGTCTTGTACTTGCGGAGGTAACCAATCATCCGCTTAGTCCGTTCCAGATGACCTTGACGAGGCGCGGCTCTGTAGCGGGACATGGTCATGACCGCAGTTGCAATATCGAATCGTCTGATGGTGACGCACCATTGAAGGGAACCGATATGCGATTGGAAGAGAGTGATCTCGGTAGGCCCAAGCAACTCCAAGTTGTCCATCTCTGGGTGGTCGTTTGCAACCAGTGGAGTTGAATTCTCTTTGGGTTTGGCGCCAAAAGTACGTTCGTAGGACTCAATCATCTTGTCGATGTACGATTCGGCACCGACGTAAAAGGTCCCATCAGGATCACGTTTGTAGTTGCGGCCAAGGTGGTACGTAATTGGTCCAACTCCCTTAAGCTTGTACTTGTACTTGTCAATCAGAAGGTCCGTAAATGATTTGGGGTCCTTCATAATAATTGCAAGGTCGTCAACGTACGTGGCAATATACTCCCATATATCGCCGTTCCTTCGCATCCAGATGTCAGTATCCGCCTTGGAAGGTACAAAACCCATGTCACGTAGAGTGTTGGCAAATCTCTCATGCCAACGCAAGCCGGAACTGCGCAGTCCGTACAGGGCCTTGTGGATGATCAGAGTGTGGCCTTCAAGCTCCCCAAAACCAGGTACACCAATGATGTAGACTTTCTCCTTTGTCTCTGCCTCGAGATACGCATTGCCAACCTCGGCTGCATGCACTTGCAAGTTGTTGAGTTCTGCAAGGAAGACACAGATACGAAGGTTTCGTAGCGAGACGGCTCCAGAGTATACGCTATCAACAGGAACATCCGTGAGGTGTCCTCTTGCCACAAGTTTTGCCTTGTGACAACCGTCGTGCTTGACGTCGTAAACGAAGTGTACACGTATCTTCTTGTATCCATCTGGACCAGGGCTCCCCTTTCCAAGGCTTTTGAAATTGGAGTATTCGGCATGCTGAGACATTTCGAGCTTCTCGGCATTCCGGTACTTCGTGTTGCCGTTCTTATCATCCAAGGTCAGGCCTTCTTTGTGATTGCGAGGCACTTGGTATCCAAACTTGAACAGTGGAAATGATTGGTAGGAACTCAACTTGGCTTGGTTTAGCTGCCTGTCCAAGAGCTTGAGGCGTTTCGCTAGCCGTCGGAACTGCTTCCACCCGTCAGTGTCAAGCAGTTTAGCACGCTCCGCGTAGACTGCGCACACAGCGGGATTATCCGCAGCAATGGTCTTCAATGGCTCAAAAGTATGCGACCTGTCTTCCCAAGCTATGAGGACAATACAGATGGATCCTTTGTAACTTGGGCTGTCTCGAGTCAGTGGACCTTCGTGTGCGATGATGTCTTTAAAAGACCACAGTTGCTCCAAGGCTTCGAGCACTTGGTTGTATGCGACTAGCTCGTCGAGGCGATCAGTTCCTTCGAAACGTACAATGAATTTGATGCGGTCTGGATGCTGTTCCAATCCTTCTTCGAGAGATATAATTTTCTCTACAATTTTTGCACGCAAACGTTGTCCTGTTTCGTCCGGTTCCGTAAGAAACGTGCGCGTGAGAAGGTCATCGGGTGCGATGACGCTCATATGTCGCTTGGTACCGTTGGACTTATCACGCGTAGGTGAACGGACAATCTCTGCAGACGTGAGAACATCATTAATCGTGGGAGCAGAAGGAGTCGGGAGAAAATCAGGCGTGCCTGCCGGTTCGGCGCGTCGGTTGCGATACGGCAACGCTGATAGCAACCTGGGTTCTTCCTCAGTTAACGCTGAACGAATCGAAGACCGGTACAGGATCTTTTGAGTGTTGTCAGTGAGGATTTTGAAAGTGAGCGCGTCACCAACGGATTCGCCAAAACCGACAAATCTCCCCATTCGTTTAGCTGTATTGGACGGAAACCCAGGCTTATGGGCATAAGACAAGGCGTCGCCAGTGGGAAAATAGATGCGTTCCCAGAAACTGAACATGAGCATGATGGAAAGGTCCGTGGTGAGTCCGGTGAGAAGTTCCAATGGGGTTTTCCAACCCAGGGACTCAGATGCCACGTGGTTTAGCAGATAGATGGCGTATAACAAAGCAAGAAGCCAGGCTTTCGGTGGAGCACCGGACTTATCAAGGACAGCGTTTGTGTGCTGTTTGACAGTCTGGTAACAGCGTTTGGCGGGGTTCTGATGCTCGTGATACGGCTCGCTCTGCCAGTCGTCGATTGTGTAGTTCCGTAGGATGTCCAACACTTTGTTGCAGGAGCGTTGGAGAAAATGGTATCAGTTGCGACCGCCTCTTGACGTCGGTGAGCATTAAGCGACGGGAAGCGCGACTTGAAGTGCTTGCAAAGCGGGTAGTGACCCGAGTAGCGAGCCCATCGTGTCGTACAGTCGAAGGTGCGCTTGATGGTTGCCGTCGGGATCCATCCAAAGAAGCGACAAAGTTTGTCGTATTCTATGGGAGTATCCGTGGTAGTCTTGGTTGCATTCACATCATACGGGTAAGCAACTATGTTGTGGAAGGATTCTATCGTTGCAACATACTCCAGTACATCATCAAGTGTGTCTTGGGAGATGAGAGGAGAGCGTGAAAGAGTGAGGACGTTCTGTTGGTAATACCCATGTTGGTCAAACTTGGCGTCACCGTACGCTCTGGTGCCTGGAGAAGTGTCCAAGGTATTGTACCAGACATCGTCTGGTCAATCTCATTGTCGGCCATGGTAGGATCCCAGTTGACGTCAGACGTGAGGACTACCTGCGGTAGCGTATCAAGCTCATGGTCTGAAGGTGGATGCATGTCCATGTATGGGAGTCCGCGGCGAATGGACAGGGGGATCTTGTACCCCTCAAGTGTTGTAGGACACTGTTGGCCACCACGTTTTAGCCTGCGAGAGCGTTCATTCACTACAATATCGTGGCGTTTCATTTGAACACTGAAATGTAAGGATTTTCCTTTTCCAAGCAGTGCATACTGGTGGAGGATGACGCAGACAGGTCCAACGTGGGTGTTTACAACACCTGCCGCAGTTACAATGGGTAGGCCAACCATGGTATGGTTGTTGATACCACTGATGTCTGCTTGACAGAGAGTATGCTCGAGGACGCGGACATCTTTTCCGGCTAAGCCACCATTAGCACCTCGATCAATAAGAGCGGAGATTGCTTCGCGGTGGTTAATACCAGCTGCTTCGCTGAATCGGTACTGAATACGGGGGGTATTAGTTTCGATGTAGCGTTTACCGTCAATGACAATGGTGCGGTTGACAGACGTGGTTGGTGCAACGGCTGGAGCAGTCCGGTGCGTATTGGCCAGAAGCTGACGGAGGGACGGCGGTTCTTGTATGGTAGCCAAAAGTTAATTTTCTCTTGGCATTGTAGCCAATGCTGGTGCATCTGGATTGGTGTTGACAGCATCAAAGAACTCATCGCGGTCAGCCTCTTGATTGCTGCTAGCAAGATCGTGGACATTGGCATGTCGTTGAGCTGGTGGGCGAGTCGAGGAGCCGTTGTTGTAGTAGTCACGGCGATCAGGCGGTGTACCACGGTTTGGGGGTCCTCCACGTGGTGACGGAGGTCTGGTACAACGTGTAGGCTCCCGGTTGTTCCGAATATACTCGCGAACTTCTTCGGGTATGAGGTCCCAGAGAGCACGAGGGAATAAAGGAGTCGAAGCACCAACACTTTTCTCTTGGGCCGAGCTTTTGGCGGCAAGAATCGTCCAGGCGTTGTCCTGTTTGTTTTCTTTCGTAAACTAAGAATCGCCAGCGTCAAGGTAACCACAGTCAAAGTAATCTTCTTCTTTGAAATTGGTGTAATTAACTGTGCGTTTAGTTTTGCTATGAGTTACTTCAAGGTCCTTGTCGAGCTGGTTGCAACCAGAGATGAGTAATTCACTGTAGGCTTGGTATCCTAAAGGGTCGTTGCCAATAGCAACAAGATTATCGCTGATATCTTGGATGCTGCTTAGCTTGGGAACTATCGACACAGCGTTTTGGAGCATGCTGAGCTTTACCTCCGTTGAGTAATGATGCGACTGGGGGGAAATGTCCTCGAGTAGGCGCATCTTTTCTTTCCACATCATAACGAAACCCTCGTGCGTACCTTTCCAGCTGGAGTCAAGTTTGTTGGTTGTCAGTTCCGTCACCAGTTTGTCACGGGTTAGTTGTGCCTTCGTAGATTTCTTCGCTGTATGAACCAGCTTGGAGTACACGACTTGGGCATCAAAATCAACTTCGTGAGAACGTACGATCGACTTTCCTGTGTCGGTCTGGACGCATTGGTTGAACATGGAGTAGACAAACTCTTGCTTGGCTTTGAACAACTGCTTCTCTTCTTCAGTCTCAGGAGTGTAGCCGGTGTCAAACACATCACTGATGTTGTGAGCACGAGCTTTGGAGATGACAGAGCGGTTCCAGTTGTTGAAATGCTTGTCGTCATTCAAGACTGAATACGCATTGGTATCGCAACGAATGCCTCGTTTGAAATCAGAGACACCGTAGGCTGCAGCAATACTGGAACGAGTCCTCAACGCTAGAGGAATGTCCGCTGTCGAACTGGTAGCGCCAGCAGAGATACGATAGACATCAAAATCCTGTTGCGTGAGATCGTTCCAATCTGATTGGTCGAGCGGTTCATTGTCCGAGTCAACAATCTTCTGTCAAATCCAATTCTGGAATAGACGGATGAGGTTGCGGTTGCCGATGTTGATCGGGACGGCTACTGGTCGAGCTGTACTTCCTCTCTCAGCGCGTGGGAAGTAGTTGAGTGAATCGATCTGCTCATGAGATAAGGCGAGTAATTCATGAACATTCACGATCCCTGCTCGTACGAATGCGGCGCCAAGTTATGAACACTCCACCAAACCAAAGACTTCTGTTTTGATCCTGGTGAGGACCGCCGCAGCAGTGTTCCGGGGCATGTAGGGAAGAGCTACCATCTGATAGTTTCACGGAAAGTAAAACAATTAGAAATCAAATGTCGCAGTTGTGTAACCAGAAAATCCCAAAATCTCAAATCAAGTCAAATAAGGAAGCTGGTGGCCGCTGTAGAAGGCAGGTACCGATGATAAATATGCGCTTGCCCGAAACTCAGAAAGCAAGCACTGTTGCTTCCACTGACCAAGAATCGGATTCTTGACCTTGACCTTGTTCTATTAATATTTATTGTTGACATCTAATAAGAGGATGTTAAGAGTCTGTCCAATTTAGGCACGCCAAGCCCTCCGACACGCACGCTGGACGCTGTGCTACTGTCGATAAGTAGTTAGATGGGATTTCTAACCCGCGCTGTAATAGTTGAGTTGCTGTGGCACAGCAACGTTCCACTCGTGTGGCTTTAGGCAACCGAGCCAAAGGAACTAGTCAAGTGAACTGGCGAGCTTCGGCTTTGTCTGCCTCACTGCTTCTAGATAAAAATACGACACCAGTTCCTTTTCTTCTCGCTAACTCTTTGTTGACAAGGGAGGTCTCGACACCAAGAGCGCCGTAGGAGTGAGCGGTAGTTGGCCCACCAAAGGCTTACGAAGTTCTTGTGGCCCAATAAACAACTCTAGGAGTTGCCTCTAACAGCACAGCAAGAGCTTTGGTGAGTAAGTTGACGAGTGACACGAGTGTCAAAAATAAAACAACGAGGAATGCTCCGAGTCAACAAGACTGTTAATCTGACAGAATTACAGACAGAAATTATGTCAATGTAACACTGGGTGATGTACGACAAGTCAATACAACACACATGAATAAACGAGGTCAGATGGAGGAGCAATTCACACGACAATGGATGATAACACTGAGAGTATTGGAAGTAGACGACCACGAGCAAGATAACCAAAAGCCACTTCAAGATCTGCTTTACAGACGCGAGAAGTCGATACAAAAGTACGGAAGCGAAAATGATATAAATTAGAACTGTGAGCTTATTTTGTGTTGCGCAAATCCGTAGATTTATCACTGGCTATCTAAACTAAACCTACTGCTCTCACAGGGAGCATGTAGGATGGACGATCACGCTAATCGTGAACGACTTGAGGGTATGCCCTTCCAATGTAAACCGCCTAGGCGGGAACAACTAATGATGCCTTTCTGGCCCTCATATACAATACTAGAAATATAGATACCCCATGGTAACTATAAAGCAAACCCAGGAGAAATAGATACCCCGTGGTAACTATATCGCAACCACATGAGAAATATAGCTAACCAGTGGTAGCCATCAATGTCTGGAACATGGAACCCGGAAATGAATTCGCATCTGTCGCTGTTTGTCACATAAGACAACAATCCGACACGAAACTCCTGGAATCTTGTCACTGGCTCGCGTGGATCGATGCGAGGTGAACCGATGCGAGGTGAACGCCATCGGGAAGGCCAGTGGTGGGCAAGATACTTCATTGGGGCCAACAGTGGACCATAGACCTTTTAGGGCTGGTATGCCTCCATCGACGTGCCAAGGGACCGCAGGGGCTCCCAAGACCGTGACGAAAGGAACGGACAGTTTGTCCGGTGCGAGGCGCACACGAGCAACGATCAACAAGGCACCGACATCCTCCTTCCCCAAACCGATATAACGGTCTGCAGAAGACAGGAAGACACCACGCCCTGCAATGGGGGGTGCCCCTGGTGCAGAAAGCAGAGGTTCCTCCTGAGCAGAATCATGAGGAGGTGTTGCGAGCGCTAGACAGAGCGCTGGCGCCAATGCAGAGAACAACGTTGCTGGACGCCCCCCACGCCCCCCCCCCCTCCCGGAAACGGGGTGAAGCGACAAAGCTCCGAGTTGGAAAGCAAGCCCTTTCAAAGCGATGGCGGCGTTCCGAGGTGCCTGAGACGCCCAAGAAGCCCACAACGCCACGGAAGGCGGCAGCCAGAGCTGCTTGAAAAAAGCAGGACCGCTGTTAAAGACAGGCATGGTGCACGAAAGAGAAAGAACGAGACCAAAGAGACAGGTACTGGAAAGCTCAAAGAGATGTCTTACAAAGTCTTGGTACAAAGTAACAAGGCTAGGAAGACAACACAATGAACTCTCTCTCCATCGTCGCGGTTGCTGTTCCGTGCGTGTGTGGCTCTGAAGACCTACGAGCTCTTAGAGCTCGTATTCTCCTTCAAATCGTCTCCTCGTTGCAATCGATCTGCGCCGGAGAAAAGGAAGTAAAAACCTTGGGAAGAATGAATCGGTAAATAAAAGAGACGCTCACGATGACTTCGATGATGTTCGATGAGCAAATCAGCACCGGAAGAGCGAGAGCCTCAACCTCAACGCCCCAACAACAAAGAAGATATCAGACCAGCAACCGCTTCTTATAAGGAAGGAGCTACCATGAACAGCCACCCAGGCCTTGCAGAGATGGAAGCAATCATCGCTGACATGCCCACATCCCTCAAGACCTCGTACGACAAAGCCGCGAAGCACTTTCTGAGGCTTGTGGCAACCGAGTCGGAACCTATCAAGTTCCTTCGATGCGCCAAGATGAGCGCTGAAGCTGCTGCTGCAGAAAGGCTTAAAGCTCATTGGAGCCACAGATGCGAACTCTTTGGTGATCGCGCCTTTTATCCCATGGGTACAATCGGGGCTAGGGGCGCCCACTCGCGACGATCTCGTGGTTCAACAGACGGGTTCCATTGAAATCCCACCCCACCACAGCCAAGGCCAAGCAATTCTTTACTTAGATCATTCCGAGGTCTTGGATATGACAGAATCTTCCATACGGTCGAGGCAACGCTGCTTGTTCTACATGCTCAGGGCTCGCTGAGAACCAAAAAGTCCAGGAAGAGGGGGTTTTCCCGCTGGCTAACCAAAATGGTGCAAGCAAGAAACAAAGATGAATGTAAGTCTCTTGCAAGACACCATGGCTGTCACCATGGGTATCAATCATGTACTGATATCCCCACCAAAATTGCGATCCAAGAGCCACCTCCATTGCTCATGGCATTATCGGTTGGTGCAGCGCAACGAGACTTTGTCCTTCACATGACCAGTGAACGTCGAGTAATTCTGAGCAAAATGATTGACCACGGCTTTAACGAAGAGAGTCTACCTCCAATATTTGGTGGGCAGTACAAGTCAATTGAGTTTGTGGAATGGCAAAGTTGCCGCAAGGACTTTGAGCGTGAGAGAAGCGATGCAACTTAATAATAGCGACGAGGGATCACAACCTCCGCAGGAACAGTCTACAAAGAAGACATCCCCCGTAAAGCTGAATCAAACTGAATTGAAAGACCGCCGGCGCAAGCTCAACGCGATTCATTCGCGTCAAAAACGAGAGCGAAGGCGCATTAAATGCGAGCAGCTCCGAGTGGAGCAGGTAGCGCTGTGCGCTGAAGCAAAGCGTCTAGAGACATTAGACATTACTGACAGAAGCGCAAAACCTTGGGAACATTGAGATGCCAACTAGAACACAATCTTGCCAAGGGCCGCTTAAGAAACAAAAAAAGACGAGTACTACAGCAAAATAAATTACCGGGTCTTATTCGTTGAATAAATTCCGCATACTCTAAGGTGCCTTGAAGCGCTACAATGGGGCAACTGCTACCCCCATCAGTTTAGCTGGTTATAATTACGGAAACTTGTCTCGCTGGTACAGACTGTTGATTCTAGGATAATCTGATCACGCCTCGAACCTTCAATCCTCAGCTGTAGTGTGTCATGACTCTCGATAGTCTATCTATAAGAAAAGTCACTTTTTTTTGGTTGGCAACGCGAGCGTCTGTCCGCTACCTCCAGATAGAACTTTCTCCAATATTGGATTCTCAACACGCTCCTCTGATGGAGGTAGCGGAGATTTTGTGAGCGTATTCACATGACAATGACCGAGAAGAACGGCCCGGAATTTTCGAAACAAACTGCCTTGAAGAGGTTTCGTAAGGAAATCGGCAAGCATCTCGTCCGAGGGACAGTAGAGGGCGGAGATGCCCTCGGACTTGAAACGGTCCTGATGAAGGAATAAATGTCTATGTGCCGGGACTTCTGCCTGCAGGATGCTCGACCATTTTTCTCAAGTCGGATTGCGCTCTGGATATCATGATAAAAAATGTTTTCGGTAAGCTCGTATCCTGGTTTGGCCAAAAACATCCTGGCCCAGATAGTGTTAGGTAGATAATCACTTGAGCCGACAACTTTGGCTTCAGTAGAACTCTTTGTATTGAATTTCTGCTTCGTAGACTTGCACATGATTGCTCCACGGCCCAAAGAGGTTGCTCCACCGGTGTGACTCTTCATGTCATTGTGCACAGCATAGGCTGTGTCAACCCACAACTTCGATTCGGCAAGACTGTCAGCTCCGAGAATGAGTGGCATGTCCAAAGTACCGTTATAATATTGGAGGAGTCGGATCAACTTTTTCCGATCCTGCTCCGTGCTGCACGAGACTCTGGTGCAGAGGAAAGCAATCGCCAATTGAGCGTCGGTACGAGGTCTTTTGGAAACGTAAAGTAATTTTGCGACAATGCTGTGAATAATTTTGCCTTGTCGTTTGTCAAGTTGCTCGGATCCGTTGTCAATGGTGAACAGGTCTTTCTTTGCCGGCGTTGGCGCAACCTTGGAAGCATCCATGCCACAATCGGCGATTGCTTCTTTGAGATATTCCTCTTCAGAATCGTGACGGTGCCGTCGTTGTTGTTAAAAGTGATGTCCATGCCCAAAAACACGTAATGTTTTCCTCTGGTCACGGTCATCTTACCAAACTTGGCTTCAATCTTTTCGATGATGTCGGTCACTACCGTGGCATCCACATGAGAGATCTTGTTGTTGTCGACATACCAGGCAATCGTGCATTGCTTTCCTTTAATCTGGCTGTTTGCGACGTATAGATCGTACGGATTCAACTTGAAACCCATGCGGACCAAAGTGTTTGTGAACAAGTTGTACCACAATAGCGCGGATTGAACACAACCGTACAGGGCCTTAAGCAACTGTAGGTAAAGTACCTTCTTCCCATTCTCAATGACGACAAACTTCTCGTATTCGGGGTTCACTTGGTACATAATGTTGACGGCTTCACCAACTAACTTCAAAAGGACAAAATCTTCCATGTCCGTGTGTTAATACGCTGCTTCAACATTAGCCGTTGCGACGTCACGACGCTCCTTAGCGTCAATCATAAGCGAGATCATGAGAGCGTCCGTGGATACCGTGGGAGACGTCGTCTCTTCCTTCGTATATTTGGACCTCTGGGACCGACCGTCGGC
>Ga0307978_1001741_pt1 | contig 15954 bp, 9 predicted proteins | sample OrgLakmetage1056_FD_203151 | JGI IMG/M metagenome (GOLD analysis project Ga0307978, IMG submission 203151) | Saline water microbial communities from Organic Lake, Antarctica - #1056 | ecosystem: Environmental > Aquatic > Non-marine Saline and Alkaline > Saline | place: Antarctica: Organic Lake...
TTCAAAATTAGTTAGCCATAATAAAATTGCTAATGAAGATTTGAGTAACTCATTGTACCCATTAGATTGGCTTTCTTCAAATGTGCTAGTTAATTCTCTTCAGCGCTATGGACAGAATGAAAGATCTCTATTTTCATTTTTAAATGATGATACAGACTATTCTGTCAAAAATTTAAATGATAAATTTTATTCAGTTACAAACGTCTACGATTACCTAGTTCACACATTATCTTCAGAAATAAGCAGTTCTGACAATCCACATAGAGCACAATGGTTGACCACTTTTAGAGCTTTAGAAAGAGCCGAACTAGTTTTCGATAAAAATTACAAGGAAGCTTCTGAAGTTATTAAAACCATAGGTTTGGTAAACATCTTCTCAAAGGTCGGTGGTCTCTTTAATGAGAAATTCATTAACAATTATTTTAAGTTAACCAGAGGTTACGATGCACAACGCATTTTAGAAAAACTTAAAAAAGCCGGAATAATCAGGTTTTATAGACATAGTAATAAGATTAATTTTCTAGAGGGTACAGATCTAGATTTAGAGCAAGAACTTATTACAGCTAGTAAAGAAATTAACCCTGATTTTTCGATAGCAAATGAGATAAAAGCCCTTGTAGAACTTCCTGTTTTACTTGTAAAAAGGTATTCTTTTGAAACTGGTACTAGACGGTTTTTTGAATATAAAATATTTGACTCTTACAATGAGCTTAAACAAACTGAAGGAGTTATAGATGGTTATATCAATTTAGTATTTGAAGATGTAAAACTATCTGAGCTAAAAAAGAAATCAAAGGATTATCCTTCTAATGTATTTGTATTGTATAAAAATTCTGCTCAGATAAGAAATGAGGTTTTTATGATTCTTAGGTTTAATAGACTTTTAGAAAAAAATCAAGATGATATAAATGCATTAAATCTTTTAAACTCAGAGCGAGAGTACCATCTTCAACACTTGGAGAATTTAGTAATTAATCAATTATTTAATAATAATAAAAATATTTGGATTAATGATGGCAAGACACCGTCAATACTAAGTAAACATAAGTTATATGAATGGCTAACGGAAATATGTTACAAGATCTATGAGAAGACTCCCGTTTTTAATAATGAACTTATAAACAAACATTTTTTAAGTGCTCCCATAAATAGTGCAAGAAAGTATTTAATAAGAAGTTTATTAGAAAGCGAACATCTTGAAAATTTAGACTTCCCGGATGAAAAATTCCCTCCTCAAAAAGCTATTTATATTAGCCTACTAAAGGAATCAGGAATTCACCAAAAGAATAAAAACCTAGGTTATTATGAGTTGAGTAGACCTTCTAAGGATTCTAACTTATTTGATTTATGGAATGAATCTGAGACTTTTTTAAGCAGCACAATGTCTAATAAAAGAAATTTATTAGAATTCTATGAGTTGCTAGAACAGAAACCCTACAAACTTAAAAAAGGATTTATTAATTTTTGGATTCCTATCTTTTTGATCGCCAAAAAACAAGACTATGGATTATTTCACACCAATGGTGGCTTTATTCCTTTTATTACGGAGGATACAATTGATCTAATCCATAAAAAACCGCAAGATTTTTTAATCAAAAGCTATGATGTTTCAGGGCTTAAAGTTAATCTACTTGAAAGTTACAAAGAGTTAGTTCAGATCGGAGATTCGAAATCAAAAGGTACACAATCAACTTTTTTGGCCATTTTTGGAAATTTCTTAAGATTTCAAAGAGGCTTAAATAATTACACACTTAAAACAGATAAGTTATCTATTAAAGCAACAAAACTAAGGGAAGCAATCATGACCTCTAAGGACCCTGAAGACGCTTTATTTAATTTATTCCCGACTGCTTTAGGTTACCACTCTTTAGCGATAAAAGAAGATGTGGAGGTTCTCAATTCATTTACAAACCATATTCAAGAAGCTATTAGGGAAATTCGCAATGCTTATGATGAATTACTTAATAGAGTTGAAAAGGTTATAATAAATTCATTTTTTTGTAATTCAACTGACTTTGAAACCTATAAAAATGAAATAACCTCTAAAATTAGTAACGTTAATCCATCAACTCTAGGGAAAGCACAGAGTGTTTTTTACAAACGATTAATATCGCCCCTAGATGACAGAGTAAGTTGGGTTAAGTCTGTTGCAGATGTGGCCTTAGGAAAAGGTTTAGAAGAGATGCTAGATGAAGAAGAACCTTTATTGATTAATACTATTAACGATTTATCTCTAGGTTTAATTAAAGCATCAGAAATTCGTGATTTTAATAGAAACTCTAAGAAAGGAACCTTATATTCAATTCGATTCTTTGGCGAAACTGGAGAATTTGTTGATAATAAATTGGTTGTAAATACTAATACTTCGAAAGAGTTCACAACGATTAAAAAGGAAATAAGCGAAACAATTAGTAAGTTAGATGAAGCTAAGAGAAAAGAACTTTTAGTGGAACTACTTTCAAAAGAAATGCATATTTAACATGGGAAAAGTAAAACACTTATTAGGTATTTCAGGTGGTAAAGACAGTGCTGCACTATCAATATACATGAGTCAAAAATATTCAGAACTTGACATAGAATATTATACCTGCGACACAGGCAAAGAATTAAAAGAGACTTATGACCTAATAGGTCGACTTAATTCTGTTTTAGGTAAAGATATAGAATTATATAAATCTATGGATGAGGATAATTCTCCAATGAAGAATCCTTTTGATCACTTTTTGGGAATGTATGGAGGTTATTTGCCTTCTGCTACAGCTAGGTGGTGCACTAATAAAATGAAATTACAGCCTTTTGAGACACATGTGGGTGATGAGCCTACTATTTCTTATGTTGGAATTAGAGGAGATGAAAATAGAGAGGGCTATATCTCTAAAAAGGAAAATATTCAAACTATATTTCCTTTCAGAAAAAATATATGGAGTGAGGATGTGATAAAAAAATTACTAGCTAATCCTAATATTGAGATCGTTAAAGCTTATTACAATGAGTATTCAAATAAAAACAGATTGACCAACGCACTGCAATATGTTGAGCAACCTATTTCACCAAAGTTTACCCAAAGACAAAAGCTAAATGCTTTACTGGATGTAGATTTGAAGTTGTTTAATAAGGTTGTATTTGAGTTTCTTAAAACTACAGATTACCCAATTGGTAAATTAGAGGAATTTCCTTTAATTGAAAACGATGAAATTATTGGACTTGATGATGTCTTTCAAATTCTTGAAGAATCTGGAGTTGGTATTCCTGCTTATTATAAGCCAATTGAGTATCAAGTAGAGATTGATGGAGAGATTAAAAAGGGAACATATTCTAGAAGTAGATCTGGTTGCTTCTTTTGTTTTTATCAGCAAAAGATAGAATGGGTTTGGTTGTTAGAACAACATTCTGAATTATACGCTAAGGCTATTGAATATGAAAAAGAAGGCTATAGTTGGATGGCAGAACGCCTTGAAGATTTAGAAAAACCAGAGCGTGTCGCTTCTATAAAAAAGGAACATTATTTAAGAATGAATAGAAATAAGAAGAAATCTCGTACGGGACAATCTTGGCAAGATGATATCCTAGAAGCCGAAGGTGAAGGTTGTGCTAGTTGTTTTATTTAATCTCCAAATATATTTAATTTAAGAATCAGTTTGAAAGAACTATTAGTAGGATTCAAGTCTATTATAAAAAAAATACTCCCTAAAATAAAATATATAGAGTTTGTACTTTTACTGTCCTAGAAAACTATTTAACTTATTGAGGACTTGATTATATACCTGGTCATACCTAGCTTCAAATAAGTTTTTTTTATCAGGGTTTTTTAAGAACCAATTACCACTTATATAATGATTTGCTAATTGATCTGGTTTTACGTCCTTAATATACTGATGGGGTGATTTCGCTCCTATTTTTCGATTCGTAACCTTTGTGATTGGGGTCCTGTTCATCGTTGCATTTAATATGTTTTTGGGATCATCCCTCAGTTCTTTTGTCAATTGATTCATTCTCGTAATTTCATCAAAAAGCGGAATAATATGGTGCAACTCTACATCATCTGTTAACTCGATATTAGAGCCTTCATTATCCCAATCACGGAATGGATAATTTAAAGAACGAAGAAACATAAATATATTTTCCTCAATACTTTTTCCACATTTCTGTGTTGATAAAAGTTCTTTGTTTGCAAAATCTTCTACTTTCAAAACGTTATTATTTAATTCATTTTTCAGCTCAGTTGTAATATCTTCAATTTCTAAAATAAGCCATTCGTAAATTAAACGACAATGAATTTTTGCTGATTCACTTTGATGTGCATTATATTTTCCAGAAAATAATTTAATCCAGAAAAATGCTATTAATTTTTTTATCTCAGCTTTTTCGGGTGTTTTTTCCTTGTATATAAGAAAAGTGAAAATTGGTAAAAGAATAAGTTTATTTTGAATTTTCTTATGGTCTCTATGTGCACAATGTTCCTGTAAAATTGCTGATGAATAGTTTATTATTCTAACAGCTTTTTTATAATTTTTTTTTAAAAATTGACTTTCAAGATTATCTAATGAATATCTTGCTTTTTGAAGATTAGTGCTAAAATTATTATCTGTGGGTAATCCACCATTCTCTTTAAAGTGAATTATGTTGAATACTTGAGCTAAATATTCAGCGTACTGTTTTTGAATACTATTGTTTGAATCTATTAATTTGAAGTTGTCTTTCAATGTAAATCCCGCTTCTTCATTGAAATTAAAATCATAAAAATCAAAGGGTTCAATACATGTGTCAACAACACCCTTTCTTAAGTCAAAGCTAGTTCCAGCTTTAGCGCATAAAAGGTCAAATGTAGATAAATCAGTTCCTCTTGTATTAATGTACTCAAATGTCGATATTGCTTTAAACATATCATCAAGAACAATTGGCTTAATTTCATAATTAGTTATCTTTAATTTTAAGTAATTATATACTTTGTCATACCAATTACGCACTTTATCATCTTTAATACATTTTTCGAAAATTTTTACTGCATCCTCTGCATCATTATAAAGATTATCTGCGACTTCGCCCGGATTATTGATTTCTAAGGATTCAAAAAAAGTAATAAGGCTAACTTTGTTTTCAGTATTACTCCTTAAGTCATCAATCCTCTTTTTTTGAAGATTCTCCAACCAATTTTTAATTCTATAACTTTCCTCATCATCCATTAAAAATAATTGTAGAGGTATTTTAACATCTTTTAAAGATTCACTTTTTAAAAACTGAACGTATTTTTTAGAATCCTTTCTGATATCATCAATTTTTATTTTTTCTTCAGAAATAAAATCAATTAAATCATTTGGCAGATAATGTTCAACTTCATTTTTATTAAAAATGAGGGTGTCGTAGTTAAATAAATAACCGCTTTCGTTTTTAAATTTCAAAAACCACCTTACTTTTACCTTGTAATCCAAATCATTGAAAATATCTTCGTTACCTTTTTTTGTAGAGTTAAAAACATTGGAAAAGGCAAAATAAAGAGTAGTAAATCTTTGCTGACCATCTAGTATATAATGAAAAGGTCTATCATGATTAGAATCTAAAATAGAATACCTACGACCTACTTTTATGCATTTAAAAGTAGGTTCCTCAAAGTTATTTTCTTCAACAAGTAGAGAACTTGATGCTGGCACTGAAGATATTACACTAGCTATCAAGTCTTTTTGTTGTTTAAAATCCCAAACAAACTCCCTCTGAAAATTAGGTAATAAATATTTATTTTTTTCGATTCCTTCAATAATTTCACTTAATTTTTCCATTCTATTTTTTTAATTAACCAGATTGAGGATTATAAAAAATTACTTGTGTATGCACGGGTGTATCCCAATCAAAATCATCATCAAATGCACATATCCAACTGTATAAAATATTTACAATAATATCTTGCTTTATTTCCCAAGATCTTGGTGTAGGTACTGTAGTTGTATTCTCTTGAATCCATCTAACGACTCCACCATAGTTTAAAGATTTTCTAGGAGAGTTCTTAATATGCTCTTTTAGCTTTGTAATAAAGGGATGTGAGTTAAAGGCTTCTTGAGTGTAGTTATAAAAACTAGATTCGTCAAGTTTCTTAGGTATGTTATAAAGAGCTATATCATGCGAGACATAATTAATTTCATCAATATCTAAATTGTCAGGACTGCAATAGCCTTCATATAATTCTTCTACAGTCTCTGTCATCGGTAAGTTTGATAATAGAAAATAATCTGCTTGGTTTCTTATTGTTTCAATTTTAGGGTAAACAATAGTTGGTAATTCAGTTTGGTCTACAATACGCTTTATTTCTTCAAATAGATTAAGTGTAACATATTCACTATTTATTATTATTTCATTAAAATATGCTATGTCCTCATATTTAATATCATTAGCACTACCATTTAATTCATAATTGTATTTTCCTCTTTCCCCAATTCCTCTTCCCGTTAAGTTAGCAGAACCGAAAATAACATCTTCAGCATTGTTCCAAAACGCTTTTAAATGAATACGAGTGTTCCTGTAGAGGGCTATATTGTTATCTAAACAATAATTATATAGTTCAATGTCTGATACTTTTAGGCAAAGGTCTTTTATTTCCCATCTAACAATAATTCTATTTATTTTTTTAGATTGGTTTATAATTTTTAACTGTTCTAATTTTAAATAAGCAGAGAACAATGTAATAGAGTCATTGTTCTCTGTAAATTGAATAGCTTTATCTTCTAGGTTAATACCGCTTTTGTGTAGCATTATTAATATTTAATTAATCATCAATTCTCATAAATTCAGAAGCCATTTTACCCCAATCCATTCTTGAATCTTTTACATTATCCTTTAATTTACCATCTGGCTGTTCATCCTCGTATCTTGCCCAAGCCATTAGTAAAAGTTTCATACCATCTTTTGCTTTTACTAATCTGTTAATTAGCTCACTTTGCTCTGTTTCAGGACCAATATCATCACTTAATATCTCAACAAATTGGTTGTATGCAGGATGATTAGTATTCAGTTTTATTATTATTTTCCCACCAACCGGACTTACAGAAAAGAATGCTCTGGATTCAAAGTTTGAATTAACAAACTGGTATTTTAAATCAGACTTAAATATTTCTTCTGCATATTCACAAGCCTCTGGGACATTATCACTTGTTAATTCGTATTCAATTTCTTTCTGGTTCTCTACTTCAGATTTACCTTCAGCTTTCTTTTCACTTTCCCCTGTATGCCCTTCTTCAGATCTTGTATTTGTTACATCTGTAGCGTGTTTTTCAGCTTCAGTTGCACCAGCATTATGTCTACCGGGCGTATCAACTTTTTCCAGTCTTTTCGCCTGAGCTTCAATTGTTTTATCTAATAGTTTGATTTGGTTTTTAATGTCGATAGCAATTTCAATAAGATGTACTTTAGGGTCATTATCTTGAATCAGTTCTTCTTTAAATTCATGTATAGTTTGCCCTCTTTCTCTTAAAGTTGATTCAATATCAAAATCGCCCAACTCCCTAAAGTTATTAGCGTATTGTTTATTATTTGTAACCCCAAAAACATCATCTAAACTTGGGGGGAAATCTATTTCGACTCCCCACCATCTCACTCTTGGATCATATCCGTTTGTCCAATTTGAGTCAAGATATAATTCTCTTCGTGCACGAAGTACTGAAACACCTATATTATCCTTAGCGTGTTTTCCATGAGGCAATCCACCAGGATTTCTTCCTTTTCTTGTTGCTTCTGTTGCTACAGAATATCTTACAATTACATCATGTTTTTTATTTCTATAATCAATAACGTATTTCCTTTCGTACCCATCATCACCACCATGTTTTACAAACATTGGATCATTTAAGCTTAATTCCTTTAGTATTTTTGAAACACTTGTGTTTTCCATTAAGTAAAGTGGATCATTCGGTAGAAATGTTTTAAATATTTCTGTCTTTTCGTAATTATCCTCTTTGACTACAATAGCGTTTATAACACACTCTTTAGCATTCAGAAATTTTCTATACATCCTACCTACTATGTATTCAGAATGATCAATTATAGTTTTGCCTGTTTTCCAAAGACATCTATCTAATTGAGACCAAACAACTAAAGTTCCTGATTTTTCAAATTCTTCTTTTATTTTAAAAAATTCAGAAGGAATTTTATTATTTGTTGGTTCAGGTACTTCTACCATATCACCTTTAGTAATTTTATTAACGTCAAGATAAGAATAGATAGCATTTTCTACTCCATTTTGCCAGGTCCAAACATCAACTCTTAGTGCTTGTGAAATAGATGATGAAGGCAAACCCATTCCAAATTTCCCTATACCAGTTTGCGCACTTTCTTCAAGGTTAGTACCATTGCCAAATTGTAAAGAGCTCCAAAGAGTTTCTCTATCCATTCCATTTCCATTATCCAAAACAGCTATTTGATCTATTCTTGAAACATTTCTTGAACCTAGTGTTGTTTCTTTTTCTAAACATATCAAATCAACTTTGCTACTACCATGTTGTACTGAATTATCTATTAACTCAGCAACTGCATAGGCGGTATTTTTGTATCCGTTATCTCGCATTGATTTTACAACTAAATGAACTGGTACTATAGAATTACTCATATTTTTTTAAATTTTATTATTAATTAACGTCATCCCACACATCATCCCAATTTGTAAAAGCATCTGCAACTGCACCAAATCCCGATAAGTTCTCATCAATAACAGTTACTATTTCTGCTTTATCATTCCCTCCTGATATAGTACCCCTTATTGCCCTTCCAATCATTTGGCTATATAGAACTAATGAATCTGTGGGCCTTGCAATTACAGCACAGCTAGTCTCAGGAGCATCGAATCCAGTTGTTAGAATACCATAATTACATAAAACTATAGGGGCTGGGTTTTGAATTCTAGAAATTTTAAAATCATGAATTATATTATTTCTTTCACTAGGGTTTGTATTCGATGTAAGGACTTTAGAATTTATTCCTAGTGCAGTTAAAAGACTATTTAGAACAACTGCATGATTCACTGTGATAGCAAAAAGAATTATTCTTTGATGCTTTTCAACTAATTGTTGAATTTTAGTAATAATCGCGATATTTCTCAAAGAATCTTGAGATATTTTTTTCAAAACCTTATCAGAAAGGACATAATTTTTCTGTAAATATTCCAAATCCGTAAGACTTAATTTAATTCCTGATTTATGTAACAATGTTGTATTAATTGTTTGTGCTAAATAACCCTTTTTAATAAGATAATCGACGGGGTTTTCATAACCTTCGATTTCTATTTTTGCTTTTTGTCTATAAAAGAAGTTAGAAAGCTTTTTATCTTCTTCAGGTTCATTCCATGTTCTACCTGGGGTAGCAGACAATCCAATAAATGAAGCTTTGTTAGATATAATTATAGACTCGATTAATAACTTGTATGTTGGTGCTATGGCTTGATGTGCTTCATCCATAATAACCAATGAAGTTCGGCTAGCAAAAACACTCATTTTTCCAATATCCTTCATTAAGGCATTATAAGCTTTATCTAAACCTGCCACAATAAATGCGCCTCTCATAGAAGATATATCTATTGTAGATTTATCCCAATATTTTATAACTTTAATTTCTCTATCACCAATATTTGTCCAAGCCTTTATAAATTCATTATAAGCTTGATCTAGTAATTCTTTTGTATTAGCAAACCAAATTACATTTGTATTTTCATTTTCAACAAGATATCTACAAATAAAACTTATTGTTGTTCTAGTTTTACCTGAGCCAGTGGGCATATGTAACAATATTCTATTCTTTTCAGAAGATAATGTTCTTTTTACTTTTTTAAGAACAGACCTTTGATAAGGATATAAAGGATAATTAGGTTTAGCATTAATTTCCTGTATCCACTCTTCTTCTTTTTTAACGTAAATTTCTAAATCAAAAAAGGAAAATAATTTGTTTATTAATGAATCATTAAAATTAGTCTTTTTAAGTTCTTTCCAAAGATTAGTTTTAAAAGGTAATTCAAGATCACCTACAAGTATAAGGATTTCATCTTCACTTAAAATATCTATAATATAGTTTCTAGTATTAGTGTTGATCAATAATTCTTGAAAGCTATAAGTATTAGTGAGGATTCTGTGAAGGCCTTGTGAATATGAGTACTCAGGCCCTAAAAGACTTAATGTCCTTATAACTTCATCACCAAGAATTTGCTGTAAAACATCAGAATCGAGTCGGCTTAAAATTTTATCTAATTTCATTCAATTTTTTATTTTTCAATGCTTAGCCTTATGACTTTTTCTGGGGATTGAATACCTATAGCCTTTAAAACATGAGAAGGTTCGATTATTTCAGCATTACATGCACTACCAGTTGAAGCCATAAATTCTTTTGAATTTAGCATCAAAAACTCTTCTGCTTCATAGTCCTTTAAAGTGATACTTATAATGTGTGGAGCTTTTCTGACATTTTTAAAATTCACTTTACCAACATTATTTGTCTCATAATATTTTTCAATTCCCTCTCTTTTTTTATTCAACTCTTTTATATTGTAATTATACTCGAGTTTAGCAATTTCACAAGATTTTCCTAGACCAACAATTAGAGGAGTATTGTAAGTTCCTCCTCTTAATCCATACTCTTGTCCACCACCATGTATTAGTGGGGTTATTTCTATGTCATTTCTTTTATACAATACACCAATACCTTTAGGGCCATTTAATTTATGTCCTGAAAAACAAAGCATATCTATAGAATCTTCTTCTACGTCAACTTCTATTTTTCCTAAAGCCTGTGTAGCATCACAAAAAAAAGCAACTTGCTTTTCTTTGCATAAAGACCCTATTTCTTTGATAGGTTGGATGACACCTGTTTCATTATTGACATACATAACTGTAATGAGTAAAGTATCATTTCTTATCGAATCTTTTAGTTGATTCATTGATATGATACCATTTTCATCTACATCGAGATAAGTAACCTCATACCCTTTGGTTTCTAAATACTCACAAGTTGCTAATACTGCTTTATGCTCAGTTTTAACCGTAATTAAATGGTTTCCTTTATGTGCATTTGATTCAACATAACCTTTAATAGCTAAGTTGATTGATTCCGTAGCACCAGAAGTAAAAATAATTTCTTGCCTATTACAGTTTACAAGATCCGAAACTTGTGTTCTAGCATTGTCTATAGCATCTTTAGCTTTTTTGCCAAAACTATGATTGCTGGAAGCATTGCCAAAATATTCCGTAAAATAAGGTAGCATTTCATTTAATACTCTTGGGTCCACCTTCGTAGTTGAGGCAGAGTCTAAATATGTAGTTGCTTTTTTCAATTAAAAGTTTTAATTAATTTCTGTAAAATTTTAACTATTGCTAAACGATCTAAAGTACAATAGTCTTTTGTTATTTCATTATTTTATTCTTAATAAAATCATGATTTAAGAGTTATTTCTGAATTTGTGTTTTACGTAGTTCTTTCAAACGACTTTAATTTAAAAGATTTTACAGGCATTGTTACAATTCATTTTATTTCTTACGTAAGATTTCTTCCCGTAATATGTTTTTTTTGGTAACAGTTAATTGGTACTTGTGTATAGTATTTGCAGTGATTCCTTTCTGTGATTTTCTTATTCATTCGTTTAACAAATTCTCTTTTCTAGCTTTATAATCTCTCGATCTATGTCATTAAGAAGATCTACTTTTTTTTCTATAAAAGGATCGCACCAGGCGGTTTTTTGTTTTGCCTATTTCACCCATTATTTTATCTCAATCTAAAGTATTGGACTTGATACCGTATTCTTCAAACTCCTTAATTACCATTCAAATCGCGTATACGAATGTTTAGATTAGAGACTGGCCTTCTAATTGATCAAAATGAGAGTTACAAGTAACAAAAAGACGCTATATGTTGTAAAAGTATATGTAATAGTATTGATATCCTTACGGTAAACCGCAATGCAGGTATTTTTATCCCTTTGAGGAAATGGCGGAAACTAAGAAAACCGAGGGAATGCCTCGGTTTTCATCAATAGGATAGGAGTGACGTTTTTATTTTAATCAGCTCTTCATCTCGTCAGTAAGTTATCCAAAGATGGAATAGGTATCAGGTATCTTTTTACATCCATGGCTACGTGACCTTCAAGTAAACAACTTCCTTCCTTTCATTATCAAAATAGGCTTCGGTTTGATCTGATCTTCTAGGTATATTTTCAATCTTCTCATAAAGCTTCTTAAACTGCGATACCCTATTCTTTAATACCGATGCCAGCGTTCGATTTTGGTATGGAAAAACCAAAAATAAGAAGGTAGAATACTTTACGGGGTCGGGAGTTCACCCAGAGACAGGAAAGACATTAAAATCTATAAGTCAATATATGATTGACAAATATGTGTGTGGGAAGAAGTAGAACTAGGTTTAAGGTCACCTAGTTGTCTAGTCCTAAATAAACGATACAGATTATTAAAGGATTAAATTTATGATTTAAAGCTTAACGATGCTAGCATCGTTAAGCTTTTTTGATTTGTACTGTTTTCTTTTAAGTTTATTTTGCTTGTGCATTTCTCTTGGTGTTAGCATGTGGTTAGATAAATGTGGTCTTAAATTATTATAGATTTCGATTGCATTTTTGATTAGTTTTTTCTTGAAATCAAGATTTTTAATATTTCGGGCAATGTTGAACTCTTGCTTGAGTATACCATTAATCCTTTCTGCAATAGCATTTTCATAAGGGTCATACTTTTCTGTCATACTAACTTTTATGTTGGATGACTGTACCAGTATCAACTTTACCATATCACATCTATTGACTAATTTTATATATGAAAACATCAAGTAGTTTTTAAATAATTACTTCTCGCAATAACATTAATTCTTTAGAGATGCTGAGGCATTAAAGATGGCGCTATCTATTAGTTTATTTTAGATTACCTTATATTTTACACTTTGCCTAACTAAAAAAGCTCCATATCCAATCATAAATGCTTGCGAAAAAAGAGAGGACAAAAACTATCAAATAATAAATTACCACGCACAATATCAAAATTGCTATTGCTAAAAGGACAGCCTGCTTGTTGACTTTTTTAATAATAGAGCGATCATCCTCTACAAAACCTGTTACAAGTTTAAAATTCTTCTTGTAAGATCTAAAGAAAAAGTCTGCCACATCACCTACAAAAAATGGCACTAAACCTATGGTAACATCTACAAGAATATTAAATAATATAGCCATCGATAATGGAATAGATTTAATTTTAACTAACGACACATATAGAAATGGTAGGCTAAAAAGAATGGTTATAGCATCTCCTACAATAGGAACAAAACCTATAATGCCATCTAGAAAATACCTATCCATCCATTTTGTCGTAAACTTAATAAGCTGGTAAGATTTGCTTTTTTCAATTTTAAGCTGTCGATCATTCTTGCGACTTTTACGCTGTTTTTCTTTGGCTAGGGCTACCGTAACATCCACTCCCAGATCTTCTGTGAGTTGATCCTGATAATTACCTCTTCTACGCGCGTTACTTTGTGTAAAATTTTGTTCCATTATATAGTGATTGATTTACCAGATTTAAATGCAGCTATAACTTCCTTCTCCGTTATCCAGAAATCATCATCCGTTTCTATTAGTTCTTTGAGCGAGTCTACCTGTAATTCTTGTTGGCTCGTGTTTATAGATTTTATGACCTGAGCTAAAACTTGTGATCTATCATTAACGGCATCTACTTTAACTTTGAACTGCTCTCTTAATTCTTCTAATTTTGAGTTATACAGAGAACGGGCTAAGGCGTTTTCAATCTCTAGTTTCTTAAGCTTGGCTGTTTCTACTACAATATCAATAGCGATGAGTGCAGTATCTAATATTTGTTTTTCGATCATAAGAGCTTGGTCTTTTGATACTTCTATTTTATTAAAATTCCTTTTTAAGGTTATATCTGTTCCTGTTGAATTTTTACTTGCGTTATTAGAATTAGTGCCTTCATCAATCTCTGTTATTTCTTCCTTTGTATTCACAATCAAGCCACTTAAAGAATTTTCTCTAAGCGCATTACCGACATGGGTTTTCAAAGAATGAGAAAATTCAGTTAATCGATTCATGGTGTTTTCTGGTAGAATATCTAAATTTATTTGCTCTAGTTCAATCGGTTCAAGATATTCACTGTCAATTTTTAGCTCTGCTACTTTTTTTCCTATTCTGAGTAAATTAATAATAGGGACTAAATGTTTAGATAATTTCTCTTGAATGTTATCATCGTCGCTTATATTATTAAAAATAGCGGTACTGTTTTGCTCCAGTTGACGAGATGACTTTTTAAGTTGAATTTCCTTGAGCTGTGCGGCTTTTTGATGATGTTCTAATTCTTCTTGATCAATTCTTATATCTTCATTTATATCAAAATAGGCTTTAATTACGGGCTCATAACGATGGTGCCACTCATCAATATCTCGACGGTAGGATTTTTGTTTTGCTCCTAGGGTCAAAAGTTTTTGAGCTGCATTTGGTTTTTTTGGCTTATGGTTTAATGATTCTTGATATAACTCGCGATACTCTGTCAATAGCATCTTACTAGAGTTTAATCGACTCTCATAATTTGATACTTGATTTTTATGATCTACTAATTGATTATTCAGTATATTAAATTCGCTTAATAAAATATCTTTTTCGGCCTTGAGATCTTTCAAAATAGGCGTTTCATAAAACAATTCAAAAACACTTTCTAATTCACGATTAAATAGATGATCAAAATTGCGTTGGAAAACATGAGAGGCAGGAATTGATACTTCATTTATCGTTTTATTTATGAGTTGTAACCTAAATAAATCTGCCTTAATACTTGAGGCATCGTGATCCATCTTCTGTCTCATTAGTGCTACACCCTGATTTAATATAGTTGCATGTTTTGTTGCCTTCAAATGAGATTTAACAATAGCGACACCAGCGAGAACAAGAGCAGCTTTGGCATCTTTACCTTTACCTATAAGTTTTGAGGATTGTGAAAGGTCATTGATAACCGATTCATTAATAATGGCAATTACCTCTTCACAGGACTGCATAATATTATTAAATTCCAAATCTATATTCTCAAGCAACTTATCTGCTTGTAAATACTCTATCGTATCAAAATCAAAAATTGCAGGCTCGACGGCTTTAATCTTAGGGCCGAAAACATCTGTAAGTCTCGTGACATTTTCCCTGTACCGTTTCACAATCTCTGTTCTTATAATGCAATAGTCTTCAATGAGATTTAATACACTCTGTCTTGCATCAGAATAACCAGATATGATTTTGGAATAATTTTGATAAAGCGATACTGCTTTACTTTTTACGTTATCTACTTGATATGTTCCTGTCGCTATTGCAACTACATTTTTATTTTTAACAAACTCTCCTGCATTTTCAATCAATATGCTTATTTCACTAGAGAATGAACTAAGTAACTCTTTGACTTCCGTTTCTTGTTTTTCAAACAATTCAGTAGCCTTATTTAATTGCCCAGATTTTATTAATTGCTTTACAGCTGAATTTTGGACTATCGATCTGGTAAAATTATTATTATAGAAGACTTGTTTAATGGCTTCCTGGACTTCTGGTTTTTTCGTCGAATTAAACAGTTCATGAATGATGTCGTCAATGAGTGAAGAGTCTCCCTCAATTCCAGCACTTTTCAGATCATAGGCTATATCTGCTCTAGCGTAGATGTTTTTTTCTTGAAATAATCGAAGAGCTAACTTCTCAATGTGAGAAAGTAGTTGGTTTTTTTTAAGTTGATTTAGTTGCATGTAGAACAGTTGTGGTTAGTGATCATTGAAGGCATTGTGTTATAAAATTATTCATGACTTTTATCTAAAAATTGAGCTTGATCTATATAAAGTTATTGAGTTACACACTTAGCATCTGTTTTATATCTTTATGATAAATTGGTTTAGCTATTACCATTCTTTCTATTGTTTTATGGAATATGCTCTGTTTGGATTGAGATCGATTAATTC
>Ga0307978_1001743_pt1 | contig 15945 bp, 18 predicted proteins | sample OrgLakmetage1056_FD_203151 | JGI IMG/M metagenome (GOLD analysis project Ga0307978, IMG submission 203151) | Saline water microbial communities from Organic Lake, Antarctica - #1056 | ecosystem: Environmental > Aquatic > Non-marine Saline and Alkaline > Saline | place: Antarctica: Organic Lake...
GATTCTAAAAGATTCGGCCGCCTAGAATATCCTCTGGACCGCTGCAATAAAGTTGCAATCTAATCTAATCGCCTTCACACTCACACGTCACAGGCATGATTGGGAAACGGGCGAGTACTTTTTTGCACCAATCAACAATGTCGCAATGTCTTGCACAACAATTCCTCCCCCTGCAGGGCCACCACTTCCCAATTCCGAAGGAACTGCGACGCCGGCCGGTATTGCATGTTTTGGATTGGGGACCTCGACCCTCGACGCGCTCTTCGATATGGCCTTCAGCCATGGGCAAAGCCGCGTAGCAGCGTCTCTAATGCTCCTGTCCTTCGTCTGCGTGTCTCTGGGAGATGCTAACAACAATTCAGAGTACGTTTCGTCTCCATGCTCATCTATTTTAAAAAATGGTATCTTTATCTCACCAGCCGGCGAGATGCCCTATCAACTCATAACTCGCTCGACTGCTCCCCGCAGATACTCGTATTCTCCGACGATTTCTCCAACGATAGTCGCCACCGTGGCACAGGGCGTGCAAATCCAAGTGATGTTGATCTTTTTCGTGGCTCTATTCGGGTGCGTGGCGTGTGCATATTGCATGTCACCCGGCAACTCGTGCGAATGCTGCGAATGTTGCCTCGCCAACACCCTGGGCTGCAAGTGCTGTGCATGCGGCGGCGGCAAGAAGAGCACCGGCAAGAAGACGGCCGCGGAGCAAGCCGCGAGCTCTGACTATTTCCGGGCCGTGTTTGGGTGTTGCCCAGCCTTGGGGTCTGTGAATTCGGAGGCTTTCGTCCTCCAACGCCAGGTGCTTAAGATTGAAGAGGCATAATAATAAGGTCGCTTTAAGTTTGCCTGCTCAAACCCTTCAATCCCTCATACGCTTATTTATTATATTTTCTGTGTGCGCTCAGTTTTACCTCCTTTGTTGGAAGCGCTTCACCGAAAACTCGCGCAATCGTGTCTCCACGACCCTGTACTACGCGATGCCTGCTTTTATGCTCATCGTGATGAAGGTTCATGCTTTACGCGAGCATAATATATTTTCTGCTTTGTGCTTTTCTAGACCCTCTTTCTTTTCAGGCTCATCGCTTTTCTGTGTACATTGCGTTCTCACATTTCGGTACAATGCAATAAAATAATTCGCCTCTTCCCTCGTGCAGATGCTCTACGGCGCCTTCAGCGGCTTTGAAAATTGGCACTCGAGCGGCCTCGTGGAAACGTTCGCTGCGCCGCTGTTGTTTTTGATTGCCGTGCAAATGACGGCGGTGTCCCTGGTGACCGAGAAGACGCAGCGGTTGCGGGAGTCTATGCGCATGATGGGCATGCGAGAGCTGCCGTACTGGGCTTCGTATGTGGTGCGTTGTGCACGTGGCTGAATTGAGTTGGAATTAATTTACCCCGTTATTTATTCAAGTGACGACGATTTCTTTAGATGTACGGTTGAACTACTTGCAATGATGGGGGCAAAGCATGCATGCTCATCTTCGTGTTATTATTTTCATTTTATTTTTCAAAACAGGCTATCGATGGTGTTCTGCAAGGCCTTGTGTTGTCCGTCTTCCTCGGCCTCTTGTCTGCTGCCCTGAACTTATTCTGGAACACGGGCCAAGGTCAGAAAGGTCATGGCGATGGGTCGCCCTGGGATCTGATGGCGCTCTTTTTCCTGTCGATTTTGAGCTTGACGACCCTAGCGTTCGCGATTGCCGCGGTGTTCGACAACCCCCAAACCGCGGGCATGTGCTCGTTCCTCCTCATGATCGGCGACGTGGTCCTCTTCTTCATTTTGACCCTGTCTTCGCCCGAGCTGTTCGACACCGCCGCCAAACAACAGCTGTGGTGCTTGTTCCCACCGCTCGCGCTTCAAATCGGCATCTGGACGCGCTTCAATTGCGGCTGTGGGTTCTTTAACTTGATGGGCAAGACGCAGATTGATTTGGGTACAGTGCTTTCCATGCTCGTTTTGGACGCTGTCATCTTTGCCAGCCTCGCCTGGTAGGATCACAGGGTCAAGCACAGGGTCAAGGATATGGTCTCACGAAGGACAGTCCTTTGAGGGTTTTAATTTAAAAGCTTGAGTTGAAAATAAGATTTTTCTTTTGTGCTTTTTTTTTGTAAACGGCATTTGAAAGCACCGCATTTTAGCCTTTCTTTTCTAGGCGACAAGTGATGTGTGCTTTATGACGTTTGCTGCTTTATGCGATTAGGTACCTGGGTCAAGTCATGCCGTCCGAATACGGCGTACAGCGCCCCCTGTACTTCTTCCTGCTTCCTTCTTACTGGCGCGAAGGGCTCAGCAGCGTGGGACCACAGCTAGGCCACAGCGGGGGCCCAGTAGACCGCGGTGATTCGTTGGTTGCGACCGACGTTTATTCCGAGAACCCCATGGTGCCCGAGAACAACATGGCCAAGTCTGCGACGGGGAAAATGTACCCAGCGGAACAAGTGGACCGACACGTGGTGAGTAAAGTGAAAAAAACACACACATGAAGTCTTAGTACAGAACTTGTTATGTTAAAATTTTGCGATGTTGGTCCGCTTCTCACACGGTAAGTTATTTGCTCATGTTGTCTTCACCAACGTGGCGGACTGTTTTTCGAGTGCTGCATACGCGCGCACGTTCGTCTATCCATTCTATGTCATGTATTTCTCTTGCGTACACACGTTCAGGCGGGCGAGCCCACCGTGCGTGTCGCTAATTTGAAGAAAACCTTTGGCGATTTCGTCGCTGTCAACGGGATCGACCTGGACCTGTACGAAGGGCAAATCTTTTCCCTCTTGGGCCACAACGGCGCGGTGCGTGTGAAAAAGACTGATTGTTTGGCGCTGCTTGGGTACTACCCTTGCATGATAATGTACTGTGAAGTTTTTTCTAAAGTTTTACTCTTGATGTTTGCATCAGTGTATGCACTCGTTTTAAGTCCATTTTTTGCTTTATTCATATTTCCCCCCATAAACTCTTCACTTACAGGGCAAGACCACCACTATCAACATGTTGACCGGCCTGTTTCCGCCCGACCGCAGCAGCGGTGCTGCCTCCATTTACGGCCACAGCGTGCAGGACGACCTCGGCGGTGCGCGGAAAGTCCTTGGGGTGTGCCCGCAGCACGACGTGCTCTTTGACAGTTTGACCACCCGCGAGCACATCGTGTTCTTTGCGCTCCTCAAGGTGAGAGATGATGTACACGGGGACTTGAGAGTCCAAAGCGCGCGAAGCTTAGTTGCATACGACTGGAAGAGCACTGGCCTGGATAGCGCTTATGCTATATCCTATTTAATCTGAATATACGTATCTTTACATTACTCCATTCTTTGCGCAGGGCGGTGCCAAGGATTGGGAGGATGCTGAGGCGGAAGCAGACGAGCTGCTGGCGACCTTCCATTTGACGGAGCGCACGCAGCATATGGGCAGCGAGCTGAGCGGAGGCATGAAGCGCAAGGTCAAAGTTGGATAATGTTTTTCTACACTGCTAAGCATCTCACGGAACATTTTTTTTTGAAGGCTTACATTTCTGCTCTCTGTGAATTATACTGCACCTTTTTGCAATTGCATCATTCCCGTGGTTCAATTTTCCATCAGCCCTCCCTTTTGCCTGATGTTATTCCTGTCAACGTCGTCGTTGCTGCCATCTCCCCTTTACTCCAAACACACTTGGTATCATAGGTGTCGACCGCTGTTGCGCTGTGTGGCAAGAGCACGTTTGTCATTTTGGACGAACCTACCGCTGGCATGGACCCTCTAGCCCGACGGGAGCTCTGGGACTTGCTCAAGACGTGCCGCACCGGCCGCACCATGCTCCTCACCACGCACTACATGGACGAAGTAATAAGTGCTATGATTTCCCTGTCTTTTTTTTTATACCATTGATCTTATGTGCGCTTTTGTGTTCTTTCGATGTTCTTTCTCATTAAATTATCCACGGAGGAGTCATTCAATGTTATAATCATGCAGTATGCATTCCATGTTATAATCATGCAGTATGCGTCTTGTGCTTCATCCATTCACGTTACGATATTCCTGATTCCTATACCTGCGATGTCATAATGCTTGTTTTGCTCAGGCGGACGTGCTGGGGGATCGCATTGGCATCATGTCGCGCGGTGAGCTACAGTGCCTCGGCTCGTCCTCGTTCCTCAAGCACAAGTTTGGCGCCGGCTACAAGCTCATCTTCACCATGGAACCGCCTCTGCAAGGCGTAAAGGTGCGTGCGAAGGATGAATGCGTGCGTGACTGTTTGCACGTTTTGATGCGCAGTTCATTGCATCGCGTAAAATAAGCTCACCTTTCTAGCTGAGTTTTATTTCTTTCTATCAGCGACTTTTCTGTTTTCCGTGGAGTAGACGCACAACTCACTTTGACCTACATGCTATCATGTCTCAACCCATTTAGGACTCGAATGAAGGAGCGAGCGAGAAAGGTGGCGCCGCTGCTGGTAGCAATTTAGCGGCCGCCTCCCTCGCCGAGCACCCCACGGTCCAGAAGCTCGGTAAATTCATTGCAGACCTCGTGCCGGGCAGTGGATTCCACCATGTAGAGTCGTCTGCGGCGTCGCTGGCGTACGTGCTTCCGTTTGACCAAGTGGCGCAGTTCCCACCGTTGTTTGAGGCCCTTGACAGCTCCCTCGATCAGTTTCAAGTTGCGGGGTACGGGGTGACGATCACCTCCCTCGAAGAAGTGTTTTTGAAAGTGGGCGGTGACCATGACCTCGATTCGTTCAACACCCAGCAAAAGTCAGAAGCGAAGACGACGGGCGCAGCTTCAGGAAGCGACGGCAGCAACCGTGGTGATAACAAGGGTGGTCAAGGAGACCCCAGCCTCGCTCTGCAAGTTTACGGCCTCTGGTGCGACATTATATTTATTCTCATTTTTTTTACTTTTTGGTAGATACTGTGTTCCACTGCTCAAAAGTCTCTTGCTTAAAATGTCAAACTCCTGTAGTTGTGGTTCACTTTCTTCGTACAGCGGCTGTGAAGTCTTCCTGCAGTAGTTAACATTATTGGGTTGAAAACCTGAGCTGCCTGGCAAAGGATTCTTGAACTCGCACCCACGTGATGTTTGTCATTTTGAACAAGTACAGGTGGAAGCGGCTCAAAGGTGCCAAGAACGACCTGGCGCGCTCGGTCCCCCTCGTGGGGTTCCCTTTTGCCGTTGCAGTTGCGGGTTTTGCCCTCAACTTCACTGGCACGCTCGGACAGGTGTGCGCGCGCTTTTCACTATCTTTTCTCTTGGCCATTTTATCTTTCCAGCCGTTCTTCTGAACTTCACATGTTTTTGAACAAATACATCGGCAAGTATTGACCGTGTCCGCTTCACTTCCACAAGCTTTTGTTTTGGAGTTATGAGACTTTCCGTGGTGTGAAATCTTTGGATTACGAAACATGCTCAGGTTGGCGATTTTACCTCCACGTTGCTGACGGCGCTCATGGTGGCTGCGGGCTACCTACCAGTGGTGTCTTTGCTCACGGAAAGCATCGTCACCGAGCGCGTCACCAAACTGCGCAACGTGCTCTCTGTGGCTGGCTGTGACGTGTCTTCCTATTGGCTCGGGCAACTCGCAGGAGACTTCACCCTGCTCCTGATTCCCGCTTTCTTCACCACCATTTTTGCCGTGGCGGCCGCCAACACCCACCCTTTTCTGTCGGACGACGACGGAGCCGACGACAAGGCGCTCATGCCGATGATCGAAGGCGGCGGCCTCTTTTGGCTGCTGGTGTCAGCGTCGCTTCATCTTTGCGGGTTTTGCTACTTTTGCAGCTTCTGGTTTCCTTCGGCAAAGTTTGCAATTGCGTTCATGCCCTTTTTTTGCATCGTCATGATCTTTTTGCCGACGGTGTTTGTCGGGCTTTTCTGGTTCGGGCTCGGGCCACAAGGGGCGAACCTCATCAGCTTCGATGGCGACGCTATTTTCGTCAACATGGTGAGCTAATTTATTCGTGGTGTAATATTAAATAAGGGGTACCTTCGACCTTGTATTATCCTTACCTAGGTAGTTACTCTGTGTGTGTTTAATTTAACCATACCATTTACAAATCTTCTCCATATTTTACGAAATAGCTTCTCAGCTCTCCCTCTTACGTCACTCCTCGTTCGAACAGTTGCGCGGCATTGCTGTTTGCTCCCCACAAGGCTGCCTCGTGATGGGCCTGATCCGCGTCGGCAGTCTGTGCCCAACTCCAGGTCCCAACGGCGACCAATGCGTGGTGCCGCAGCTGTGGGAAGTGTTTTTCATCCAGCTGCTCGAGGCCGTGGTCTTTGTGTGGCTCGCGTATTGGATCGACAAGCAAACTCTTGCGCCCCTTGGGGAGCAAGTGTTCACGCCCTCCGAAGAAGCGCTGGCCTCGCTCGACGAAGACGTGCTTGCGGAGCGCGAACGGGTATGAATAGGCACATTTCCTTTTTCTCGTGTTTTCGCACTTTTCCAATTGAAGGCTTCTCCAGAATGCTGCAAATGAAAGGACCTTTTAGCAGTGACTTGACTACGCGTCGATTTCTCGTCGTACTTAATTTACATACGTGGTATTCAGCATGTTTTGGCATGCGTTGATTCAATGACCTTATCTGAAATGTCCCCACTAGGCCGAAGCCCCAACGGGCGGGGACCAAGAGCAAGGCCAACAGCCTTTCTTCGCGCTGCGCCTCCGCGGCCTCCGCAAGCTCTTCCCTGCCAAACGCGACGGTGGCGCCCCTCTGCAAGCGGTAAAGTCCCTCTCGATGGGCTTGCCTCGCGGTGAGCTGTTTGGCCTTCTGGGCGCCAATGGCGCCGGCAAAACCACGGCCATCGCGATGGTGATGCGATCGCTCTTCCCGAACGCCGGTGGGATTGAAATTGAGGGCTATTCGGTCCTCTCCAACTTCAAAATGGCATCCAAAAAGTTGGGCGTGGTGACCCAGCACAACACTCTGTGGGACAAGTTGAGTGGGCTGGACCATTTGCGGCTCTTCGCGCGGTTGCGTGGTGTGGAAGCCAGCAAGGTTGAGGCACTGGTGCGAGCCACGGTAGCGCAAATGGAGCTGGGGCCCTATGCCGAGCGGCTGGCAGGTCAATTGAGCGGTGGCATGAAGCGCAAACTGGTAAAGAATCTACCCGGGAAAGCCATTCATAAACGTCATGGTTTTCGCGATTCTTTTGTTTCGTTTCTGATATTTTACTTTCTAGAGTTACAAATGTTTCGTGATGTTGCCACTTCCTCCATCACCTTCTAGTGCGTGGCCATTGCGATTATTGGCGACCCGGACGTCGTCTTGCTCGACGAACCCTCTGCAGGGCTGGACCCGGTCTCGAGGCGCAACCTTTGGGACACTTTGATTGCCACCATGGCCAGCCGCGCAGTAGTGCTCACCACCCACTCCATGGAAGAAGCTGAAGCGCTGTGAGTAGTGTTGATGTGTGTATTTATCCCTCATCTTGGGGGGTGATGTAATACCTTCATTTGCTTCCTGAACTTTCAGTAGTCATTCGCAAGACGTATTTTTTTGAACTTTCCAAGTGGTGCTTTCGTCATGCTGCCTCTGAGCTCTTACCTTCTATATTCTCTGCTTCAATTAGGTGCACTCGGATTGGGATCATGGTAAAAGGCCAGCTCCGCGCCCTCGGCACGCCTCAGCACCTCAAGGTGTGGCACAAATTCGAGCGAGAGTTGCTTGTATGTTGTAAACTCGTATGGCTTGCTTTTTGTGTACATTTTCACCTCTTCAACTACTATTTGATCTCCGTGTTTTCAGAACAAGTTTGGCAGCGGGTACGAAATCATTCTTCAACTAGATCGGAAGGCATCTGGCAATAATGAAGCACATAACGAAAGCGCCGTCGTGGCAGCATTTGAGAAGCGAGTGGCCACTGTGACGGACTTTGTGGTGTCAGTCTTTCCAGCAGCCTCTCTCCTCTCTGCCAATGGTGGGCTCCTCACTTACCGGGTCCCCAGCGGTGAACTGAAGGTGGGGGCCGCTTTTGCCGCGCTGGAGAATGCTCGAGCTACCCTTGGCCTGGCTGATTACGTGGTGGCGCAACCAACCCTGGAACAGGTGTGAGGGTGGATGGAGCAATGTAACGTGAAAAGTGGAATTAAAGAATTGGTTATCACAATGGGGCCATTCTTGTCGTGCACATACACCGTGTATAGATTGTTATACTTACTTAACAACATCAAGGCACGAAAATCCATAGTTTTCATTCTATTCCTCTTTATTTCTGAACTTTTGGTGCTCTTGAATCCTTTTAGGTCTTCGTGCGGACGGTCATGGAAAACAGCGGAGGCGAGCGAAGCCCTGCCGATGTCAACGCGATGGTTTCGATCCGTAAGTCCGTCAGCAGTAACCAGGGCAACCACCCGGACTCGTCCCCATGGGTGCGGCCGAGCATCGGGTCTTCGGGCGAGTTCGCGGCCAACGACGACGGCAGCACGCAGGGCAGCAAGGACATCGTACCAGAGGCAGTGGCTCGTGTTGTGCGCAACGCCTCGGGCAACAGCAACGCGTCGAGCAACACCAAGGGTAGTCAAGGCGAGGGGCCCGATGGTTCTCGCAAGTCGCTTGCCCTGTGGGCCGGCGACGACTCCGATGCCCTGAACACGGGCGTGAAAAAGACCTGGCTGGGGCTCGACCGGCGCTCGCACCGCTTCCTCGGCATCGCTGCAGGCCTTTACATGTGCGTATTCATGCATTTACCTCTATTTTAATTTTGCACTGCGACTGAGTTTGTGGAGGGTTCAAAAAGCATTGCTTTGAGTGTCACAAAGTGACTACATTCGTGCCCAACAATGTCACGAATGTTGCACATCTATAATCGTGCACATCAGAATGCGACTTTTTTTCTTTTCTTTTTTTCCCCGGTGTCTTTTCCTTTCCGTCTGCTCTTTCGCTTGTAGGTACGTGTGTTACATCACGATTGTTTCTCAAAACGTTGGGTTTCTCTTTTTCAACTTCATTGTGGCGTGGGTGTTTTGCGTCGTGGGCTGCGCTGGCTGCTGCTGTGTGATTCCACCCGATCCTGACGAAGGCGACGACGAATAAGAAGGCGACTGTACAGATCTGAAGGTAAATGGGTGGCACGGCGCGTGTTTGGTGTTGGGTGTAAGAAAAAAAACCGAATATACAGATCAATGAAATGCGGTGCAGCCTTTATTCCAAAAAGAATTCCAGGGCTGGTTGCTTTATTTTTCTAGTTTTCTAAGCGAAGAAAAATAGTTCGCGGCTCAGGGAAATTCCAAATTCAACCCATAACCACCAACATACAACAAGAACAAGAAACAAGTCCGTTAGAAAGTAAGCAAATGGGTCTCGTATTCGCCTTGCTTTTGCTACATACGGGGACAGGTTGACAGTAAAAATTGCTATTACTATGCTAAACATCATCGTAATCATATGAATATCACACGGAAATTAAAGATAAGAAATAAGAAGCCTGTATATGTATAACGGTATAACGCATAGCGATATGCCTATAACTATAACTCGCGTCACCCGCTGTACCTTCAGCTTTAACCGTCAACTTCAACTCGTGTCTCGCATCGGCCACATCACCACATATACATATATGGCTCCTGTATATTTGACCTCGTGCAATTCCCATGTGCGATATACGTGGCCAATTTTAACGATTCCACTGCCATGTCTCATCTAGTCTAGTCCAGTTAATACTCCCCAAAATACAAAGAAACACCATTGTGGCAAATAGCAACAGAAAAATGTAACCTCTAACCTTCAGAACAAGTCTGACTGGGCTGAGTGTCCTTTTGCGTAATGCAATTGTAATCATTTTCTCTCGAGGTGTCCCTCAGCCGCCAGGCATCAGGAGGTTTGGGAATGGTCTAATATTGAAAGATGAGTCAAATTGCAATAGCAGCTCTACATGTTTGCAGGAGAGCGCATCTCTTAAAAAATTCAAGCACCCTTCGACGCCATGTAGAGTAATCCGCACAACCCACTTCGAAGACTGCACAAACGAGTAAACACTTCTTAGCATCCTTGGTTGCATATTTAAAAAGCCAGGCCTTAGAAATCCCAGTCCGACCTTCGCTTGTTATTCCATTTGTGGCTCGTAGAACTGCGAGCTGTTTTGCCACTTGCGTGTTTTGATTTTGTAGACTCGTGCGGCGCGCCCCAGCTGGATGATGAACTTGATTTATTTGCCTTCGGGTATGCCTTGTAGGTACTACCACAGCTACTTCCTTTGCCGTAGCTGGTTGCACCACCACTCTTCAATCTTCCACCACTATATTCGTCGTCTACTTTTCTGCTCACGCTACTATAACATTGGTAACACAATGTGTGGCCTTTGGGACTGTTCGAGATATCTTTGAAACATTCTTCGCACTCAGCCTCTCCACCCAAGCCACCATACCTCTTCCTCTTGGCTCGTTGAAAATTTGATTCATGATAATTGTTGCTTTTCCTCTTGCAATCTTGATAACCAAACCCACGCTCAGTAGTGTCAGCAGCAAATCTTTCAGTTGCCACAGAAGGTCGACTTCCAGCATGGGGAGCGATTTCTTCACCAGTCACACGAGTGCTCGCACCGCAAGTCGCCACAAAGTGGCCGGGACGGCCACAACGGGTGCACGCATCAGCATCGTGGAATAATTCTCGCTGAAGTGCCTGCTCGTGGTCTGTTGATAGTACAGGCTGCGCGTACGACCCGCCTCGTACGAATGGGACACCCATGCGCTTCATCCAAACTTTCGTCTCTACATCTTCTTCTAAGCCCACATCACTGGTCATGCGCGGAGGGCGTGGGGCTACCTGCCAACGAATGGGCGGGTGCAACTTCGTCCATTGAGAGCCCTGACCACGCCTGTGCTCCTCGAAGCGTTCGTCGGGGTTTTTGCGCGTCCGACCGACGTAGAAGCAGCCGTGCTCGCAAGCGATGACGTATATCCATTCATGCGGGGTCGTGAGTAGGGGTGAATGCACAGCCGAGTTAGCCATGGATGTACTGTCAGTGACGGAGGTCGCATTAATTTCGATCTCATTAGGTTTTGAGCTAGTTTTATTACCACGATTACCCTTCTGGTATCCTCGACAGTCACCACTATCGCTTCGTCCTCCAGTAAGGCTTCTGCAGTTCCCGCCAGCGAGAGGGCTCTTCTCGCGAACGTCTTTGATGAATGCACATAACTCTGGGAGACGGAGATTCATTATTTCGAAGTGCTTATCTTCGAGAGCTTCAAGTTCTTTGAGACTTATGCACCCGAGATTGTCCAGGACGCCTTGCGCGACTGCAGAACCCATCGGGTAGCCCTTATTGATAAGCCAATCCTTTAAGCTCTCAAGTTCTTCGATACGGCTCAGATCGAAGTCTTCCTGGCTTAAACGATCGAATTGTTGTTCCATGAGGACCTAGAGTCGGAAATAATATTCAAAACTGCTGCAGGCACTTGTCAAACGTTGTAACGTTGTACGAGTAACGAGTACAGTAAGTGTGTCTCTAGAACTTTAGCTACTACTACAGTAGAGTAACGCTAGCACGCTAGCTACTATCTGTAGAGTAACCCTGTTGGAGTGCTGGAGTGTCGACGACGACAGCACGACAGCGTTGTTCGGGTCTTTTTTGGGTCGGTTGACATTTAACAGCTTTAACAGCCATTTTGATAGATAGTCGGTCAAAACCTATCAAGTAACGAGCCAAAGCAATTCGAACATAAAATTGGCTGCGCAGTGTCGATTCATTTTTTATCCATGCCCCGCTTCAACTGCCTACTGCCTACTGGCATGATGCTTTTTGCGTGTGGTGAGATCTTCTACTGTACCTGCTGGCTGTTGTCAATACATGAACGATGCACAGCAGCTCAATTTCCAGAAATACGTGCGCCATCCATTTCTAAATTGACTCCGCCCCAGTGTGGGTATTCAACATCAAATGTTGTGTATTATTCTAATTGTGCTTTCTAATTCTTAATAAAGAATAAGCCCGCAATGGAGATTGTATTTACATCTGACTGGCTCACTTCTGGTAAATCTTGTGATCGTGCATTCCTGTCGCACACACAAATCTAAAGGATGAAAAGCCGTCTCATGAGGATTCTTAATTATAACAGAAGGGATGAAGTAATGTTGCTTAAATTCGTTGAAAATTCATGTAACGTCATCCTTCTATATTGATTTGACTGAAGGGACCGACACTATCTGCCCCGGCCACACCGTAACCCCATGGGTGGCCGGTTTTATGCACCATTCAACTCGTTGAACTTTTCGGAAAATCAAAAAGAAACTTCCTGAGCCTATTGAGTCAATAGCCGGCCTTTGCGCGCCAACACCTGCTTGTCTCTTTCCTTTCATGGAAACAAATACACATATTTATTTTTGTCTTGTATGAGAAAGATTGTCAAGAAAGCATGGAAGCGGGGCGCTTCCAACAACTCGTGCTCTCATCTGTTATTGCCTCAAGAAATACGTCCTCATTTGCTATCAATAGGTTTAACAAACATATGTAGCAAATGCAAGGTCTGGCCGCTGAGCTGTCCAAGTTCAGTACTCTTGGCTTCTTGAATCTGCACGTCGTTTATATTGTATACTAGAGAGCAATTTAATGCTGCAATGCTCGCAGTCACTGAGTTAGTGGCTTCCAAACGTGGAGCGTACTGCATCATCCAACCATGCTCCCGCAGCTCCACATCTATTGAAAGAAGTTGGATAGCATTTTTCCATGTGTGTATGCGCTGATGAAAGGTGAGTGCTCTCAAGAATAAGTAGTAGGGATGATCCCTGCTCAGCTTACGTAGTACCCTTCATCAGTGCTGATCGTTACATCTCAATATAATAGGAACGTTTTAACCGACTTGAATCGACTGAAGCAACCGGCACTATCTATCCCGGCCACCCCATACTTTCGTGTGTGGCCGGATCAAAGTGACACAATTCAACTCGTTGAATTTCGGAAAATTATGAAAGAAACTAAATCCCTCCTGAGCTTATTGAGTTAATTACCGGCCTTGATGTGCCAACGTGTGCTTGTCTCAGACCACTCATGGAGACAAAATATTCTTATTCTTTAATCATGTTCAGACATGCGCTCTCATCTCTGATGTATCAAATATCACTTCCTCCTTTTGCAAATGTTACACCCAAATCGACCGTACGGTCAAAATGAGCCCCCGATATCACTTATTTTTCCTATGTTCCAATAGGTTACATGCACGCATTCTGGCATTCTGCAAATGCGAAGTCCTGCTTCTCAACTGTCCAAGTCTTGTTAACACTGATTTTTCGGCTTCAATTAGTAGTAGTAGTACCTTTGTAATTTCAATCCATGCAGGTTGCAAATCAAGTCAATTTATGGTCAATGGAGCTGATTAGCAAATGACATGTTTATCTTTTGCATTCAGAAACATAAATACATCGAATTAACCGAATTCTTCTTCTTCCTTAAAAAAGCTGGATGGAGAACTATCTTCGGTGCTTATAAAGTGGGCCAGGAGTACCCTCACCCCCTTCACTGGATTTCTCCTCACTAATTTGGCTTCTGCACACTGGTCAAAACAGAATCAGAATACCTAAGCCAATTGTTATAACGCCAACAGCAGTAAACCGGACGGGCGCGCAGCGTATAGCAGTAAGCAGATATATGCCGCTCTTGTGCTGGACAATTTATAAATGCCGGAATGTATTATAGCGCCGTATTCCGAATGAGTCACGGTGCCTCAATCTCAATCAGAAAAAATTGTAAAATGATTCAATAATGTTAAAATCTCCGATCTCCGACTTCAGTTCCCTCGCTTCCTCCCTTCGCACTTCGCGGTGTAAGTTAGGTGTAAGCTTAGTGCCACAATACACTTTTTTTTTAAACTGAAAAGACCAAAGAGAAAGAGTTGCATGGCATTCGTTTACCTGGGAACTTGCTCTTGGACGCAAGGCGGATGCTAGATGCACAGACCCTTGAATCCAACTGGCGCCAAATTGCGCCAAAGGGCCGACTCGGGCACAATCTACCATCTAGAAGGCCCCAACAGAAAAACAAATCCATCTAAACTCGCGGGGGCGTGTTATACGGTTATATGTTGACGAAGCATCTTTGCTGATGAACAAAATGCCCACAAACCGCACAAATCTATACATTACATTAAAGCGAGTCCTCGCATTCAAACGCCGCTCCTGCCAAATTAACCGCCTTTTTGCCGCCCTTGCCAATCTTCTTCTCGCCACTTTTCGTGGAAGTGCCTCCAACGGAGCGGCTGCCACCGGCCAAAGTAGCACCCCTTGACATTGGGTTGGCCATGAAACCTCCGTCGTTTGAAACGCCACCCATCCGTAGAACTTGCGAGGCTCTACGTTTACCACCTTGCCCAAATGTAGAGCTGATGTCCACTTCAACATCTTCGTCGCTTTCATTAGCTGCTGTCTTCTTTTTAGCTGCTTGCTTTTTCGCCGTGGTATCTGCATTCTTTTGATCATCGACACGCCGCGCGAGGGCACTTGGCTTTGGCTGGGAGTGGCCGCGTTCTTCTTCGCCGTCGCTGTCTGCATTGTGCCCAGCGCGCATCTTTCGCTCGTCACCGGGGCGCACCCCACCACCAACCTTGGATTTGACTTTCTTCTTGGCAGCGGCATTTTCGGTTGCACTTTTGCTGCTAGAACCCGATTGAGCTCTACTAGCATTACCTGCTCCACTCAGGGCCACTTTTTTCTTGAGACCCTTGATTTCGTCCATAAGTTTAGAGACTGTGCCCTGCAATGCCACCTGCTCTTCCAATGTCAGCAATGCTGGCCCGTTGTCAGTGCCATTACCCGCTTGTCCTTCAGAAGATGCCGAGGCTGCGAGTGCTGCCTGTGCAGCTGCTGCACTTCCAAACTGACGCACCATTAAAGGATTGGTATCAGCGTAAGTGATACCTACTTCAGCCAACCGGATGCGGTGCTGGTCACGCTCTTCTTCATTCATGTTTTCAGTTTGGAGCGCAATCATTGCCTCTTCTTCTTCGTCTTCGTCAGCTTTGTGGCCAATCACGTTGCCAGCTTCGTCCAAGATTTGCTGATCTTTCTTTTGGTCTACAGCTCCTGATACGAAGCTGATTTTCAGACCTGGGTACATGACTGCAATGACTTCGACCCACACCACACTGAAGTAATAGGCCAGCGACGTGCAGATTACCGCTAGTGTCAATTCGCCCAGCCGTTCGTACATGACTTCACCTGGGCCCGTGAACTCGGAGGCAAACATGATGCCAAAGAGGCACACCAAAATGCCACAAAAGAGGAGCACAGACTCCACTGTGTTGTAATTGAAAGCATACTTGAGGAATTCTGCAACTACCTCATTCCAGTCATCGCGAGTCAAACCGCCCGACCGAAGCTTCTGGTAGGTGGCTGCCAGGCTACTGCGGCCAAGCATTGATGCTTTATCGTTCGAATCGTTAAGCAACGTCTCGTACCCGATCCCTGAGGGCTGTGGGCAAGCACCATACGGCCCAACTAAAGCTTGGTATTCCTCAGAGTCCATTTCACCCACGATGTCACTGTAGTCGGCACGGCTCAAGTAGGGGTTGCACTTCACTTGCAAAGTGTATGATATGAACATAACGAGCAATATCATCGCCAACTGCATGGTGGCATTCACGTGGAAGAGCAACGTGAAGGTGACGATGCACAACTTGCGTGCAATAATGATCAAAATCCAGTAGTACAGCTTAGGCTTGAATTTAAAGTACAGCGTTGCATACTTTGAACGGAAGTTGAAGTATGCCTTGTTGGTTTCTTTTTTCGATCCCGTTCCCAAGCATCGCAAATACTGGTCATTGATGCATTTTTGGCGGTTCTTGCTACTCAACAAAATGCGCATCACAAGCGAAGGGTACCCAATAGTGTACACGACAAAGAAGGCCCATGCGTATGGCAATAGCTCCATCTGAAGCGTATATTTACCCGTTTGCCAGCACACTTCCGACGGTTGCGCTTGCATGAATTGCAATTTGGAGCGCTCACCGTCTTCGGACAAAATAGTGTTACAATTAAGCGGCTGTAGC
>Ga0307978_1001744_pt1 | contig 15938 bp, 12 predicted proteins | sample OrgLakmetage1056_FD_203151 | JGI IMG/M metagenome (GOLD analysis project Ga0307978, IMG submission 203151) | Saline water microbial communities from Organic Lake, Antarctica - #1056 | ecosystem: Environmental > Aquatic > Non-marine Saline and Alkaline > Saline | place: Antarctica: Organic Lake...
ATAAGAGTAGAATTTCCAAACAGCAAACGCTCCAGTTCGGATACAGACACTTCTATCATTCTCGAGACGCAATCGGTATTGCGGTAAGCGATAATTGCAACAGACAGGTCGTCCTCCTATCGGTGGCAACGTTGCGACAGAAGGCACAAGGGCTGATGCGAGGCAAGCGGGTACGAAGGTGGACAATGCAACAAATCAAAGAAGGGTGGCGGCATCAGCAACAGATGCAGCATAACCGTTACATGAGGAAGTAGCTACGGCGCAGGCGGGGGCACAAACATCAGCGGCGGCAAATGCAGTGTTGCAACAATTAGCACAACGCAAGTTAACAACAGCAGCGAGTTTAACTGTAAGCGCAGCAGTAGGACCAGGGGATTAAGGGACCCATCCTCTAGTACGGAAGCCAATGACATATCAGAAGACTGCAGCTAGTGCGGCTGGCATGGATGCAGAACCTACCAGTGGCAATACGAGACCTCATAGCGAAATCCCTCATACGGTACTACTTGTTCGTTTTTTCGGGAAACCACTCGTAAAGTAGCTATGGCAATAGTTTATGTAAAGTCACAGGTCGTCAAGACCCAGGCCTGAACTTTGGAAATGCCCGCGACGACGCCGCGAGACGATAATGGCGCACATGAGGGCGTAGGCGGCGGAGATCAGTTCTTTAGCTACATCGTTACGTTTACCGGTACAGTGCAGTATCATTATGATATCCTGTACCAGTAGTAGACTAGCTCTGATAGTCTAAAAGTAGACTACCGTAGTCTCTATCGAATTCCTCAATGCAAAGTGGCAACTTTTTGGCAGGAAACTCTGCAAATCGAAAAAGATCTATCCAATAAAGTCAAAAATCACCATGATGAACGCCGCTGTCACGAATATTTGTAACGCAGTAGAGGTATGACGCAGCGGACTCGACGATGGGTCGTCTGGTTGGAACGCCGGATATCTTGATGCATCCGGATCTTTACGAGGCTCCGCCGACGGTGAATCGTCCGATTCCTGTTCCGTCCATCTATCAAGACGACCGGGGGAGATCCACAACTTGCTCGTGGACACAGAGCGTTTGAACCTTTTGAACACCAAGACTGGAGTCATGCGGTCAGGATATTTACATGTGGACAAGCAACACGACTTTGTGTTTGCTGGTCGAGTGCAAATTTGGACAATAAACGAGCAGTCTCGACAACCAAGACGATATGTGGTCCCAAGTCCCAACCCGTATATTGTCATTCCACCGTACGTGCCTCATGTCTTTGAGTTTCTACAAGACACGGTGATGGCTGAATGGTGGGATGGACCTTTTCATTCTTGGTTCCATCACCCGTACCGACAAGTCGTTCAAGAATCCCTCCAGAATATGCCCGGTCACTTTTCTCATTTCGTCACGGTAGACCAACTACAGTAACCAGTAGGGGTGTCTTGGTCTGCCATCGACGCATCCAAAATGTGGTGGACTGGACTACTCTTGGGTAAAACGCTGGGTTGCATGCTAGGAAGACAAAGATGAAACGCGGTATGGCTTCCACGGCACCATGATATGCGTATCGACCAAAAAGTCACATCTCGTTGCATTCGGTTGTTTAAGTGCCTTTATATTCGGAATAGAGCTCTCTCCGTTAGTCCCGATAGAAGCTATCGTAGTATCCGTTTCTTGTAAAACCACCATCGACCGATATCACTTGACCAGTAATGTACCCGGCTCCTGGTAGGCAGAGAAAGGCGACCAGAGCTGCTACTTCCTTGGGCTCTCCGACTCGACCCATTGGCGTCCGTTCGATCACGCTCTTTCGGTAGACGGGGTCTTTGAGAACCTGCTGTGCTAATTCAGTATTAATGTACCAAGGTGTCACGCAATTAACACGAATGCCATCCAGACCCCATTCACAAGCCCAGTTTCCTGTCACTTGGTTCATGGCTGCCTTGGTGGCCGAATAAGGCGTTCCCGATTTCATGCACGTGACACCTGCAACGCTCCCAATATTCACCACACTACTCGTCTCGCCACTACCCTTGGGTCGCTTCAATAGATCGTGACACAAGACGGTCAGCGCAAACATACTTTCAAAGTTGGTCTTCCAAATAAACTCAATCTCTTGAGCAGTGTACTCGATGCTAGGCTTGCGTATGTTCGTTCCAACATTGTTTACCAGACAATCGAGCGGCTTGCCGTTTAGCCATTTATGAATGGCGTCCATCAAGGCTTGACGGCCGTCGGGCGATGCGACATCGGCAACCACGCCAGTACAGTCGAGTCCCTCTGCCTTCCAGTGATCGCAACAGGTGGCTAAATCATTGGCGTTCCGAGCACAAGTCAAGATACGCGCACCTAGGCCCCCCAATTCCTCCACGATAGCTTTACCGATTCCTTTGGTACCTCCAGTTACCACAGCTGTGGCTTCGGGAGGTAGATTCCACGAGGATGCGCATACGACGGCGCCTTGAACAATGAGAAAAAAGGCAGAGAGCCAATGAAAGAAACGAGCTGCCTTCATGGTGCAATCAGTAGTCTACTTCGCTTTCGCTGCTAGGATCGTCAATATTGGGTGAGGTATTGATCCTCCTCTTCATCCTTCCTCGAGCCTCGAGGATCATAATCGGCGAAAGACGTCACTCCCGAGTACGGTAAGCTGGTGAATCACGGTCTTAAAGAGCAGTTAATAATATCTAACCGGTACGTAGACTACTGTCTACTCTAGACTACTGTAGAGCTTTCACCATGGCCAAGACTAAGAACCACCTCACAGAGCCGCTATTAGTCACCATACTCCACAGTAACAGGACCCGGTTTCTGCTCTGTCTTGGTAGCTTCGTTTCAATGATAAAGCTGCAAGACTAGTTGTCTCTCTACATCAGACGTCTTCCTAGCCAAAACGAGACTAAAAGACAAATATGACATAGCAGGCTGCAAAAGATTATAAAGTTACACGGATCGATCTTATACTGGTGAAAATGGTTCGTTTGCCATCGCAATAAAGACAGACGAACGAGAGGAAGGGTGCTTGTCCATGATAATAAGTGAACAATTAAAAAGCCGACGTGTCGGCGACTCCGCGGGGCGAAATGGAACGAGAGCCGTGTCCTGGAAACTGCTCTTCATAATAAGTCCAGACGTGGTGAAAGATGTGAGTAATGTCAGCCTCTTCATAGCCAGTCAACCGTACTAGCTCCGGCCTCCACCGCGGTTCAAGTTGAAGGGCGACACGAGAGGCCAAGATAATGGCAGCCGCAAGTTTTGTCGGAAGGTACTGCTGAAAGGTGTACTCCTGCAGAGTCAGGTTGCAAAAGAACTCGGCATACTTCTTGACGTACTTTGGAATCTTCTCAATGAGTCCACGTCCTTGCCAAGTATCATCCACAAAGCAAGTTCCCTTCATGAGCGTGTAGCCGATCACATGGAGTGTGGGGACGGCACGTAGTCGCCATCCTAGGTGGCGCAACACTTCCAGTTCGCCCTCACGAAAGGACAGAGAAGTGTGCCCAGCGTTGCTGAGCTTTGTCAGCTGCAACAGGTCGGGGATCTGCGGGCAGTGTTCTTCCGCCTCTTCGTACTTGGCAGCAACGCTAATACAAGCAGTCGCCAATAATTGCCACTGCGCCCGAGGAATCTCGACTGACCGAAATATCTTATCCAGGTACAGGATGCTCACGTGGATCGTCGTGTTGTGGAGACGACACTGCTCACCAACATCGCTCATCCAGTCCACTAGGTAGCGACGGTACGGAAGAAACGAAGCGTTGGGGGCAAACGTGTCGGGCGAGACATAATCGACTTGTCGTTCTTGCATGTCCCGGTAAAGGTCTGCGGTGCACACATTCAATGTTTCATCAATATCCTCCTACTCGTGCCAAGACAAGACCAACGGAACAGTCATCATTGTAAGAGACAAGCACGATGCGTTGGGTCGTTCAAAAAGTGAGCGCCAATCAAAATTTAGAGGGCGGGACAAGAGTAGGACACGATAGTACACAAAAAGGGACAGTGGAGGTAATAGGATATACAGAAGTGAGGATATATATTCAGATTCAAGTTTTCCGTTTTCAGGATTTCGGAATGGCCACGAAGAAGCGGCTTACCTCGATGCCGAAGGGCTTGGACTCCATGATCTCTTCAATACCCCCCATGGTAACTTGTTGGAAGGTTCGAAGCGGAGTAGCCATCCGTTCCCATTGCTGCAAGATAGAGAGATAAAACAGTGAGACGCCTGAAAAATTTGGAGAAATTAATGGGCAAATTGTGGTTCTTGAATAGACTAAATCTGTACTGAACTTCCAGGCAGGTAAGATTTCGGACCTTGGATGGGCATGCTTGGAATGTCTCTTGAATGGAACTCAATCAGAATCAATGTAGAATACATCAAGAGACGCATATGGAACGATTCCGGAGCGAACGAGCGAGGAACTGGATAGCAAAGGGCCCCGACGCGTCAAAGAGCACCTGCAAACACTCCGAGGATCCTCCGATCGAAGACGACAGCTCTACTTCGACGTACCTGGATCGGCTTGAATGTGAAGCCTCCAGTCTCTTGGGACATGCTTATCGGGGCTGAAAGCGTCATGTTGCTGTAATCTGTAGTGCCTGGTGCAAAGGATAAGTCTGGAGAGGCTCTGAAAGTGTCTTGGCCAAAATTGTGTATGGTGAACCGTGCCGCGCGAGATGCGAGCTTTGCACATCAGAGAGAGCAGAGACGGAGGAGCTCCTTTCCCGAGAAACGCCGGCGTGTTGACGTTGGGTACCGCAAAATTTGAATGTTTCAGTATGACGAAAAGAGTATGACGTTTGGGCCTACTTTTTGCCAGAGATGAACAAGAACACGCGCGAGAAATTTGAAAGCGCGGGCTGTTCACGTCACAGTTCCCGCCGCGCACGGGAAGCGGCAAAAACGAGGTTTGGAATCGAAGGACTTTTTTCCAAATGTCGTAGCGCCTTTTTCTTAGAGGATTATAACGTGGGTCTTGTCAAGCTCTTGTTTGGATTCGCTCCCGCGCCCTCTCTGGCGAGCGCCGAAGAGGCTCTCGTTTTGGCTTGTGATTCTTATCGACTTATTTACCTTATGTCATGAGGAATTTATTCCGTTTTCCCCCTCGTCGGAGTGCACTGCAGCCCACAGCTATGAAATTTGACGTCGTTGATCGTTTGTCTAATTACTAATTATCGATAGTTGAACTTCCGATCCTGGCGAGTGTACGACGTATGTAATGTATTTACATACGTAGTCGTACTGTAGTAGTCTTCTCTGTGTGTACAAAACCTCTTTTGTTTATGCTGTCGCTGAAAGTGAAATGTATTCATACTTACGTCGTAAGGGACGATGACGAACGACCAGCGGGAAGCGGCGAAACGTGAAACGTTGTGGAAGTTGGCGAACCAAAACGCTCGGTTCGATCCACAATGGAGAGCGGACAGGATGATTTAAGGACATGGAGCCAAATATAAAGAGTCAACTTTGGGCCGACCAGCCCTCTGACACTGGTAGGATCGCAAAATGGGTCGAAGGACTCTTTCTGGTTCGTCTTGTAACCTTTGCCGTCGTGTCTAGCTATCAGCAGAACGCTTACATCCCGTACGTGTGCGATTGTCTCAATACGGCGGCGGCGGCGGTTTTGGTAACCATGATTTCGTGGCGACTTATCGTTGTCCATCCTAACGTATGGCGTTGCCAACATTATCTTGCGTTGAAAGTTAGAAGCTGTCGTGATCTGGATAATGTTAAAAGGTGGAATCGAGTGTTGTGCCAACGAGTAAGAAATCAGGCAGTATGTATTTGGGGGAGCGCCCAAGGCTTGCATTTGCGGATCAGACGACGTATTGGGACAAGTGGCGGTGGTTTGGACAAAGATCCAAGCATGCTGGATGAATATTTGCCCTCTCTCAACAGCAGTTCTCCAGGTTCGGAACAAGAGGCGCTCCTTCGGCCCCCGGCCGCTCCTCGGTCTTTAGAAATGGAGCGTATGTATGGGGAGGTTAGACGTGGGGTCGTTTCGCCCTGTGGTTATGATCGGGACGATAAGGACAGCTAGAAATTAAATTTGAGTTCCACGTTTCTTAGTTAGACAAACCATCGCTTTTGCACCAAAGGTATTAGTAAGCTAGACAATTGGCTCTAAACCACATACAAGTCTTTTCTTCTCGAACCTAACTGTTGAGATCCGTAGTCTAATAGTAGCTATGTATGTAGCCAGGCTAACATCACCGGCTACCGGAAGCAATAACTAAAAAACTTACTTCTCCATTCGCTCAGTCCCGACCAACGAATCCAGTCATCAGTCCAAAACAATTTGAACACTCAAAACACTGCATCGACAAGGTCCAAGACGGAAGGATAGAGCTTACTCACTACTTTCGTTCTCGTCACTTGCTTATAAATCTACCGTTGATCTCGTATCCGCTCTATCTGTTAAAAGCGAAAGGGAGCGGCTCGGTCTAAAACAAGATTGTATTGATTTAGATATGAATCCAAATCAAAATCGTCGGGGTGCGGCTGCGCAGCCACAGGGTGGCAGCGTGGGAAAGGGTGAGAGTAAGGTATCTGGGGCTCCTTCGCTTGATCCAGCGAAGGAGGGAGATTCGTCTTTATCAAGTAATAAGCATTCCGCCTCGGCAAATCCTGGTTCGGCAAAGGGAACAAGTACCAAGAATATTGGTAGCGATCCGGGGGCTCTTGTCGAGGCTAATAGTACCGGTACCGGTAGCACTAGCGAGAAATTAGCAGCGACCAGCGATTCGACAGCAGAAAGCGATGACTCGAAGGGCCCTGTCATCAAACCCAATACACGAGGTCGAAATGGAATAACGAAAATGACCAGCAGGGTGAGTTCACGGAACCATTTGATCTTGCCGCTGACACTTATTTGCCTAGCTTTGCTACTCTAACTACTCTAGAGAGGAAAAGGATGGAAATAAATGGCCTGGTTGTGAATAAGCAAATTCACTTTTTAACCCAACGCAAATGACTACACTAACACAAACTCCGTTTACTCTCATATACAGAGCTACTCGCCGAGTTCAAGCGGTGAACAGCGTCTCAGAGCATCTGATATTACTGTGAACCCTGCGGCTACTAGCATCGACTCGTGTGCTGCGTTGTTGGCCTCTGTCGATAAGCGCGCCCACAGCAGGGCCTTATTACAAGACGCGAACCAAGTACTGGAGGCAATAGTTCTCCCAATGGGCTTTCCGTGGAATCACAAGCTTGACCCACACGCTCGAATCATTCCTCGAGATATTGATGAATTGCCTGCTATCCTTACTGCCGGAGCCGATGATCAGATTCGCGAAAGGATGCAGCTTAAAAAGGGACTACAGAAGTCCAAGAAACGTCCTCCGGGTAGTCGCATCTGTGTCCAAAGATCCGCTGACCCCGGAGTTATCGAGCTCACCTCATTTTCGGAGCCCACAATGCCCCAGAGGGCTGCCGTGCAGCCGTTGCAACGAAACGAGTCAGACGACGACGATGTGGGCAAGGCTGGGGAGTTATCGCTTCGCGTCTTCCAAGAGGTACAGACAAGAAAGCGTCAGAGGGTGGATCTGCAGCAGTCTTGTAAAAAGACAAAGCTAGTATCGCTCCGGCTCGGATCGACGAGTAGCCGTTCTACAATTTTCGAGTTACCACATGAGGGGAAGCTACCGCTTCTTCTCTCAGCGGTTCTTCCTTCGCATGTACAAGACGGGCGAAAGACACAAAGTGAAGAAGGAAAGGCAATGGTGGACGAGCTTGGAAGCTACAACTGTCGCTCGTTACAGAGTGGTAAAAATAGCGGCCGTGTATTTGTTGGCCGTACTCGTCTCGTGTGGACAGAAAAGGATCCGTTCGATCTATCCCAGCGTACGTACCGGTCTCTCCTAACAGGGAGAAAGATTGATAATTGGCTGCATAAACGGCCGAGGGAAATCAAGGTCAGCGTCCGTTTGAACGGGTTCATCTTGACGTCAGCCCGGGTCTTGGCCAGTAGTAGAACCGCGGCGTCCCTGTCCAGTACTGCAGAAGAGCAAGCTGCTTCATATAGCGGTAGACTTGTCGACGAGGCACTGGCTACAGCCCTGGCTACTGCGTCCAGTCCATCTCTGCCATTGGTGGTATCGAATAGACTGCAATGTACACTGGACCATGAAAAGTTCTTGGCCGCTGTGCTCGAGAAACGCAAATCAGATTGTGTTGGATTGGACTCGAATCTGGTGCGAAAAATACGCAGACCTTTCGATACAATCATTTTCGAACCAGAACATGGCACGTACTATGAAGTGACGCCACCAAAACTAGATTGTTTTCCTACTGAAGAGGGAATGCAGCGTGTCGTCTGTTCCGCCTCTGGGGGCTTAGGGGGCTTGGGCTTTCTGGCGGACTCAACGGTGGATGATAATGCTGCGGCATGCTTCCTCGATTACGCTTCACAGAAAGATCACTTATGTTCTATCTGCTGGACAGATTCGTCCTCGGATGCTATGCCAGATAATGAATTGCTGCAGTGCTCTAAATGCAAGACATTGGTTCACAAGGCGTGCCATGGAGACTATGAAGCCCGATCAGCAGGTCGGGAAAGAAGTTGGAAGTGTAACCACTGTGAGGCCGGGTCGCAATACCGTACTGATGCTGCATGTGAAATATGTCAAAGGACACGTGGCTCCATGCGGAAGCGTAGTTCTGGCAAGTGGGTCCACGACGTTTGCAGAATCTGGTGCGACCCCAAGATTGCACCAACAACGGCCCAATTGTGTGCTCTTTGCTCCAAGACCTCCAAGCATATCATTCAGTGCGCTGGTGCTGGATGCCAAGTATCCTTTCACCCCATGTGCGCCATATTTGCCTCCCAAGCCGCAAAGTTGGATAGAAATGCCAACAGGAAGTGGACTACCACCAACAACAATGCGATGGAAACGACTGCGATACGTGATGCGTTCTTGTGTACGCAGTACCGTCTCTCCATGATTGATACATGTGTCGCGCAAGCAACTGGAACGATTCCTCGTGCGGTCAGCCGGCTGTTTCCAGTAGCCTTTTGCGGCTATCACAATCCGGATCGTGAACATGACTTTTGCGGGTTGTATCCGGGAGGTAGCTATCTTGCTGACGCCATGCGTATCCCTCCTCGAAGTGGTACTACCCCGGCAGCCGATACGCAAGACTAGACTAGTAAGACACAGCGTCTGCTTCTAGAGCAAGAAATTTTTAGTCTTGACCAAGCATAATACTCTAGTAGAATACCGTACAGTAATGGAAGGCTGCAGTGTTGCTTTCTGCTACTAGTCTTTTTTTTACTCTTGCACATTTTCTGTTTGCTCTACTACAGCCGCCGAACGTTCTCAAGTCCCACTGAAAGAAAGAAACAATCATCGTTCCCTGCATCCTTTTTCTCTTTCATTTTAAAGCAAAAAGAGCACCAGAGACACGGCCATAATTCCCATTCCAATAATGAACGAATACGTGACAACGGTATCTTCCGGATCATAGCGATGCGCCGTGGGCAGCAATTCTCGCGCACTGATAATCACCATCATACCCGCCACGATACCAAACAGAATGGCAAACATGGTATCCGTAAAAGAATTGGCCAAGACGGCCCATCCCAGCAAGGCCGCAACAGGTTCCGACACGCCCGACAGAACGGCCCAACCAAATGCCTTCCAACGATTGCCTGTTGCGTAGTAAATGGGCATGGCCACGCACAATCCTTCTGGGATATTGTGAATGGCAATGGCAATCGCCAAGACGGCGCCAACGCGAGGATCATTAAGCGCCGCCACAAAGGTAGCCAGACCTTCTGGAAAGTTGTGCAAACCAATGGCAACTGCGGTATTGATGCTCATGCGCATGAGTTTCTGATTTTCACCTTGCGAATCCTGATCGTCGTCGTCATGATCCGTGGCGTTGGCATCGGCACTGGAGTCGCCCGTGGAATGCCGTTTGGGGGCATGTCCTTGTTCTCCACCCTCTACTTCTTCTTCTGGCGCTGTGACGCGGTCGACACCTTCCCAGTGATGGTGTTGCTCCTTTTCGAACGTTTCCATATTGGCCGCCATGTGCTGCAACTCTTCCAAGTCGGCCACTGGATCATCCGCACAGCAGGGACATCCGGGTACGGTGACGTCTACCGGTGTAGTGTGCGCATGAGCATGCACTGTTGGTGGTTCCGTACCATCCGTGGGAGGTTTGGCGGTTGTAGTTGTAGTTGTCGTTGGTATACCGGGCTCGGATTCGTCGTTACTAACGGGTTGGGTATTATTCTTGGCCTCGTCTTCGTGATGAGGGTGACTATGGTGGTGATGGCCTCCGAGAAAGTAGGACACGAGATGATTCAATAATATCATGAGGATGACTCCTGCGAAGAAGCAGCCAGTCGAGTAAATGTAGGCATCGTCTTCGGGATGACCCGCATCTACAAAGCTAAGGGTGGACTTTTGGAGAATCTCCACAAAGGAAACGTACATCATGACTCCTGCTGATAGACCGAGAGCTGCAGCCAGCGTCTTTCGACTTGCATACTTGACGAGAGTGGGCGAAAAGACAATGGCGGCGCCGATAGCAGTTGACATTCCGGCGCCGCATACTAGAGCGAAGGCGATGCCAACGTTGGGGTCGTTGGTAGGCATGTCGGTGTTGGTGTTGTTGTTGTTGTTGGTGGTGGTTCGCTTGTAAGACTAGTCTAACTGCTGTAGCGAGACGAGAGGATCTGGTAGTGTAGTAACTTACTACGCTACAGTAGAGTAGGAGAGGCACTGCTGCTGACTGTGAACGGTAGGAGGATCCTACATATGATTGTGGTCAGACGGTCACGTCGTCTTCAACTTGACGTCGTATCCATACGATACGCTTTTGGCTGAAAAAAGACCTTACAGCTTACAGTACCACAGTACGGTTTATTTTCATCGGCGTCGAATATACTACGTAATGTCGAATGTGTCGGATCGATCATTGATACAGTACGACTATCTATTTTGACTTGCTATACTGTACCGGTACTGTAGTCCATATCCTGATGGCGGCCGCGTTTCTCCTTCCAATACTCGTACACGTGGAAAACGAACCTTGTGAACGACAAACCCGAACCCTGCGTCACAAACTGTACATTTGAGCCAGCTGTAAAGCTATCAAACAGAATACAGCCTCCTCTAGTGCATCGGATTCCTTCGCTGACGTTGATCCAATAGGCTCGATGGTGAAATATCTAGCTCACGCTGACGTTTGTGCAAATAGGCTCATTGGTGAAATATATAGCATGCGTGTACGCTTGCTAGCTAGTAGAGAGCTACGCTTGTATCCCTGCATGGCTTTTAGGCTTGATACTCTATTATACAGTATGGCATTACATTATTTGAGAGGCGTCTCGTGCTGAAAGAGGTTGATATGCCAACGGTTATTCGTCTCGTCTTGTTGGGCTTGTAGACCCCAGCCAACGGCAGCGAAGATTTGCAACCGCTTGTCGCCACCGCGAATAATGGGCCAGCGAATCTTTTCCAAGTACTCGGCAGCGGTGGCATCCACGAGGGACATGACCTGGCGTGAAACAGAAATGCGTGCCGTCAACATGGCGTTGGCGTCTTCTTGACGGACTGTAGTCATGGTGTTGAGCATGTGTTCGCCGTCAAGGCCCGACAGTAACACGGACAAGGGAGCCTCCTGAGCAAGTGTATCATCTCCCACGGACATGACGAAGAGTTCTTCGTCCTCCGAGTTGATGATAATGGTGGCGGCAGCGTTCCATTCCTTCTTTTGGTTCAGAGCCTTGGTTTGAAAGGCGCATTCGCCACGAACGAGAATCTGAATGCTTTCGTTGGTACACGAGTCTGCTGCCGCTGTTGTTACAGTGTCTTGTTGGTTTTCCAAGGCACCGGGGACACAAACTTCACCGCTGGCGGTCGATGGGGGGGCCTTTTTGCATCCGCATTCGTCTCCCTCCACGGGAGCGGCTACGGATGCTTCGATAGAAACGCCGTTGGTTTCGACCAGTCGGGACATGTTCGTCGGACCAAAGAGTGCTGGAGCGCATGGATAGCTACCGAGTACTCGCTCTCGGGCAACTGTCCCTTTATTTTCTTCAGTATCATCTGGGATCTGAAACTTTAACAGTAGCTCCACCTCGCAGCGGAATGAATTGCCTTCAAAGTCGGCAAAGACAGTTGTTCGTTCCGTATCAAAACTCTTCTTCTCGTTCCACTCTTCGCCGTCGGCCGAAGCATCCTTCCCGTCTTCGGGCATGACAATCTGAGGAACAGGAAAGATAGAATCAGTCATGACAAAGAGCTTCGAGGTGTCGTCTTCGTCCGTGAGCAAGCTAGCGACAATCGTTGCGCCACTATCAATATGATGAATGAAAAAGCCGCCTCCTTCGCCGAAGGGTGACACTTCGAACTTCCCAAACTCGCTGCTGATATCAAACACTTCACCTTCGGGGGATTTGCGAGAATTGGAAATCTTTTCACCTGGTGGCGGCGTGCTATCAGTTACGCCATCTTGTAGAGTGGCGGGAACGGGACAGCCCTGGTCTTCCGCTTGCCCCAGATAGAGACCACTCCCGTGAGACCCAAGAGCTTCTCCTGCTCCCAAGATCGCGAACTCGTTCGATAGGTCCGAAGCGTCGTCAAGTGTTGCTGAAAGATAGACATCTGAATAGTCCGTGGCTCCTCCGTTTAAAGCATGCATCCAGAGCAAGTCGGACGAGTAGAGATTAGGACAGGCTTTCCGGAGCTGTATTCCATTGCCGAGGCCGAGGTTTGACATGGCAAGGTGGGCGATGTTTCGTTCGTGAAGAGTATCGTTCAAAGTATCCAACATAACAAACTCTTGGCGGACAATCGGTTCAATCGGTTGGTCCTTGCCGAAAAAGTCGCAATGCTGGTCTTGTGATAGCTTTTGCTGGGACCTCTCGAGATGCATATCCGCAATAACAGTATTGATATTGTCTTGATAGGTCTTGCGAAGGGTATGGTCGCCCCATTTCTCGCCATTGAGGTCGGGTGATGAACGAGACCGCGGCGTTAGGTTACCCGCAAGCTTGTCACTCAACAGGGACTTTAAAGACTCGACCTCTTCCAGAAACGGCTCTTTCTTTTCGTCTGCCTTGCGTCTGAGAACGGCTTTCGGTTTTGGCACATGGTGAACTGGATGGGCTTCGGTGGTAAAGATCCATTCGCGGTCCGGATCCTGATGCAAGATGTTGTCGTCGTCAAAGATCAAGTAAAGATACTTGAGGGTCTCGCTTAAAAAGAAACTAGGCATGTCGTCCATCAAGTGGACTCCCTTCGTAGATCCGTCCACAGAGCCTGACGTTGACGGCTTGAGGTCTGTAACGCCTGCATAACCACACTTTGCTCTCGTTGTACTTTCCAGTTTCTCAAGTGCAAAGTCCGCCGCCCAAAGCCACCCCGAACTCGCGGATACTTGCGTGGTATTCTCGTTTAGATCGACCTTCATATCTTTGGTTGCTCGGTGCAAAAAGTAGCAACTTTCGAGCAGCTCCGGCCGAAGCGGGTGTTTGGCGGCACCTGACAAACCAGCATCCAATCTCCAGTGCCCAAAATGGAAGCGCTCGGGCAAAAAGCCGAGAAATTCGCGCACCATGAAGAAACTATTGAGCGTTCGGGCGGCCGGTGTCAATTCCCCCAACAGCACTTGCATCCCAGGAAAAAACGCCATTAAGCTCTCCAATACGCGACGACTTGTCACTGGTCGATGGCCGTGCTTCATGTCAATGTCTCGGTACCATTCTCCCAATCGATTGTGCCTTTGGATGCCAATGTAGACAGACTGTAGCATGGTCCAAAAGTCGGCATCTTCTGGAAATAGCAAGTAATGCTTGACTAGATACTCTAGATAGGAATCGGAATTGCTCCCGATCCCCGACAAATATTCGGTCCAGCTTCCTCGTTGCACATCAATGTGCTTGCCGAGCAAGTCCAAAGCACTCCGTCTCACCCACAAGGCCCGACTGGCCAATTTGGCTGCCTTTCCAAACGAATCGTCTCCCGTCAATCGCGAAAGCAGCTCGAACTCCAACGTGAGCGTTCCACCACCCGCCAAGGAAGCAATCGTTGTTTCCCCAGCGGGTACGCCGTAGAGTAAATTGACCGTCCCGTAGGGAATGCCGGTTTTGGTGTCAAAGGCGGGCAAGAGTCGGTAGCCCAAGTCTTGGGCGAGCTCCAGCAAAAAGCCATCGTACTGCCAATAGTCATTGGCTGATAAAGTAGCGTTGCTGCCCTTCTTCTTTTTATTGTCGCTACCGCTAGTCGTTGAGACGACGCAGTCGGGAAGTGATCGCAGTGCACTGTCGCAAACGTCGTGGTCTTTTACGACGGGGCACGTGGTGGTCCCGGCCGCATCCTTACCAATCAATATATTCCCCTGGGCGTCCCACACGTGTGATTTAGGGACACGCACTTGCAGTGGCAATGGTTCCGTCGTTGAACCACCACCACCACCCGCCCCCGCCTCTGGTACAGTGTCTGCTGGTCTCACAAAGTAAGCCTCGGCCATTTGGTGGGCCGACAACAAGCCGCCCAGGACGCGAATGTTGGTTTCAAAGACCGAAACGTTTTGGTTGACGGCAACGATTGGCTCTCGCGAATTTTGCAACCGCAGCCGTTCCGTAGCGCGCGCAAATTCGGTGTAATTTCCCAAAACGACCAGGGTATCGAGCGCGTCCACGACCGTGAGTCCTTGCAGTCGAATCAAGTCAAAGGTGGCGGGTGCGCAGGAGATGGGTTTGATTTCGGATGCGGGCCAGGCGTGGTACATGTAGGAATCGTAAGCGTGTTGAAACATGTGGCGAATGCGGTCGAGATTGAAGTGCTTTTGGGCGTGGCTGTAGGGAGGTAGCGCCGCGTGCAAGAGGCGACTGCGATCAGTGCTTGCTGTGGAAGTGGGATCGTGCTGTTGTTGTTGTGTATCGTCCAGTTGCCTCCTATTACTAGTAGTGCTGGTACTGGATGAGTAAGAGGTGTAGCCCAAGTGGACCTTGATCCAGTCGCGCCAAGCCGAAACGGTCGTTTCATTGTGAATCGACAGGTTGCGGTCTTGTTGGGCTCGCACGTATGTTTGTCGTATCGAGTGCTCGTAGAGGGCTTGGCGGTTGGTGGCCACCATGGGTCTGCCAATGGCTGGTTTGGATGTTGCTTTTGCATTTGCAGTAGTAGCTCTTGCTCCAACGGTAGCAAACAGGTCTTTGAAATTCTTTTGCCAGGGACTGTGGAATTGTCGACTGCCCTTGTTCTTGCTGTCCTGTGCGTCGTTTATTTTCTTTTGCAGTGTTTCCCACAGTTGCTCCAGTATTCCTCCGGCCGGACGCGCGTCGACCACTACATCGATAGGAGTAGCAGTAGTAGCAATCGTAGTGGCTAGCGGATCATCTTCACTGTTCACAGCGGCAGTTCCGGTACTGCCGATGCCTATACCGATTGCCAGAGCCACCAGGACCGCGGACTGTACGACGCGACGACAGTTTACCGAGGGGCGCCGCGTTCGACGAAACGGTATACGAATAGTACCGGTACTCGTACTCGTACTGTTGCGCGCTGGCGAAGGAGCCGCTGTCTCCATATTTCTTACTGCTGGTTCTTGATATTGACTGCCTCTGTAGAGTGACGAAAGGGAGTACGATTCAAGGGCCTGCCTCGATAAAAGACGCCAACGAACAACAACACCGTAAGAGGGCTTGGCCGATGCAGGTTGATAAAACAGTGACCGGTGACCGCACCGACCATTGTCATGGACATGGACCACCCATCGACATTCGACATGCGACATGCTATCGGTACTCAGCGTTCTTCAAAGCAAAACACCCGGAGGTTGATTTCCGGGTTCAGCTTGGCGTAAAATCCGTTTCGACCATCAACAGGGTTCGCAGTTCGCATGATGGGTTTTGCAAGGCGGAGCATCATCGAAGGCGGTATCAAAATGTCAAAATGTCAATCGCGTCGTCGTCGTCGTTGTTGTTTTTGTTGT
>Ga0307978_1001745_pt1 | contig 15938 bp, 11 predicted proteins | sample OrgLakmetage1056_FD_203151 | JGI IMG/M metagenome (GOLD analysis project Ga0307978, IMG submission 203151) | Saline water microbial communities from Organic Lake, Antarctica - #1056 | ecosystem: Environmental > Aquatic > Non-marine Saline and Alkaline > Saline | place: Antarctica: Organic Lake...
CCTACGACGAGATTACCACCGTAATCTATCCATTGTCTTCCATTCAGTTCCATTGTTCACATTATTTGTACACCGTACGTCCGTCGTACGACCGACTATTTAACTTCTGTCCGCGCCAAAACAAACATTTAAAATGCATCGCGCCAGAAATCCGTCGACCGTTCCCCAAAACTTCCTTCCTTCTTTCTTGACACTAAAAAAGAATTCTTCACATACTTCAAATTCTTTCACTTGACAGAGAACAATCACCCTATCATCAACACAATCAATCAATCCAAAACAAGCAGAAACGAAGGTTGCAAAGAAATTATGTATCTATCTATGAGCAGATCATCGAAGAGGTTGGTTCACGCCAAACCTTCTTGTTTGAATCCATTCCTCAATCAATTGTTAATGCCTGGTGCAACATGCCGCAAGAATTCTCAGCAGGGGGGACTCATTCACAAAATGAATTCCATATCATTCCGTTTCTTGACATCCTTTCACAACGAGGAATATGAAGAAAATTGTGATCGGAATCAATATGATGGACCATCTACACTTTCTTATATAGATGGTGTTGAAATGCCCATCACCTCGAAACTTCGAATCACTACTCCGGAAGAAGACATACCTTCTGGAATTTGGCCCGTCTATCGTATTCTAGTGAGTATTTCTTTTACTCCTTCATCATTTCGGTAACATTGGTATTCTCATTTTCATCATGGCCATATTGAACCACATGAACATCATTCTACCTTCTCAAATTCAGGATGAACATGGCTGTCTCGTCAATTCAACGGAACCTGAAACGTTTACATATTCCGAGTTGAAATCATTGGAGACGACTGTCCACGATGCAACCAAAGTTTCAGGCAACGGGCAGTCAGAATTGCTGACAACTTTGAGGAAAAGTCTACTTGAAAGGCATATGGATCGTAAATCTTTCATCTCACAATCAGAACTTTTCCAACCATCTCAAAATGCGTACAGTGATGTACCCGACGAACACTCAAGAAATACTCTACTCCGCTGTCATCGAACTATGATCAGACTTCGTGAAATGGATGATATTCTTTCGAGTGCACAAAGGCAAGGCCGAATTTCGTTCTATCTGACTTGTCGTGGAGAGGAGGCAATGACAATTGGATCTGCGTCTGCATTGAAAAGTTCTGATGTACTGCTAACGCAGTACAGAGAACAAGGACTATTCATGTGGAGAGGTTTTACCCTTGAACAATTTACAAACCAAGTAAGCCGAACAAAACTTTTGACAAATTATTTGTACCATGTATTGGCACTAACCTTTATGACTGTTGATAGTGTATGGGCAATGACATGGATCTGGGCCGTGGACGGTAAGCAGTCTATTTGAAAAAGTCTTTTTGTATACTTACCTTTTGCAGTGAACTTGAATTCCTCGAACTTATACAATCTATTTTTTCATCTCTCAGGCAAATGCCCATTCATTATGGCTCACGAGCTCTAAATATACACACTGTAAGTCATATCAGCAGTCCTGAGACGAGCTGTTTACGAAATAAATCATAGCCCTCACTCCACACATTTCTCATTCTACTCTTCTGCATCGCCAGGTGTCAAGTACTCTTGGAACTCAAATCCCGCAAGCAGTGGGGGTTGCTTACAAACTGAAATTGGATGCACTTTCAGGGAAGTCCGATCATCCTAGCGTGTCTGTAGTCTATTTTGGTAAGCATTGTTAACTTCATCTATGAGAGAGTCGTCAATATCAGCTTACTCTTCATTATAACTTGTATGCACGCATCTTACTAATTTAATTATATGCTCATCCTATCGTCATCAAAAGGCGACGGAGCTGCTAGTACTGGTGATTTTCATACGGCTTGTAACTTTGCAGCAACACTTAAAGTCCCAGTAAGTCTGTTGTTGGACAGTGCAATTTTATGCTTTGTTCATGCATTTTATCATCTTACGCATACACATCTTCATCTTTCAAAAAGGTGATATTTTTCTGCAGGAACAATGGGTATGCAATCAGCACACCTACTAGAGAGCAGTATGCTAGTGATGGTGTGGTGTGTCGGGGAAAGGGATATGGTATGGCTGCTATACGCGTAGATGGTAATGATTTGTTCGCAGTCCATGAAGCAACCAGAGCTGCAAGAGCTTATGCACTACACAATATGGAACCTGTTTTGATCGAAGCAATATCTTATCGCCAAGGCCATCATAGCACTTCTGACGATAGCTTCAGTTATAGAGCAAAAGAAGAGGTTACGGATGTGCAGGAAAAATACGATCCACTGACAAGATTGAATACATTCCTCATGGACAATGAATGTATCGAAGAAGAAGACCTGCTCGCAATCACCAGTGAGGAGAGGCGTTCGGTGTTGACTGCTCTTGGCAAAGCAGAATCCAGACCAGGAACGAAACTTGAGACAATGTTCAAAGATGTCTACCACGAGATGCCAGAAAGCTTGAAAAATCAAGAACGGGAGCTTCTAGAGCATATGCACAAATATCCTGATCATTATTCTGAAAAACGAGATTAATATAAAACTTCAACCTTTGATACTAAGCCAGTGAATTAATTTTATTCATAACATGAAGTAGCTTAAAACGTTGCTACTTGAATGGGAATGGGAAGAGAGAGATATGGTTATGGTGGAAACTGGTAAAACCTCGGATCCATACCAATCACCTGCTCACTACTTCTACCGTCTCCATTTGACAATTTACCACGTATACTTTGTATAGCCAAATCGCATTTGATTTCGAAGGTGCTATTATTCATAAAATTCGTTCACAGCGTGATTTGATATCACACAATAGTATCTGATAATGCTTTTTTCAATCTCGCCTGTTTTCTTAAATCTGCCATTTGGAACATAGATAGAATGTTTGGAACGCATCCACATTTACACCCCAGCTGCGGTCTGAGATGAGCCTCAGCTCCTATCGGAACGAACGCACTTGGTATGCTCGTTGCAACATTTTTCCGGTCGGTTTTCAATAAAAATTGTGCTCCAATGCAGAGATGGTCTGAAGGCCAGTCCTTACTTGGCAGCAAGTGCCCATGTGAAATACCATCTGTATTCAAGGTCCGAAAGTTCGTAGGAATTACCAGTCGTCCAATCTGTTTCAGTTTATCTTCTTCGAAAAAAATATAGTCCAATGCACCAACAAAATCGCAAGTGACATTTGTGAACGATAGCACCTCGTCATTACTAGAGTTCTGCGCTCTATAAGCACTTTTGAGCTGAAATGGATTATAAAGATTTTTGTTCTTCAACCAACCAACAACTTCTGCGATACCACCTCGCCCAAATCCATCTAGCGATTCAGCTTCGATCACTTGTTTTCCAGTCTTTCTTTCTGCTTTGTAATCAACATGGGCAAAGAACTCTGGCTGACCTTGAACGTTAATTCCACCTTGCAAGCATAGTTTCAATAAGTGCGTACATGAATCTTTTACTCTTGAAGCCGAGCTCGTGGGCGAAGAACTCCACCAATAGCCTTGTCCACAACCATCACATTTGTACACATGGTCCAAATCTTCTCCCAAGTCAGGAGACGCATATTCATTAAATATTTGTTTTTGTTCATTTCTGTCAAAAACTTCTTTGATTCTTCCATTGCACACTACACATCTTGTTAGAAATTTCTTTGCGTATAATGTAACTCCATGAAGTAGAAGGAGATTAACTAGAGTCTGTTCCAACGTCCTTAGTGTAGATGGGTTGACAAGATATGCGCCTGGTGGGCAATCTTTACGCTTAAGTAGTGTCTTCGATGTCGTTATGAGGATTCTTCTTTCTCTGCGACACCTTTCAAACAATACCCTATATTTTCACGTGTGAATATTAAAATCAGCAAATTAAACAAGCTAGGAACCCAACAATGCAAGCCTATTGTATATAATGGACTTACATTTCACCTTCTCCTGTTCTGAGTCTTTCTTCATCTGCAGTTTCGAGAGCCGCATCTTGACCTAGTATCCTCAACCATCTCGTGAATTTATTCAAAGTAACATCCAACAAATATTTTACTGGCTGCACTCCGCTTATTTCCCCCGCATGGGATTCATAAGCTGGTAGCTCTGTTTGAAGTTGATCACCGTGTTCAACCTTTGCACTATCTTTAGACATGGCTGTTCCAATATCATTTTCTTCTTCGTCTTGATCCACATCTTGACTGTATTTACCTGGATCTTGATCCAGCTCTACTTTATTTATTTCGCAATCGGAAGCCACAGTCATTGCACTCATTTGTGCTGTTAGTTCTTCTTGGTCACCAACTTCGTCATAATGAAAATGCCATGGAGCAACCGTGCGAGCATCTACATCTCCTTTGGTAAAATAGCTGTGCACAACGGAATTTGGCTTCGAATTCATATCTCCGCAAATGATCGCAACAGGTTTGTCATGCGCTTCATCTCCACCTTTGCTCTTTTTCTGCAGCGCCATTGTTTCCATGACGAATTGCTTTACTTTTTGCAACAGATAATGGGCTTGACTCAATTTAACGTATTCATATCCAGGATGCCAGTAAAGATGCGCATTCGCAACGACAACTCTTCTCGCCTTGGACGGTGACTGAATTTGCTCTAATTCTAGGAGGAGCGCTGCATTTCTCCGTTTATAAGATGCAATGATTCCTGAAAGCGCATTTTCTTTCTTCTTCTTGTGGGACCATTTAGATTTAGAAGAAGTAGGTTGCTTGACATCTTCTGTAACAGACGAATCATCATGGAGAGGAGGTCTATCTTCATCGGCCAAATCATCAAAATGCACCACACTATAATTGGCACATTTCCACACCTTTGTTGAGAAAAAGGTGGCACATCCATCACTTCGTTTGTCATTTTGTGTAGGTTTAGATGGGATATTATCTGTTCCACGTTTGACATCTGCCGAAGCCAAGGGAACTCCCACACGAGGAGCATAGACGTACGAGTATCCAAGTTTTGTAAGGCTGTCCACAATTATACCCGTGAGAGCATTATCTACTTCTTGGAGGCAAATAACATCAAAGGACTTGGCAAGTTTTTCTAATGTGTGTTTCAATAGATTTCTTCTGAGTTCTTTGTTGAATACAACCTCGGTAGCTGAAGCAGGAAGATTATTGTGAGAACGGGGGGTAAGGTACGACTCTGCCAGAACGTTGAATGATAAGACACTGAATGAAATACTGTCAGATTCTTTAAATCCGTCATCTGTTGAAGGTGATGATTCATCGAGAGGCTTGATTTCTAATGTTTCTGGCCAGGGTTGTCTGGAAAACTCTGGTAGCGTGGCCGCTTCTTCCATGATATATGATGCTACTTGTATTCAGATTCTTTCGTGCGATCTCTAGAGATATAGTACGGATGGTGGATGGATGATAATGGACGGTGGATAAACTGAGGAATTTGCTGTTTTTGTAGTTCAGTTGTGCTGAATGCAACTAATTGGTCCTTATCCTTTTATCTCATACATCAAGTATTTCATCATTCATCTTCCATCTCATCATTCAATCTGCCAATAACCAATAACCAATAATGGCGTAGTATTTTAGCGCGCGAAATATAACAATCATCCATTCTTTCTTGATGAGAGCGGAACTCCTTTTCGCGCTATTTCCTCTCTGCAACAACACAAACTCAACACCATCCAAACCTTTGACAATAATTGACAATAGACAAAAGACACAAGACACAAGACACAACTAATGCACACAAAACAAAAGGTGATTTCCTCTCCTGCTGTTACAGTCAAGCCTTCAAACTGCAGAAATGTCAGCGCTTCTGAAACGGAAACTGCCCACGTCAACAGGAAGTCTTCGACAACATAGCGAGACTCGAAAGCAACTCCCAGTCTACAAATTTCGTAATGAAATCTGTCGCCTCGTCCACGAAAATGAAGTCCTCCTCGTCGTTGCAGAAACAGGATCGGGAAAATCAACACAAATCCCAGCATTCATTTACGAAAGTGGATTGCTAAAGGGCTATCACAAAAATACTTCCTTAATGAATAAGAGGCTGAGACTGGCTCAGACAGTATGTGTCACGCAACCTAGGCGTGTAGCAGCTATAACTGTAGCAAAGAGAGTCGCAGAGGAAATGGGCTGTGAACCGGGAACTTTGGTTGGTCATAGAGTGCGTTTTGATGATGCAACCGATTTGCAGGGGAAGAATACAAGTAGAATCATATACGCCACGGACGGAATGCTGTTACGCGAAGCAACTGCGGATCCATTGTTTACTAGGTATCAATGTATTGTTTTGGATGAATCGCACGAGAGGTCTCTCCAAACAGATATATTATTTGGGGTTGTGAAGAGGGCTATGAAAGCGAGGGCACTGTTGAAACGTGATGATGAGGGGAAAATCAAGGAGGAAGGAGCTGAACAAGATCGAGACAAATTGATTCAACAAAGAATGCGTCAAAGGTCGACGCAATTGGAATTGCCGCCGCTGCACGTTGTCGTCATGTCAGCCACTTTAGAAATTGAAACATTTCAAGCCTTCTTTCCAGATGCAAAGCATATTAAAATTCCAGGTAGACAGTTTCCTGTCCAAACTCTTTTTACTCCAGACTTTCAAGAAGATTACATTGATTCGGCATTATCTACCACATTGCAGATTCATCGCTACGAAGATGATGGTGATATCTTGATTTTTTTACCAGGAAGTGAAGAGATTGAGAATCTTGCAAGTCTGCTTCGGAAATATTTGGACGAAGAGTCTGATCTTTCCAAGTCACTGAAGGAAGAAGGTAATATTCTAGATGGCGATGATGAAAAAGAAAATACAGGGGGGAAATCCAAAAAGAGTGATGTTGTACAGTCTATTAAAGGTATGGGTACTGACTTATCTAGTGGTCATGGCTCTATAGTCAACGGGGTCTTGGTATGCGTTTTGTATGCTGCCTTGCCTACCGAAGCTCAAATGTTTGCGTTCCGTCCAAAGCCCAAAGGGTGCACAAGGAAAATCATTCTTGCAACCAATATTGCAGAAACAAGTGTAACATTAGATGGCATCCGTTTTGTTATTGATCCCGGAAAATGTAAATCTAGGGATTACAACAGTGCTACTGGAATGGAAAGTTTGACCGTTGCTGATATAAGCAAGGCTCAGGCTGCGCAGAGAACAGGACGTGCCGGACGTGTTTCAGCAGGAACTTGCTTCCGATTGTATCCAGAGCTTGCATTCGAGGCCCTGGAGGAGACAACAACTCCAGAAATTTCACGAGTTAATTTGGCGCAGGTTGTACTGCAATTAAAGGGAATGGGTATTCATGATCCTCGATCATTTGACTTTCTTACTAGACCAAGTGATCAAACCTTGCTCAAGGCGTTTAAACAGCTTTACGCTCTCGAAGCTTTTGATGACAAAATGGATTTGACACCATACGGGAAGGCGATGGCAAAATTGCCACTGGATCCAACCTTTGCACATCTTTTGCTTCAGAGTCCCAAGTATGAGTGTACATCTGAAATGCTTACCGCTATTTCACTGTTGAGTGCAGAGAATATATTCTATCGTCCAGGAGGTGGCAATGCAGGAGATACCGGCGGCCTCTCTGCCAAAGCAGCCGCTGCTCACAAACGATTTACAAGCTACGAGGGTGATCTTCCGACCATGCTCACTGTTTATAATTGTTGGAAAAAGGAAGCCATTTATGTTTCATCATCCCGAGGGGGTAAAAAGGAACAAAAGCGTCGCAGACGAGAGATACAGGAGGCGACAAGTAAAAAAGGCAGGGGGGCAAAGTTACTTCACGCAGAATGGTGCACGCGAAACTTCATCAGTGGCAGGGCGTTAATGAGAGCACACGATGTAAGAAATCAGCTTCAAGAAATTTGTTCACGGGATGAAAGTAGGAACGGCCTCGGAATGAACGTCAGACAATCATGCGGTGATGATACAGCCAAGCTTTTGAAATGCGCCTGTGCGGGACTGTTCTTACAATCTGCTACGAGAGTGAGCAATTCGGTTGATATAAATAAAGCCATTAGAAAAGAAATGAAGGCTGGAGCAAATTCTGTATCGAGAGGTAGATACAAGACCAAGATTGGTGGGGCCGAGGTATCAATTCATCCAACATCTGCTCTTTTTGGTCGAAATCCTCCACCAAAATGCGTTGTATACACTGAACTTTTGGTGACGAAGAAAACGTACATCCGCGGGGCTACACAGATCAAAGAAGAATGGTTAAGTGAAGTTGCACCAAGATTTTTTTCATGAAAAATGCAAAACAAAAATCAATCAATCAGACAGACATAAGACATATCAACTACAGTATCAACTATCAACCACTATACGCAAATATTACCCTTCACAACCATTACTTTTACTAATTAACAAGAATTAAATACATTTCGAACGAAAACAGAAACCCATCAGGAACCACCAGTGACTGGACTCACATGGCAGTAAAAAAAGGAGCCGCGGGACAAATCAGAAGCCAAAGAATCGAAAAGTTGCCTTAATAGCTTGAAACAATCAGAGACCTGTACGAAGATAACATTGATTTGAATCCCTCTCTCTCTCTTCACTGCCCTAATAAGGTCTCCCTTCATTGCTAATGACAAATCTGGAGAAAGAAGAGCCTGCAAACTGCAAACTACCTACCAAGCTTTGGTGGTGGCGCGCGATCGTTTCTATTTGGCGGGTAGTAACCCGAACCAGACAGGAAGCGAAAGAAGTGTAGTGCAGCCATCAGATTTTTAGTTGAAGTGATTTCTTTATCTCTACAACATCAGTCTTCAGTCTGCTACCTACCTGCTACCTACCTGCTCTGTGCTCTGCTACCTCTACTCTCTAGCATACTCTCTCCAGAGAGGTAGCTGGTAGCTTGCTCTAGCTTCTTTTTTGTACTTCTTCGAGAACAACAGTCATCAATCAACACTGAACACATCCAGTGCTATATTGACATTATCTCAAATCCCAATTCGCAGGTCGATACGTTTGTGGACGCACAATATCTTCTTTGCAACACGAATTCATAATTATACGCTGCACACAAATAATATACTAACGACAGCAATCAAGAACGGAAATCCATACCTATCTGCAATGCTGTTACTTCTCATTTTCATGGTATCGAACTGCGTGGCATTCCAATCTACCACTTTTCTCAAGCACCCTTTCATCAAATCACAGACAATTCACCAATTACAGCTATCTCCTCATGACAACCAGCACGAAAATTCAAAGGAAGCGACAGGAATCTACATCCACATTCCATACTGTAGGAAACGATGTAGTTATTGTGACTTTGCTATTGTGCCAATTGGGGATCAGCTCAAGTCAGATAAAGCCCTGAGAGGTTTCCAAAGAATGGACGAATCCTATAGAAAAGCAATCACTACCGAAATTGATTTGTTAATCCAGTCTCTGGAACGGCAGTCAGATGAAAATAGAAAAATTGAGAAAGTGAGATTATCATCAATCTATTTTGGAGGTGGAACTCCTTCATTGGCACCGTTGGAAACTATACAATCTATAGTCGACCGCATCTTGGCACACGATGGACCATTCTACCTGGATGATGAAGCCGAAGTCACAATTGAAATGGATCCTGGCACCTTTACCAAAGATCATTTGATCTCTTTGAAGCAAATCGGAATTAATCGAATTTCTCTTGGTGTTCAGTCTTTTGACGACAAAATATTAGAAGGCATTGGTAGAGTACATCGTAACGCAGACATCATGGAAGCTATTAGAAATATTCAAAGCGTATTCGGTGACACCAGCGCAAATTACTCACTAGACTTGATATCAGGACTCCCAGGATTGACTCTTGATCTTTGGGAGGAAACGTTGAAAACCGCGCTCACGCTGAAGCCTGCACCGAACCACCTAAGTATTTATGATTTGCAAATAGAAGAAGGCACTGCTTTTGGAAAGTGGTATGCAGACCATGAAGACTATGAAGATGACGACGACGATGGTATAACAATAGAAAATGCAAGATTTGAGTCTACAAAGGATATGACAACAGGCGATTCGTTGCCCGCTCGGAAGGGTTCAAATCATCTACCTTTGCCATCTGCCAACGACAGTGCTGAAATGTATAAGATGGCATCTACATTTATGCGCAAAGAGGGTTGGGAACACTACGAAATCAGTTCCTTTGCAAAGATAACTGAGTCTGAAGGCACTTCATGCAAAAGCCGAAGGAGCAAGCACAATCAAATATACTGGAAGCTTAATGGTTCTTGGTTCGCGGTGGGCCTAAGTGCAACTAGCTCAATAGATGGGAAGCGATTTGCTCGTCCGAGGAACCTAGCAGATTACGCACAATGGGTAGAGGAGCAACATAAAAGAGGACAAGGAGTGAACAAAAGTCCAACTTTCGATTGGATGCCAGAACCAGGAAATTCCCATCTTGAAAATAATAGTGAAATAATCTCGGATACAATCATGACAAAATTGCGCACAATCGAAGGCCTTGATTTGAACTGGATAGCATCAGAGAAAAACGGAGAGGAACTATTGCAATGCGTTATGCGAGGCGCAGAACTTGGGATTGAATTGGGTTTAGCACAGGTGTCGTCTCCAGGCAGCGCAAACGATAAGGGCACTTTGCGATTGACAGACCCAGAAGGTTTCTTGTTTTCTAATAACGTAATTTCAAGCATTTTTGCTGAATTGCCATAACATAAAAAACTTATAAAACTTATACTCTAGATTTCTAGCTATCTGTACCAGTACATGTTCAATTATGTTGGCCGCCGTGGCAATGGTGGCAGCTTCATGTCATGACTATTCGTCAAGTTCGGGGACGAGACAAAAATTTCATTGATTGTTGACCGAGGGGTGGAACTCGACTTTCGTCGCAGTAAAGTAGGTCTCGCTAGTACAGCTTTGTCGCTCTTTCTACCATCGTTATCAGCTTCAGTATACCGGTATTGCATCTTTGGAGACATGCTCCTTCGACTGGTTCTTTGAATATGTGAAGATTCTAGGCCCCTCTCTTTTGAGTATGTATACGATTCCTTCTCATAGCTGCAAAGTGCCTCTTCCTCCTTTTCAAAGATATTATTTGAACTGACGCTTCGAATCAACACAGAATCTGCTGATAGCACGGATAGGTCACTTCGGGACTCAAGTGCGTTTTCTTTAAATGAAGAATTAGGAGGGCGATCGTCCATAACGAATGTGCCATGATCACTGAAAGCCCTTCTTGATCCATCAATAGGTTTTCTAAATATGGAATCTCTGCTACTTTTACCACTCTTCTTTTTACCAGATTTCACCATGGGGCTGGTCAGAGACGAACTCGATGGAAAATGATCCATATGTGTCAGATGAGAATTTGCATCTTTCTTCTTCTTCGCTTTACGGTCAGTGTCGCAAATAGCATCGCGAACGGTTTCCACTGATCCACAGATATTGAGCATGCTATCTAAGATTGACGATATTGAATTCGGGGGTGATGCGGGCTCTGCTGCTGGAGATGGTGGTTCATCAGCATCAAATTTACGCTGCCTGTGATATTTACGGAAACCTTCGAATCCATGTCTGACTCTCATCCCTTCAACTTCATAAAACAAAATGTATGCTTGCTGTTTCAAAACGATATCGATGCTAACCTTCGTGACTACCTCATCATCAGCTTTGTACCAGAAATTACCGCGTTTTATGAATGCCAGGTAGTGACCACTTTCACATCGCCTTCCAGCATGTACCAGCACACCTACAAGTTCGTATGGAGGAGGCTTACTCTGATTTGCACGACTCATAAAATCTCCAATCTCTAATCGTAATGGGTATTCCAAATGCTTTGACAATCTTGTCGCGCGTCCATATATATCAAAAGCAAAACGCTTCAACTGACAAACGAGAACTGATGGAGCAGTCGCAAGCCTCAAACCCTTGCTAACAGATCGCTTGGTTTTACATCTTGCACAATTCACCTTATTATCTTCATCCAATAACTCCGTCTGGGTAAAATGCTTCAATGCCCCCGTCAAATCTGTTATATCTCCTTGTATATCAAGACTAAGATCCATATACCGATCTCTCGTAATGCTCGCCCGGTGACAGGTCTGACAAGTAACCGCAGACTCCAAAAGTCCATCACATAAGCATGATAATTGCTTGTTGTGCCCGTCCAAAGTCAATGTCGACAACAAAGATCTCAGGAATTCATGCGCATCTTCCTGTTGATAGGGTCGCAGACATGGACTTATCTTGTTGACATGCCGGGTGACTCCCCCTGGATCCACGACGCGAAGATCATCCGTATCCGAAAATAAATGGAAGACTCCTTGCCATTTTGACTTGCTTTCATCAAGGTTAAGATTGGAAGCAGTATAGACTCGAGTAATATCTGTCAATTCCCCCGTGAGCCATTGACATTTTTCATGCTTGAGCATTTTGTCCTTCTTCTTTTTTCGCATTTCTCTCTTCCGTAACCTCAACATTCTCCGCTCTTCTTTTGCCAAATCGCTCTTATCATCATCATCAGTGAAATCATTCTCAGCTGAATCTACGCTACCACTTCCAAGCGCAAGCAGACCAGGGTTGGAGGAGTATCGTCTAAATATTTGTGTACTATTAGGATCGAGGAGTGCATGGCTCAAAGCCGTGCTGAGAATGCATTGGAGCGCCGCGTTCGCATAGCACGTGTTACCAACATTTTTGAATCCAACGGGTGGCAGACTATTGTCCTCGTTAGCTTTCGTCATGGGTTTGTTATTCGAAGAAGGGGCTGGTGCGATGGATGCACTGCTTCCGATTCCTGCTCCTCCGCCTCCCATATTATATTGTTATCTTGGTGGAATTCCGATTGTTGCTTCTATGCCACTGCTTTCCGTTCCAGTATGAATTCTAGTGTGAATTCTAGTGCTAGTTCAGGGTTGGGCTGATGAAGGAATTGGATGGACGTCGGGAATGGAATGAGTTTGAACGTGCCTATCCAAGTCTTCCGTCGTGTTGGAATAATTTCTGTCGTGTTTTTGTATTCGTCCCGAATGCGGCGGTACAACTTATAATGGGAGTCGGGTTGTGTTTCTTGTAAAGGGTTTGCGGAGTCGGGTATGATGATGATCTCGCTAAATTTCAGTCTTATTGTTGAAAGGATAGTTGACCGTTAGGTCGTCAATAGCCGTCACTATTAGCAGTTTCGTTTGTCATATTAGCAGTTTCGTGTGTCATTTTGGCACTTTCATGAGAATTCTAAAATCGGTCGTACGAAATTATATTAGTGCAAAGAACCTACCCGCGGGACAGGTGCAAAGGAAACAAAGAGTGCAGAGGAAGGAGGTGAGTATTGTTAAGTACTGTAAATAGGATGGTAACACGACTGTAATGACGACTTTGTACTACATAGATATCGCTCATTTCTCGGAGAACCATTATCCCTAATATGTTAGGAAACTACATTCGAGAACACCTTTCCTTCAACTTTGACTCAAAAAGAACAACTAATTTACAAGACAACGACGTACACATACACATACATATAATATTGTTATACCATACTATAACTGTATTGAATCACACTGCTGCTCACTAACACAGTATACTCCTACAACATTATAATCCATACAATAAATTTGTTCTTGAAGAAACGATAGAAGCGAATTGAATCCTGCACTGCCAAAGATTCAAAAATTAGAAAAGAATTCCAAAAATGAAAGTTCATGATATTGACATGACACCCTCATCTCCAGCACCTCATTCGCAACGGCTACCCATCTATACTCCAATTCAAGATAGAAATAGTGACGCGGATACGAATACGAATATGGACATGAATTTTGACAAGGACCTGGGCTGTATTCACAAATCTTTGACCATTACTGCAAACGCTATACACTTATTCCAATTCCTAATTGGGATAGCGGGATTATCTTACGCCATTGCAATCTCCTTTCATAAGCCCGATCCACAACACGCCATTGCGACTATACTGGAGCTATATGCTTTAATCCTCATTGCATCCAGTTCCATGGGAACCATGGGGCTGTATAAACACAATTGTAAAAGGATTCCGCTCAGGATTAGTATTTCCACTGCCCCCATCCTAGCAGTTTTGAATATTATCCTGGCCTTGGTTATCATAGTTGAAAAATCTTCTTTATCAAGATATATCGTAGAGAAGCAGCATGCGCTATTCATATCTGATGGAGAATTAGCTTTTCTTCAGCGTCACATCAACATGGGTACCATATATATACTTCTCTTTGGAACTGCTGCACTGGAAGCAATGAGATTAACCTTGCACAATACGACGAAGAACATCGGAGAGAAATGCTTCGTGCTCATGCTCAGAGTTCAGCAGCTGCAAGGAGAGCGGGTGGAATGAGGACTCCGCTCCTCTCTGATCAATTGGAAGTCGATGCCGATGGGTCCATGGATTCCTTTCCCTCCAATAGTAGAAATGCCTCGTTGCAAGATTCGCAAGTTTCGTGGTGGGAGGAACCAACCGAAGTTTCTGGAAATAGATCGTTTGATAAGAATGGTGGAGGTGGTTGGATGTCGAGAGTCTTCAAGTCGCCGATGGCCTCGGAGAAAGTGGGTGCAAAAACTGATGAAGAAGCATCAGGAGGTGGAAGTTCTTCTGGCTTTGCTCCCCTTGATGCACAATTAGAGAGTGGGATGACACCTTGGGATGTCCCATCGGATGACGACGACGATGGTGGTAATGGAATGGATAGCAATGATGATCATGGAATGGATCTCAGTTGGGCAAAAGATGAGACCGAGATGTAATCGGAATTTTTGTATTCATACAAAAGGTTCCATTTCATAATAATGTATAAGAACAGTGTTTTTTTAAATCAAGTGTTTTTGCAATACTGTGCGTATACGTGTAGAAATAGTGGTTGGGTTATGGATTATGGATCATGGCTTATGGCTTATGGACCTCGTAGACATGATCTATCCAACGTAATGATTCAAGAATTGAACATCGTATAGACACTGGCCATCAGTGCATGCAAAATCTTCACTGTCCTTGATGGGAAAGAGATAATTCGTCTTTGGATCGAACCCAAGCGCAATTCTAGCTCTTGCAATGTTTCCCGAAAGTGTGCTGATTGGAGTACCGATAAAAATTGAAGAAAGGACTCCTAACATCATGTCACCTCCTACCCAGCTAGCATTTTTTTCAACTTGTATCACATTGGCACCAAAGGTCGGATGACGTTGAAGATTGCTTACAATGTCCGGGTTCAAGCCATCAGAAATGACGAAGATTGGATAATTCAAAGCGTTTGAGGATAGGAGGATATGCTCGATATAGGTTGGTTCTAATAAGCAAGGCGACTTACGGTCAATGCGGATACCTTTCTTATCTTTGATTCGGTGTGCAAGACTCCCGAGCCGGTTGAGGCAACCGTTTCTTTTCATCCAACGACTGTGTATCACAACGTAATTGTTTGGTAGAGAAGATGAAATGGCGGAGCACATGTTTCCTTTCCTGTCGATGTTTCCTTTCGTTGTAGGGTGCGACCATAGATATCTTAGAACAGGGAGCCGTCTTGACATGATTGTGGATGCGTTTTGATTAGATTCGTAGTAATACATGTCATCGCCAGTTTTGTGCTCGCTTACTCGGAGACCCATCACTTTAGCTTCTTCCACATCATGATCATCAAGAAATTTTATATCGAGATGTCTTTCAATCTGCTCTTCCCATTCTCTCATATCTACCGTAGTCTCACCTCGAAAAAAGAGAAGAAGAACATCTGCAGCCCATCCTTTTCTTGATAACGCCAATGTGCCATTTTTGGCGTAAGCATAGTCCATTGCGTGCAAGATCGCATTAATGTGATTGTTTGTTTGCACATGATGAAAGTTGTCGTGGCCAATGACGACGACATGATTTGTATTTTTAGATCTCGACGGAATCGAAGGAAACATGTGGTCCATGGCAATGTCAAAACTTCTTCCACAGATAAGTATTTTTGTCTGCTTTTGATGCCTGGTATCCTCTCCCAAAAGTTGGTCTTCAGCATTGCATGGTGATTCCAAGTAA
>Ga0307978_1001747_pt1 | contig 15909 bp, 10 predicted proteins | sample OrgLakmetage1056_FD_203151 | JGI IMG/M metagenome (GOLD analysis project Ga0307978, IMG submission 203151) | Saline water microbial communities from Organic Lake, Antarctica - #1056 | ecosystem: Environmental > Aquatic > Non-marine Saline and Alkaline > Saline | place: Antarctica: Organic Lake...
TGCAGTTCTCATAGTCGCTTCTAAAGTTTCTTGTTATACCACACTTGCTAGTTAGTAGTCTACTCTAGTCTACCTTTTTCTCTTTTGAAAATGAAATGAAAGCCGTCGCGCACATAGCGCGCGCAAAACCGGAAAAGAAGCCCAGACTTTGCGCGCCAAAACGGGAGTGATGGGTCTTTCCGTATTTCAATGCCATTCCAACAATGGGATTGGTCATTCGTCATTCTAATCAGAGTATACTCCTTTGAACCAACAACATCTCCTCAAACATAGCACACCACATATCATCGCAACCAACTTACGTGCACACCACTATGGCAGGCTGCTCCGTCAACTATAGCGCTGCAATGAGAAAGCTTTCTGTGGCGATCGTTTACGTCACGACCATTCTCTCCTTATCCTCCACCTCAAGCAAGAACATGGCCGATGCTCTATCGTTTCGCACTAGCGAGCTTGGATCAGACAACTTTGGAGGCGATATTCTAGAGTTTGTGTCTCGCATATATGTTCCCTATGGTCCAGATCTCCTCAACCGTATCAGTGCCGACAAGCAGCCTTGGGAGGGTTATGGCTACGGAATGGGGGCTACGACACACTGGGCCTACGACCACGTGAATGGATTCATTTACTCGCAGAGCGATGCCGGGGAATACATTACCGTGATTGACTATAAAAAGCTACCTGGCGAAGTTTCCAAGTACTCGCTCGACTTGACTGATTATCGTTCCAAGATTCTCGATATTGCCATTTGTCCCGAGCAAGGGTACCTGTTTCTATCCATGACGGACATTGACAAAATCCTCATCTATCAGACGGTCAAACGAGGGGGCAGAAAAGTACCCAAATTGATTCGGGAAATCGACGCTGGTACTTCCCCGGGGGCTCTCAAGCTCTCCAACGATTGTTCTACATTGGCAGTTGCCAACCGAAACGAAGGTCTGTCCATTGTTACAGAAGGTGCCTTGCATTTGGTGACCAACTTTGGCACGGACAGTCCCACTATCAAGACTGTCTTCCTCAACACGTTTGACGAGCTGGAACTCATCGATAATGCGGTACACATGCCTCTCACCAAACGAGCTCTCCAGTTCCACAACAAGGTGGACGAACTTGAGCTGGAGGAGTTGCTCGCCAACTGGAACCCAGCCATTGCTCTCGACCCAGAGTATATCGCCTTCAACGAAGACGGTTCCGAAGTATACCTCAATCTTCAAGATAATTCGGCATTAGTTCGTATTGATGTGGCATCAGGAGAGGCAAAGAGGATTGATGGCTACGGGCTCAAGTCGTTTACTGACGGACCGGGAGTGGACATAGTCGACGACGGAAAATGCAATTTGTACACCAATCCGTGTCTGTATCTAGTTAGAGCACCTGACGCAATCGCCTCGGTTGAAATTGATGGTGTGAATTACGTGCTAACGGCAGATGAAGGCAGCTCCTATAACCTACGCGACTATGCCGAAAAGCGAGAGGCTGACCAAGTATTTGCTGGCAATTCTTCAGGAATCCCCGGCTTGACCTTTTCATCAGACCTCTTTACCATTGGCGACGCGGCATCTGGCTGCCAAGCGAATTTTAACAGTGCGTGTGATAAGAATGACCAACCATGGTGTCAAAAGGGCTTTGAAATCTCGATCGGATCGTCAGCGGTAGACTATTCCAACCCAGAAAATCCTGTCATGGACAAAATTGTCGGATTTGGTGGTCGTGGCATGTCTATCTTTCGTGTGCCTGGGTCGGTTAAGGATCCTATTGAGTTTGTCTGGGACTCAGGAAGTGAATTCGAATTGAACACTTGCAAAAAGTCGTGGGATTGGGCGCACAATTCGCTTCAGAATGAGGAATTTTCTCCTTTAGACGGCCCTGCCTTTATCCTGGGCGACGAGAAGCTGCAGGATGCCATTACCGCACGCAATGATGCACTTGACGATGGATGTGAATATCCGGATCTTTCGACTGGTGCCTGTGCCATGGGGTATACGATTGATGAAAGGGCCCACGCCGACGGTATGGCTGTCGAGGCTGTCGTAGTTGGCGTGGCGTGTGATCGTCTGGTGACAATAGCCTGTGGCGCCAATAATGCCATGTGCTTTCTCTACGACATAACAGACATTGAGAGCCCTATTCTGCGCAAGACCTTTAATCTCAGTCCGGTTTCTATTGACAAGAATCCAGAAAATGCTTATGCAGATCAAACAATGGGAGACATTGGCCCCGAAACCATTCTCTTTGTTGATGCCGACAAAAGCCCGACGGGAAAGACCAGCATCATGTTTGGTGGCGCCATCAGTGGAACCATTAGCTTTTACGAGTTTGTTTGCGAAACAGACTTTCGAGACTCATCCTCCACCCGACCTTCCGGTCCTCTTGAGGCATTGGCCGCAAGCTTTGTGGCGTGGGGTCTCTTTTACGCTCTATTGTAAAACGCATTAGGATTCTCACTTTATAATGATTATAACGACTTTAGAAATGAAGGATGACTCTATAGTTAAAGTAGACACTATCGGTCAAGCAATAGCATGTAGATAGCAGAGAGTATCCCGCCAAACTCCGCGTGGAGCTTCGCGCAATTTTGACCATTTTCCAAATCTCGACGCTGACCATCCATCGCTTATGTTTTGCCATCGTCGTTGTTGTTCTTTGTTGTTGACGCACTGCCTCTTATTCCTTTCGGGTCACTGCTGGTCAAGGATTTCGATATAACCATTGCCTTCTTGAGACTACTAGCAAGACAATAGAATGAGACGGTGTAGAGGGAGAACCGTCGTTGTGGCAGGTCTAGTCCTCGCCTTCCTTTCGTCACGGCATTGTATACAGGCTGATGCAATAATAGATAAGACGTTGTCTGACGACCTGCTGGATGACGATTCGATACCAGATGCTCCCTTTCCAGCACCAATATACAACAGCGAAGAGTTCCAAAAAGAGAGTAACGACGATAAGGTATCCTCGGACTCTCCCGAACTGAGTAACGACGCCGGCGACGATGTAGCGACTGAAAGCACCTCGACAGACAGCACAGTGCCGTCTACGGATGACACAGATCCTACTTTAGACGGTCCAGAAGTAGACGATAGCAGTGAATATACCTCTGCGAGCTCCGCGGTAAAAGAGGAAAACCTAATGGTAGACACTACAGCAAATGATGACACGGAGGAAGCTTCCCCAGTGCCAGAGTCGGATGAAGAAGAGGAAGAGTCGACCTTGACGACCGACCCCAAGGATACGGATGCATCCCAACAAGCAAAGAAAGAATCTCCTTTAGACTTCAATAGTTCGGACACAGCAGACGAAGATCCGCCCAAGGTCCCTAGCAGCAGTAGCAAGGAAGAGGACGATGACGATGCAACCTACATTGACCTGGACGACGAGTCTGACCAGAAGACTGCATCCACAGACGACGACGTAGCCCTAACGGCGAAGCCAACCCAACCTGAAAACGAGACTGAAGCTACGATACAGGACGCATTAAAATACGATAAGGAGAAACAGGAGGAAGACTCGACAGAAATAGTTGACGCAATGGAGGAAGCTTCAGTCGACGTAAGCAGTGAGGAGACTGCCGAGATGAACACGGAAGTGCCTTCCGACCAAGGTGCCGAGGCAGTTGCCGGTGATTCCGACGATAGTGGATTATTAAATGACAGGACACAGAGCGAGACTAAGGAAAGCTCCGACGATGAAATACTAGACAGCAAGACACAGAGCGAGACCAAGGAAGGTGCCAAGACAGTTGCCGATGATTCCGACGACGATGAAATACTAGACGACGAGACACAGAGCGAGACCAAGGAAAGCTCTGACGACGAAATACTAGACGACAAGACACAGCGCAAGACTAGGCAGAGCGAGACTAAGCAGAGCGAGTTTAAGGAAAGCTCGGACGAGTCGGCTGCCGCGGAAGCAAAATCGACACAACCCACGGAGCCTAAAGCGGGTTCCTTGGCCAGCTTCTTTCAGCAAGTCAACTCGGAACCCGACAAGAAAGTCGATTCCTCTACTATTGGGGTAAAGAAAACTCCCTCGATTACCATGACCCCTCCAGCGAAAATAAAGAAATATGAAAGTAAAGCCAGGGAGGAGATACTGGAAGGAGATGTCCCCGTCCCTTACTGTGGAGTCTGGGGCGTCTTTCGGTGGGAACGAAAACGAGCCGACCTCTCGACCTTGTTTCTCCTCTTTCAAGACTTGTTCATGGGTGATCCAAATGATCCAGACAGGAATGCATCCCAAATGGACATGGCCGATATGGCCAGTTTGATGACGGACGAAATCATGCGACAAGGGCAACAAGCCATGCTAGAAACACCCGATGTTTCCGATGAGGCTCCACCCGGTGCTGCGAAACCAAAGTCCGTCAACAACGAGTTTGTTGAAGGATTAGACGATATTGACAAGTTGTTTGAAGGAGTAGATCCTCCAGACGAACTGGATGTTGGCGCGGGTGGTTCTTCGATCCAAGAAGTAATAATGGGACAAGGGAGGCGAATACTGGTCAAGCGCATCTCCGTGGGCATCCAGCTAGTCCGGAAGACTGCTCTCCAAGTTAAGGACAAGGTGACTGTGCGTCTGAAAAACAAGGGCTTCAAGTTCACCATGCCGGAAAAGGAAGAGGCTATTGAAGGTGCTAAACAAGCGGGGAAATGGGCTTGGGCGACAGCCCAGCAACTATTTGAGACTGCAAAGGGAATTCTGGATGACATGCTCGAAGGTGAAGACCTACCGGTAGAAGACGACTTAGAGGAAGAAGAGGCCGAGTTCATGCGCCAGTGGAGGAAATCAGAGGGTTAAAAGTACCGGTAGAGTTACTGAACTACTCTCGCTAAACTAAGAAACCATCATCTAGAGACTCTTGCCAATAGTTTAGGTGGGACAATAAGGCCACGTCATTCCACCATAGTGCAAAACAACATAAATAAATAGTCTCGTTCGCCAGAAAAAGAACAACACGCGATGAGGCACAGCGACCATGAGATGGTCAACACTTTTTTGATACTCCACCCTCGATAGAAACTGCAACAACCTGTAAGTGGCAGTGTGTAGAGTCGAGAACGATCCGTCACAAAAGGAGTCAGAATCATCGCAAATCATGGACCCTCGATATTCAAGACGACGTCGGAGACAGTGGAACGCTCCTTCGCCGGGCTCAATAGTCACTGCAGCCGTCATAGGATACGGAGCATACAAACTCGCCAACTGGGCTTGGAGCAGGATAAATGAAGTGTCAGATCAGGATGGGACTGAAGGACGAGAAAGGGAACGATCAGCCAGAGACGCCGTAGAACCGGCTCCACAAATGTGGAAGATGCGGCGACAGCGCATGACACGCTGCCGAGACGAGACGGTCAAGGCCTTGGAGGGCTTTCTGGTTACGTTGCGAAAGACTGTCGAAGAAAAGACGAGCACCGTCAAGGAAACCCAGGCCTTGAAAAGGTTGCGAGCCGAACGCAATTCCATGGATGAAACGCTGCGCCGACAAGAAGAAAAGGAACTCTGGGATATCATCAAGGTGCGATCCGTCACGCGCGTGATGGTGACTGCGTATGCACACACTATTTTGTTCTTGGTCTTGAACGTCCAAGTGAACTTGCTGGGAGGACGTTTGTTTGAAGAGCAAATGCAAAACACTGTTTCTTCCGCAGCCTCCATGGTGAGCAACGATACAGTCGCCTCGGACCGCATGGGATCTTACCAGGCATCGCACAAGTTTGTCTTGATGCACACGTACGAGTATTTTTTCGAAAGAGGACTTGTTGCGTTAATCAGCACTGTGGAGCGGGCAGTGGAAGAGGTCCTGGCGGACTGGAACGTGCTGGATCCTTCCTACTTGCACATGTCACGCGAAGGGTTTGAGGATGCCATTGGAAAGATACGATCACTGGTGGAAGAAGGGCGCTCCTCTCGACCAACAGCCCGACAAGGGCGTCCGCGAAGCCTGTTGCGCTTTCTCATGCCGCCTTCGGCAAGTTTGGAAGTTACTATCGATGACGAACTAGCAAGTAGTATTTTGGACGAAACGTGGGATTTGTTGGAAAGTCCGGTTGTGGCGGACGCCCAGAAAGATTGCCTCAATACGACCTTTGAGATGATGAGAGACCAATATTGGGGTAGCATCTTTGAGTCTGACTCTACCGCTGTGGATGAAAGTGCAGCTTTACCTTGGGCGACCAAACCATTGGCAACCGTGCTTACCAAGCTTAAGCAAACGTCCAACAGCTTTTATAAGACTTCTGCTGTGGACACCGCGGACTCGCAACGAATGACGGTGGACTCGTATTGTTCCATGATGGATGCACTTCCTTCAGTGTTGGAAATGGGAGACGTGAGTTTCAACTAAAGATATAAAGTCAATTACTGGAGAAAGACAACGGTAATGTTATTGTAAAAGTCAATGTTATTATTTGTACTCGTAGCTCTTTTAGTTTCGTTTAGCAATTTTTCGCGGAGGCAAGGCAATCGGCGGAGCTCTCACCTGAGTCCCCTGCCGCAAGCCTCGTTCATACTCAATCATATATTGCAAGGCTCCGCACTGATTCGCAAGCAAGCTCGCGACAGCCTCCGTCTGCGCATGCGTTAGCGGCCCGATGCGCCCCTCTCGGGACCGCAAGACATCGTTCAAGATTGGGTCAGTGTCTTCCAGTGGTGGGCATTCAAGACTCACTCGAAATCGGATCTGTACCGGAAAGGGAGACGACGTTGCCTTAGGGTTCTTGGAAAAGGCGGTCGGTTCAATATTCATAATGGCAGGCGTGAGAGCCTCAAAGATTCCAAACAAGAGACGATCCGTCACGTTAAAAAGAAAGATGGTCGACCCGGGTATAATGGATGACGCAGCCGCCTTCATATGGGCTGGCAAGCCCAGAAGGCCTCGTCCGAGACATTCGTCCATGGTATCGGCACTGCAGCCAAATATAAAGCCTGGACCCGGCGTGGTTGGCCAAGCGATTTCGTCGGGGCTGGGTGCACGAATGTCCGTCAGTATTTCTTCCTGGGTAGGAGGTGCCTTTTCGCCGGACCACGATTCGTGCAACGTAACGAGAGGAGAGTTCCATATAGCTTTCAATAGGAGTTCACCCGTCTTGGGAGACATGTCTTGACAGAACTGTGTTGTCGGTGTTGGTATCAGAAGCTCCGTAGCTGCATCGAGAGCAGTATCCATTGGCAATTCCGTCGACCGGTACCAATCCACTTTGACGTGGTGGGAAAAGGCGTCCCTGCCGTTACCCGCGCCTTCTTGGTAGACAGCTGCCGACTTCAGGAGAGCCGCACCTTGAATATGTCTCGAATCGCTCACGGTAAAGAAAATCATGACTTGTTTTTGACCGTCTTTATAGACGGCGTTGAGTTGGTCGGCGTGTTTGCGTTGCACGTACCACTCACCCCGAACCGCGGACAAGGCCAAGTCTTGCTGCGTCGCAGCCAAGACGATGAAGAAGTGAGCGTTCTCCGGCTCGAGAACAGGAATGGGTCTACCTCCACCAGCGGCACCACCCTGGAAGTAGTCTACTGTCGTGGTGTCTTGATTGGAAAACATATTGTCCGACAGTTCGGCCCCGCCTTCCGGTTCTGGGTCTTCCTTTTTGGGAAAGTTGCGAAGTTCCGCTTCCCCGTGAGCAAAGTGACACCCGTCTCCAAACGGACATTCCCCCGCCATGAAATGCTTGCAGAGACTAATCTTGAAAAACTCGTTGGGTTTTGCCGCGGGTCGTCGCTGCTGCGGTGCTCCGTCCTTACCGGCCGCTTGCATTTGCGACAATCCCAAGGTAAAGTCCGCCACGGAAGGCAAGTCCTCACGGGGTCGTCGGATGTGCTTGTAGCGACAAAAGGGTCCGTGGATGCAAAAGCCTTGCGTGTAAAAGACGCACTCCATGCGATTTGCTTCGCTAATGTGCCGAAACGGACAGTCCTTGATCTTGCAGCGTTCGCCGTGGCGACACAGGGGCATTTTGGAAAGATCGTACTGGTGCAGAAACTCGCACGCGGCCCCCTTCATGCACAAGTCGCGCAGCCAGTGCCGGCACACGACGGTGCGCAAGCGCGGATCATGCTTGGCGCTCGTCAAGACGGACTCGCCCTCTTCGCCACTGGCAAAGACCGATCCAGCCTTGCGGTAAGGCAGGGGATCGAGCGTTTCCGGAATACCGTGCTGCAGTGCGTAGTTCTCAAAGTCGTATTCGACCGTGTCGACCGTCAGCGGTGCGGCCGGCAATATGCTACTCGCCATGTTGCAGTATTTGTTTGCTAGTTAGGTTGACGTTGGCGTTGACGTTGACGTTGACGTTGACGTTGTTGCGGGTGATTATCGATAGCTTCGATCGTAACTTGTAGGGGAGTGCGCTGGTAAGCAAAGGAACGAGAAGGAACCAAATGGAAACAAGTGTGCCAATCAATCGTATTGTCGTATTGTGATTGTGTGTGCAGGGAGCAGGGATCCACCATTGTCGACGAGCCTCTGATCTCTGATAGGTCGAGCGTCGAGAGCCGGCGGACGAGGGGCAAACTCGCGCGCTTTTTGGAAACGGCTGAGTACCGCATCGTCACGGTCTTCTCCGAATGATCGAGTACCACTTTCGTGTCAACGTGAATAACCCAAAGATCGACAATCGACGATCGACACAAAAAGAAGTCATCGCCGCAATGATGTCGTCTAATACCGGCAGCAGCCGGATGAAGCTCTCCAGCCTCGGCAGGAGCCTTCTCACAGCCATCGCGGCTCGAACGAACAGCAAGTACGTCCCATCGCAAACGGTGCTACGCTGTCTAGCCACAAAGTCGGATGAGGCCGTTTGGAAAAAGTTTCCCGATGGCTCTCGCTTCTGGAAGCCGCTGGGCGACAAACACTCGGGACGCTACCAGCGCCCCATTTTTGTGGCAGCCACACGTCAGCACGTGGGAAAGACAACCACCTCGTTGGCCTTGCTCGCTGGACTAAAGAAGCGATACGACAAGCTGGGATTTTTAAAGCCCGTGGGACAACAACATGTCGAAGTCAAGTCGGAAAGCTTGAACAAGATGATTCGCGTCGACAAGGATGTGTGTCTGGTGCGGGAGCACTTTCGGCTGGATCACATTGATTACGAACACATGAGTCCAGTCATTATTCCAAAGGGATATACGAAAAAGTATGTTGACGGGGAAATCTCCTCGCAACAGCAAATGCAAGACGTTTTGAAGAGCATGGAAAACATATCGTCGCGGAGTGATGTCGTCTTGTGTGAAGGAACGGGGCACTGTGCCGTTGGGAGTATCGTTGGACTGAACAATGCGCAAGTGGCGAGTGTTATTGGGGCCGACATGGTTCTGGTTGTGAATGGAGGGCTCGGAAGTGCCTTTGACGAGCTCGAGCTGAATCGCATCCTCTGCCAACACTACGGGGTGAGGATCGCTGGCGTAATTGTAAGTGAACCAAGCCTGAACGAGTTGTATTCAATGGGGGTTGATGGAACTAGTGTCTAACGCATTTTCTCTATCTTTGTTGAAACAGGTTAACAAAGTAATGCCATCGAAGCTAACCCAAACCAAACATTACATGGCGAAAGCCATGATGCAGGCTTGGGGTATTCCCTTGTTGGGTTGCATTCCCGACCGACCCTTTCTGGGATGCCCCGCTCTTGCTGACTTGGAGAACCTCTTCAATACAAAACTCATCAGTGGACAGGAGCATCGCTTGCGTCACTTCAACACTTCCGATATTAATGTCGTGACCACTTCCCTCACTCGCTTTTTGGAAAACTTGCGCGAAAAGCCCAGCCGAACGCTGTACCTTTGTCACGTTACTCGCGACGACTTGATTGTTGGCTTTCTTGGCGAGCTGCAACGCCAAAGAGAAAAGTCGGAAAAACCCTTTGAAGCCGCCTTGATTATATGCGGTCGCAAGGGCAAGTACCAGCTGTCTGCCGAGGTTTTGGACATGCTCAACTCTCTCAAGGGTGCCCCCGTCATGATGGTGGACTTTTCGACGCACGATGCCATGACCCAGATTCATCAGTTCACTCCCAAGCTCAACATTCACGACAGGAACCGTGTGGCGGTTGCCGTGGATCATTACGAACCGTATATTGATTTTGACGAGCTCATGCGCCGCACCCAGGCGAACAACTCGTCTTTCAACGAGCCAGGAGGTATCTCGTTAGACGAACTTCGGCGTCTATAAAATTTTCTAATCGTAGACTTTTTATTGTACGTACGATACCGTAGTACCTAACGTGCCGGATGCACTTCCACTGTCCAGAAAGCCTACCGGTACCGGTAGGAGAGATAGAGCAGGTCGTCGGTTGAACGGAGCAAAAAAGCGGCGGCTGACGTTCAACACGGTCTGGACTTAACCGACGAACTGGAGCCTCAGAATTATCCCTTTTGCTCCAAAATCCACAAAAGCATTTCATCCGCTGCTTTGCTTGCTCGAGGTAGCTATCCTCATCAGACCAGACTTGACCATGGCGTCGAAGGTAAGAGGAGTGAATTTGAGCGATTGGGGTTGATCGCGGCGATTCGTATTGAGAAATGAGTTCGTGACGTTGTTGTGTGTGTGTGTTGTTGTTGGGAGTTTTTCGTGTCTAACCGCGTTACTATATGGACGTCCCCTTGTTTATCGTACTTGCAGGAGGAGAAGCCCGAGACAGAGGGAATCCCGGCTGCTGTTGCCGAGGCGAACGAAGAACCCAAGGAGGAAGCAAAGGTGGAGGAACCCGCAACGGAGCCTGAGGCTGTCAAGGAAGAAGCCGCTCCTGCTGAACCTAAGGCTGAACCAAACGAGCCGACAGAAGCCGCCACAATCGCCAGTAGTGAGGTCCCCGCGCCTCCGGCCGTCGCAGAGCGTGGACGCAGCGTCTATGTTGGAAACTTGGCTTGGGAAGTGAGCTGGCAGGACTTGAAAGATCACATGAAAGACGCTGGCTTGGATCCGCTCCACGCAAATATTATGCAGACGCCCGATGGTCGCTCCAAAGGGTGTGGTATTGTCGAGTTTGCCACCCCAGAAGGTGCAGAACAGGCCGTTTTGACGGTGAATGATACCGAGCTCAATGGGCGTCAGATCTTTGTTCGCGAAGACCGCGAAGACGGTCGTTCGAGTGCCTCCTTTGCTGGTGGTGGCGGCGGCGGCGGCGGTCACGCTGGAGGCCACCGGGCATTTTCGTCGGATGAACAGGCCCAAACTCGTCGTGTTTACGTTGGTAACCTTAGTTGGGACGTGGCGTGGCAGGATTTGAAGGATCATATGCGTCAGGCTGGTAAAGTCCTTCATGCGGAAGTGATTATGGAGCAGAATGGTCGTTCGAAAGGATGCGGCATCGTCGAGTTTGCGACCGATGCCGAAGCCCAGGAAGCCACAAATCTTACTGACACGGAACTCAAAGGTCGCATGATCTTTGTCCGAGAGGATAGAGAAACCAGTAGTCAGGCTGGGCATCATGGTGGACCTGGACGAATGCAGAATACCTCGGTTTATGTTTGGAACTTGGCCCCGGAGACTAGCTGGCAGGACTTGAAGGATCACATGCGCAAGGCAGGTAATGTTGATTCGGCCACAGTCATGACCAACCCGCAGGGCGAGTCTATTGGTTGTGGCATCGTTGTCTATCAAAAGGCACAGGAAGCCACCCGAGCCATTCGCGAGCTTCAGAACTCGGAAATCAATGGTCTCCCCATGTACGTCCGACCTGATAGAGCTCAGTCCAGCCGGGGTGGACCCGGTCGCGGTCGTGGGCGCGGTGGTCGAGGCTACGGACGCGGTTCTGGTCGTGGTCGTGGTGGACGTTCTTAAAATGGCTTCAAGCCATTTTGCTTTGCCCGTCCTATTTGGTTCGGTCTTGTTTGTCATGGTGAAAAAGTACATGTGGTAAGGGTAGTGGGGCATGCGTTTGATCGCATGTTTTGACTACCGCTCCTCTCGAAAAGGAGGTCGCTCAAGTTATACTGAACGACGTCTCTATTCTTGTCGAGAGTGAGCATATCTAGCTCCACGGTATGAAACTTTTAATTATCTATTGAACTTGTTCGGCCTGTATAGGCAGTAATGAGGAGGAAATGCGTATCGTTTCTTTCCAGTTCTCGCTGCTGGAGCAATGCCAAGCGTAGGTGCGGAGTCGGAGTGGCTCCGACGCGGACTGCCCACGACTTGGCAAAGCAGTTTTGTTTAGGGTTTTGAGAATCCCATTCTCATTGCTCGAGTATTTTGTGACCGCTCCTCTGCGGTCTCGTTCTCGGAACGGCCACGATACGCACGAACGCGAAGCAAATAGGTTCGGGTTCGCGAAAAAAAAATCGAAAGATCGAGCAACCAACTAGACTACGACTAGTCTAATCAAGACGACGACTTTGATATATGCCATTCCCCACCAAGAACACTACTGTACCTCAAACTGCTACTTTGAATCTCCAACAAAGTGAGCAAAACCTACTCCCAGGTCAGCACACATGCACATGCTATCCTACTCCCGCCGATTAGGCCATCGCTTTCAGCTGCCAATTGTCTTCTTCCTAGCCTCAAATAGACAGAAGCAAACGCGCCTTCGGCTGGCGTCGTCTTCCATGTCGGTGCCGGTAGTGCCGGTAGCTTCCTCCGATTGGTGCTGTATAGCGTCCATCAATAAGGACTCGGGCTCAGTGACTCTGAACAAGATTACTGGATATGGAGAGTCGGCGGATCATCCGTTTCGCGTGATTGACGATCAATGTTTGGACATTACCACCAGCCCCGATTGGATGGAATTCATCGAAAGGACGGAAGATCGCATGAACGACGAGGGTGGAGCTGGTGCTTACGATACTCTCCGATGTGACTTGATACTACATAGCTCGGACCCAGAAAACAAGTGGAGAGTGTGGGGAAAGCCATTTCATGTCAAGAGATTACAGAATTCATATCTATCGCTGGTCAACCACGGCCAGCAAGATGCCTCTAAGAGAACTCCAGAGACAGAAGAGGCGATAGCAGCAGCCTGCGATCTATCTAATTCCATTTTTTATGCCTTGTTGTCGCAAGCTGAGTCATCCCAACTCTTGAATACATCTACCGAGGAGCCTTCGCCGTCTTGGCACCAAAACAAGTATGTCCAACTTCTTCGAGTGACTCTACTCTGGTCGCCCTCCAGAGATGCCGACAGTCACGATATTGTGGTTCGAGGGCACGTCTGTTGTAATGCTAAACCATTGCAAGTTCATAAACCTGTCGAACCAATCACGGTGACTATCGCGGCGATCGCTCACGAACAAGAGCAGGTCACGGTCGATGCGTCGTTACCGACTCGTTGTCGAGACCCTCAAAACAAGGTGGCCTCGTGGACGCGGCTTCGCAAGACTTTTGAAAACCCTGAAAAATACAAGCCACCGGGTGTGTCGGAAGTCCTCATGGTTCGGCAATCCAAAACGAGCAGTGATTTGGAGGTACTGGAAGGGATTTCGAGTAATTTGTTTGTGATCTACAAGGACGGAACGATTCGAACGGCACAAGACGGAGTTCGTAAGTGGACACAGCTAGCTTGGTAGTTATCCCTTTGCGTGCGTCTCTCATTCTTGTCAAACTTCTTATTATGTGCGTTCTTCTCAGTCTATGGCTACGTGAGACACCTTGTCTTGGAGTGCGCAGAGGCATGTGGACTGCGATTGGACCCACGACCTATATTGCTGCATGACGCTAGCGAGGGCTTGTGGCAAGAAGCCTTTATTACTTCTTCCTCGCGACTCATCTTTCCGATCGCCCATGTTCTCGTGTTCGACGAGGACCAAAAGGACTTTACCGAGTTCTGGCATGATGCAGCTCTCGCAGAATCAGCCTGCCCTGCAGAGAGACCAAAATGGAGGCAACTGCTCGACGATATCCTCAACCATGGAGGCTATCCGCTCTAGCATCGAAGTGAATCATGATAATCAACGATAGACAGTAGCAGTACACTACCACTCCAGCATTGCGTCTGTAACTTCCTTGATAGCTTTGCGCATGGGCAACCGACGAAAGGCCATGGTAGCCGTGTCAATCAAGTCTTCCAGTCCCCCATCTTCTTCGTCACTCACAACGTCGACAGATACAGCTTGGTTTCTTGTGACATTCATGTTTGCACTGGATGGTCCAGTCGTACTTCGCACACTCACGCCCGTTGGCTGTGGTCGCATAGGGTCCTTGTAGATCAGCTCCACTTGCAAAGAGGGCATACCAGACAAAAGCTGCAAGCAAAAGACGATCGTTTTAAAGGTATCTGTCGGTTGCAACTGTTTCACAATATAGGAGCGACTCTTACATGTCGCTGAGGATTGCAGAAACGAAAACGATTCTTTGCGCAACGCATAACAATAACACGCTTGATGCAGCTGATTGGAGCACTTTCGTAGCTTTTCGACAAGCTGGTCTGTCTCCCACTCGGCCTCGTTCTGCAGTGGACCAACCCTAGCGATCCCTCCCAAGGTCTCTTCCACAATCGCCGCCAACGGAATGGAAGGTGGCAGTGTGTGCTGTACCAATCTTAAATACAAATCCCCAGCATCATCATTGACTACCAAATCAAAAAAGGCGTGATAGCACGCCACATACCGCCCCTCCACCGTGACATCCAGCCGGGTCGCCAGAACATTTTCGTCGGCACACGGGACCATTGAAATTCCTGCCAAGCGGTACGCCGCGGCAATTTTGCGACGCTGTCGCACCAGCTGCATGCGTTGCCCCAAATCGCGTTCCGCAAGCTCCTGGTCCACCAGTGCCGCCTGTGCAGTAGTAGATGTCGTCGTCGTAGTGATCGTCGTCGTCGTTGAGTTGGCTTTGACAATGGATATCTGGTGGTGTTGTCTATCATGAGAATGCAGATACGGACGATGCACCAACAAATGCGCGTTGTTTCTTTTCCGACGCAATTCGTCGCCCACCGTTTCGCCAGCAGATTGATTCTGTTGCCGACATTGTTCCAAGTCGGCCTTGAGAGCAATCCTATGGCGCTGGAGTTGCAACAAACGCTGTTCCTTCTGGCCAACACTTTCATTCTGTGATGCTGCAAGTGTTGTGGAACAATTGCTACCAGCAAGGTTGCGGTTACCAAAGAACAGAGACTGCAGTGCGCGACGGTGAATGGCGAGCAAACGCTGGGCGGACGATGGTTCTTCTGTTTCGTCTTGCTTGGATTGCTCCACTCGTTTTCGTTTCAACAGAGCGGGACTAGTACTCGATAAAGACTGCGTCGCCTTTTTGTACGGTGGACTCGCCTCAACGATGCGAACGCGGCTACTGTTTGTCGCCATGGTCGACGACACTATGATGTTTGGGTCGTCGCGCGTCGCGTTTCTTGGTGTGTTGGTTTCTTGTTCTGCTTGAAAATAGGCGCGAACTTGGTTTGATTTCTAATATTGATGGGTGCAAGTGCTTCCAACTTATCGCTTACCTCTCGTACTATTTTCTCGAACCCCTTTCAGTACTGAAATCTATGTGCCGGCCCTCCGCTCCTTTTTCCGTTTGGGGCACTACGGGATATTTGTGTGGGCTCTACTTCTTGCAGGTACGACGATGACGAATGAACTGTCGACGACGAGAGATGATATGGGAGGATATGATACAATATCATAGACTGTGTATGGGATTAGCCTGGTTTCGAACGGGATCACCGTTTCGTAAAAGTAGGGGAATGAAAGATTGAGCTCGAGGACTCGTTCGTTGGGACGGTTGGGACTGGCTATTTACAAAGCGCTGCGCAAGTACGCAGTGTTGCTGGTCAATGTCGTCTAGATGAAGAGTGATTGAAGGAGAATCGATTCAAGTGGAGAGAGCCTGTCTCCTTTCCTCGTAGCAAAGAGTAATCACGTCCGACGGCCTGTCCCCACAGATTTTGTCTTGTCGCCGCCACCAGACCTTCTGTCAGATATCCTTTACTCACCACATGCACCCTATATCTCTCTCGCTACAGATTAATAAATAAACAAAAATGG
>Ga0307978_1001749_pt1 | contig 15903 bp, 10 predicted proteins | sample OrgLakmetage1056_FD_203151 | JGI IMG/M metagenome (GOLD analysis project Ga0307978, IMG submission 203151) | Saline water microbial communities from Organic Lake, Antarctica - #1056 | ecosystem: Environmental > Aquatic > Non-marine Saline and Alkaline > Saline | place: Antarctica: Organic Lake...
CAAACCGCTATGTGCAAGTCACTTTCTCCATTTTTTTATATACTTACGTTAAATAGTTCTAGTGTGCACGGATTTTGTGGCAAACCAGTCATAATCTTTCGTCTTCAATTTCCCCGCACTCACCCCTCGATTTTTGCCAGATAGCGCAGCTAACTGATAATGACTGTCTTCAGTTTTTTAGCTGGTTCCGATCGCCGTTAATCCGGAAGTATCCTTTTTTTACTGGTAGCACTGAACCTCCTGTTGTCTTCCTTGATTATGTGAATTTCTTCCCTTGAATCAAGATTTTTATCTCGTTGTTTAATACTCCGCCAGTTGAATTATTTGGGGGTGTCCTGTTACCATCCAATATTTGGATTAATTGCAATTATCCAAGTGACGAAGAAGAGTTTTCTTAAAGTACATCTCTTCCAAATTCTTCGTTGTTGTTACTGCTTCCGAAGCCAGAGTCCCAAAGTTCCGACCATCGTATTACTGTTACCACTATGCCATCATACAACTGTTGTTATGCGTACTTCAGTTCCGAGAATGGTCTCAATACGCATGTATCTGCCATTGCTGCATGCCGCAAACATGCAATGCTCACTGCCGGCCGATCATTGCACCAACCACCACAAGATTTGAATGCCGCCTACTACGACCGCATTCCCTCTTTAAGCATCAGTAGAACTGGTGGTTCTGGTAGTGTGCTTCCTGTTGCCGGAGTTCCCAACTTATTTCCCCTGTTGTTGCCCCCCGGAAGACGGGACACTCACAATGGCTCGGAAGAAGATGGTGCCGCTCTTTTGTTGGACAACGATAGTCTTGATGAAGGTGACTGTTTTTCTGTCCAAAGTATTGTAAGGAAAGAAGCAGAAAGCGGCGCACCAGTCCAAGAAGACAACAGAATTGGCAGCAGTATCACGCCTGTAAACTGGCGTTCAGGGTTTCAAAATGGCGGTGGTGCTGGTACGGATCATGACGACTATTACGGGAATACCCCAGCGGCAGGAGAAGCCGTTGATGCAGTTCCAGACTGTGTTGACGCTGATATTTACCGGTTCCACCCCGGCCTAGACAACAATGACCCCATGGATGCTCCTGACGATGGTGAGGTACCTGGTGACCACGCGGTAGTAATGGAACCATGTGACTTCGAGCCCATCAGCCATGGGCACCTGGAGCGTGTCCAGACGTACCTACTTGTGCTGATGAAGAGGTTCCAGTGTCCGCTAGAGGCGTATGACGCTATCATGGATTGGGCCGAGTTTGCCACCAGCGAGCCTAGCTTTGATTTCATTCAGAGATCCGTAGGAAACAAACGGGGCAGTGTTGTTGCCGCTCTCACAAAAAAGATGGGAATGGAAGGTCTTCGACTGTTTGTCTCAGAAGTTGTCGTCCCAACACATGCAAAACCGGTTGAAATTGTTCGCTTTCGATTCAGCCATGCGCTTGACTCCATGTTATCGGACCGCTCTCTGATGAAGCCACCTAATCTTGTCATCAACCAGCCGTTGTCTGGGAAAGACCCCTACGCCTTGAACGACGCAACTTCCGGTTCTAGCTTTCAAAATGCCTATTGGTATAAAATCAAAGACCCTTCGTGCCAGTTTCTGATTTTTCTCATTTTTTCATTGACAAGACTGGCATTGATGGTATGCAGAGGTTTGGTTTGGAGCCATTGCGGTTCACCCTGTCTATCTTTAAGAGAGGTGTGCGTGTTCACAGCTTTGCGTGGAGGACTCTTGGATACGTGCAGGATCTTTACAAAGGGAGCAGTGCCAAAAACAAACAACACAAACCTGTAAGTGTAGACTTACAAGCTGGCATTGTTGTATGGTGGTGTTTCCACCCATTTCCTAACGTTTCATTTCTCTGTTTTCCCAATTGTGCAGGGTGACAAACTCCGCGGATTCCACATTTGCCTGGACAAAATACTAGAGGACGTTGTTGCCATGCAAAAGGATGGCTTCCCCCTTATGCTTAAGCGTCTTGAGCACAAACCACCTCGTCCCTATACCATTTTCTTCTCACACGGATTTACCAGTGGAGATTGCAAGGGCAATTGGTTGCAGGTGCACCAGCCACTATATTGGGAATTACTTCTTCTTATCACTGCTTACTGTTGAGGTGGAAAGGTAAGGAATGGTTGCGGAACCCCAGCAGGCTGCTGTAACTAACGCCATGTTGTTGGGTGCACTGCGGGAGGAGGAAAAGGAAAACCTAAAACACGCAAACAACAGAAACTTTGTAAGTTTGTTCACCAAGGAACACTTGTTCCGATGCGTGAAGTTCATTCTCAACGAGAAGACACTAGATGGACTGGAAGGACCACGTTCGATAGGGAAACTTGTAACAAACTCAACATCCCAGAGGACGGACAGGTCATCTTCTGGAATACGTACAAAGGAGTAGTAAACCAGGTGCTGTGCGAGAAACGTAACAACATTAATGACGCAGTAATAAAATCATTTATTGGAAAGTTCATTTTCCTGAAACTAAGTTGATGTATTGGAAGCCACTTACTTTGTTACGTCATCTATCGGTACTTACAGCGAATGTTCACTTACTCTCTTATTGCATTTTAGACAAAAAAAAGGGAGACGTTCCAACGCTTACAGACATTTTGCACATGCACAGCGATGTGAACTCGGCGTACACATACTTTGCCAACACCATCTTGCCGAAAATAGTTGGCCCCACCAAGTGGAGAGGACAGGCAACAAAAAGGACTATTTCACAGATAGCAACACCAACGGATGAAGCGTTTGGTTTACTTCTACTGGAGAACTCATGGGAGAATTGGATAGAAGCCCGAAGACTCGTGCACGAAGACAACAGCAAGAGTCGGGCAAACAAAACTCCGTTCATATACTCCCTCCGACAAACAAAGGGCGGCAGGCGCAAATTCGGAGGTTGATCCAATGCTGGAATGCGCCGCTACAGGGAATTGGTACACATGGTCCGAGCCAACAGAGAAAACAATGCAGACAAAGACAGCTTCGAGGCTGGTTACAAGGCCAACTGTGTGAAAGAGAGAGAGGTAGCATTGAATTCATTAAAGCGGAAGCGCAACAGTGATGATGGCGTTAGGGATCCAGTTGTGGAGGTACCCAACGAGTTGGATTTGATGGAGGGGGTTTAATTAAAGTCGTACCTCTAGTTAAATGAACAATGCAGTATTGCACATCTAAAAAGGACCAGCAACCGCATTAAAGAAGAAAGCTAGAGTAGCCTTTGAGGCCAGTACACACGAGCAACATAATGGTAGATGTTCTGACTAAATAAAGAAGGAATAACTAACAGATCAATGGTAGACGCCTGTACCGCCAGGCGTATATTAATTGAAACAAGTAACAAGATTAATGTGGCAGGTATGGAGTGGAAAAGATAGAAAACCAGAATTATTTTGTGGGAAGAGAAAGGGCACAAAATAATGAGCGTTCGCCAGTATTCAAGCGGTTGTCAACGAAAAAAAAAGGGCAATAGAATTTGAAAAAGGAAATGCGATACGCCCCCACATAATTTTACTGAACAAAGGCCAACAATAAATGATAGTTGAGAGGCTTGGATTGAGACAGAATCTTTAAGAAATCATGTGGCGCTAGCTTAAATACCCCTTCTGATAACCCTGGATGAACATGATTTACATTCCGTAGCCACAAACAAAAAGTTTCCTCCTAGTCCGAGAGCATGTTGCTGACTATTCAGTATAGCGCCCATACTACAGTGCAAGACTAAGAAGGCTCCTATTAGCACAAGCTCTTGTGATCGGTAAAAATTGTCTCGCCATGGTTTTAGCGGCAAGAAATTCGCTCTCTTTATTTGGTTGTCGTATCGTCATGTATTATGCCCCGCACAATACTTCTCGCCAGTATTGTATGTACGTACCGGTACCGTTACGTAGTAATAGCGGCTGAAGAAAAAGAGCGCGAACAATAAGAACCCGGATTTGCTTCCGTGCTGTTTTAAAATGCTGACCCATAACCTTGGAAATTTCTGTGGTCGTCTCTGGTCCTTTGGGTTCCTCTCGCGGCGATTCGATTGATTCCGCTTTCGTTCACCACCCACCAAACGCACACCGACCCACAAGCTCACGTCTTTCTTATTGTTGCTGTTCATTCTCTTCCTTATCCAACAACTTAACCATGTCCGACGATGAAGATTTCGTTTTCTCGGTCTCCAATTCCGGCGCCTCCGCTGTGATTCCCATGGAAGCTGGGCAGATCAAGAAGGGAGGGTAAGTTTCCGGATTTCGTATTGGCGCCAAACGTGTTGCTTGCCAAATGGTATCCCTTGCTTCGGAGGCGGAAAACTAGTCGTCGGATAGAACCATTGGAATGAACAAAGAGTTCAAACGCCGCATTCGATACCTTCACGAGTAAGCGCACACCCTGACTCACACGCCGTCCCATTCATCTATTTTATTTCTCACAGATACATGATGATCAAGGGAAAGCCTTGCAAGGTTCTCCAAATTTCCGTCTCCAAGACTGGAAAGCACGGACACGCCAAGTGTAACTTTCTCGCCACCGATATCTTTACCGGAAAGAAGCTCGAAGATATGATTCCATCCTCGCACGGAACTACTGTTCCCATTGTCAACAAGGCGGACTGGGAGATCATCGATATTGAGGGAGATGAACTCACCCTTATGGACGAAGGTGGTATCCAGAAGACGGACATGAACCTTCCCACTTATCCTGATGGGCTTGCTGAGGAGATCCGCGAGGCCTGGAGTGGTGGCGAGAACAGTGTCATGGTTTCTATCCAGTCTGCTGTTGGCATTCAGCAAATCATTAGTTTCAAGAAGGAGAGTCCCTAAATTTAATGCTGTTTCTGTAGAGAATGAATCGATCACGTACCGGTAGTATCGACTGACTAGCGATGAATTGTTGAGAATCAGAAACGGAAATAGAATGGTTGGATAACACCATCGCACCCTCTAGAACCTCTGTATATGCGTGCAGGACTTTAACATGTAGTTACAACTTCAATTGGTGATGATTTAGCAGTTACTGTGGAGAGACGCGTTAGACGGGTGGCTATTGTACCTGAGACGACCGAATGATTGTTGTACCATATCGTTTTCGCTGAACCGAGATACGATACAATTACTCCTTGCCTTCTTTATCCTCGATGGTAGATCCATACAGGTGAAGCTTTTCGTATTCGTCGGTTTGCGTGTACTTCTCGGCTGCTTCATGATGCTTTCGTTCGCGCTCCTCTGCATCTTTTGCAAGGAGAGCATCAAAGGCTTCCTTTTCGTCGTCGACCATAATGTATGGTGAATACTCGCTACCAGGAAAGGATCCAGACTCGACATCATTTTTAAAGTCTCGCAGTCCCTCCTGAATAGTATGGCCAATCTGAGCGTATCGCTTGCAGAACTTGGGCACAAACTGTTCATGATGCGGATGACTGAGCATGCCCAACATATCATGAAACACGAGTACCTGACCCGAAGTTTCACCTCCAGCCCCAATGCCAATTGTTGGAATCTCCAAGGTTTCGGTGATAGCTTTGGCAACGTTGGCTGGAACGCACTCTAGAACAATCGAAAACGCCCCGGCATCCTGCAACCGCAGCGCTTCATCCAAGAGAGCACGAGCACGAACGGCTGTTCGCCCTTGAGCTCGGAAGCCACCAATAATGCTAATAGCTTGTGGAGTTAATCCTACATGCCCCATGACTGCTACTCCACCGTCGACAATTTTTCGCGCTGTCCGTGCTCTGGCGAGACTGCCGCCCTGCGACAAGAAGAAAAAGAACAACAGGAATAATGAGCGACGCCGAATCTTGGCAAATCGAAATCAGATACATGTGACATCTACCGGTAGACTCAACTCACTTCCAACTTGACAGCGTCCATTCCAGCCTCTTGGACAAAGCGATAGGCGTTCCGAAGGGCAATATCTGTATCCTCGTACTCGTACGTCCCAAAAGGCATGTCGCCAACCAGAAGAGGCATATCCTTGCACTTGGCCAGATCGACACCTCGCTTGACGGCGCCACAGTGATGTAGCATCATATCCATCGTCATGGGCTGTGTCGTTTCGTATCCCAACTCGACCATGGCGACTGAATCTCCCACGAGGATAATGTCAATTCCAGCGCGAGCAACGTGACAGGCCGAAGGATAGTCGTAGGCTGTCACCATGGAAATCTTGTGACCACGGCGTTTCTTGGAAGTGAGTGACAAAGCGGAAACATTGGCCATTTGCCGTCGCTGCGGATGTTGCTGCTGGCTTGGAGCGGGTCGTTGCAGCCACGAAGTTACGCTGTCACTGTTCTTGTTCTTTAGCAAGCTGCCGCCGTATCTTTCCCGAGCCAGAGCAGCGGTGCTGGAACGGCAAAGCGTACATGCAAGCCTCATTGTCAAGGAAGTATCAAAAGTAACGAATGAATCGTTTTTCTGCGCAGCTAGGAAACAAAGTGTTGTCCGAGTGGTGCTACCATTGTCGAAGTGACACCAAAATTCAATAGATCGTTTTGGTCTGTACGTCTTGCCTCTTTTTTTACGTTCTTCGTCTAAAATCCCCTTGCTAAAATTCAGAGATCCCAGGTCATCATTCTAAACAGGCCAACATGAAACAGACACAAACTTGGAGCTTACGATACCAAGAGAATAGAGTACATACATACGATGTAAAAGATATGAGAAAAAGGCGTCTGTTCCCACTACTGCCAGACAATTAGTTTTTGCAGTCCTAGTTTTTATTTTTAATATCGCGCGTGTTTTGTGTGTGAAAAGAGGGGTTGGTTGACCCTTACCCACCAATTCCTATATCCATCCATCCATTGAAATACCATATAAAACTTAGACGCAAGTCGCAAGTCTCCAGTACTGCTCCCGTGAAGTGACACAGCTGACGAAAATCGCGAGTTCACGCGACGAGACTAAACACTAGCGGTATTTTTACAGCATACGACCTAGCTAGCTTTGGTCTGTGAGACGTGCGGCATGCTCAGTTTTGCAAAGGGCGTCATACACCACACACGTGTTGGCGGGAGATCTTGTCTACGGAGGAATCAGTATGGTTTCTACTGCGTTTTTCGAAAGGCTTCGTCGGTCAACACCACCACCACGACTCCCTCCAACTCCAACCACGCAAAAGTCGAAAACCTCTTTCTCCGCATAATCTGTTCCAAGAACAAGACAATCGTATTTTAAAGCAAACAAACCAAAGTAACCATGAGCGGTACGTCCAAGACAAAGCGTTGTGTGGATTGTGTGGCATTATGTATGAACGAGAAGAAAAGGCGATCCTTGGCGCATCAAAAGCACGGCGTTGGTTGGAGCAAAAGGCGTTGACGAATGAAGGAAAGCGTCTCCACGATCGCCAACCGCTTACGCACGTCTGATCTTGTCGAATCTTGTACATCTTACTCACCCACCATGTTCTCCCTCTCTCTTTTGCCCACAGCCGTAACTGGAGAATCCGTCGGAATCGACCTGGGAACCACCTATTCCTGCGTTGGAGTGTGGCAGAACGACCGTGTCGAAATCATTGCGAACGACCAGGGTAACCGTACTACCCCGTCCTATGTGGCCTTTACCGAGACCGAGCGCTTGATTGGTGATGCCGCCAAGTCGCAGGCTGCTATGAACGCCCACAACACCGTCTTTGATGCCAAGCGTCTTATTGGACGCAAGTTCACTGATGCTGGTGTCCAGTCGGACATGAAGCATTGGCCTTTCAAGGTTGTTTCGGGACCGGGTGGAACCCCCATTATCGAAGTCGAGTACAAGGGAGAGACCAAGCAGTTCAAGGCTGAGGAAATCTCTTCCATGGTCCTCCAAAAGATGAAGGAAGTCGCCGAGGCTTACCTAGGAAAGGAAGTCAAGAACGCTGTCGTCACTGTACCTGCTTACTTTAACGACAGTCAGCGCCAAGCTACCAAGGACGCCGGTTCCATCTCGGGATTGAACGTTCTTCGTATTATCAACGAGCCCACCGCTGCTGCTATCGCCTACGGCCTCGACAAGAAGGGAGAAGAGAAGAATGTTCTCATTTTCGATCTTGGTGGAGGTACCTTTGATGTTTCTCTTCTCACCATCGAGGAGGGAATCTTTGAAGTGAAGGCCACTGCTGGCGACACCCATTTGGGTGGAGAAGATTTCGACAACCGCATGGTTGACTATTTCCTCCAGGAGTTCAAGCGTAAGCACCGCAAGGACATGTCGGAGAACCAGCGTGCTCTGCGTCGTCTCCGTACCGCTTGCGAACGCGCCAAGCGTACTCTTTCGTCCTCCACTCAGGCGCACATTGAGATTGATTCTCTTTTTGACGGAATCGATTTCAACTCTACCATCACCCGTGCTCGTTTCGAAGATCTCTGTATGGACTACTTCAAGAAGTGCATTGACCCCGTCGAGAAGGTCATGCGTGATGCCAAGATTCCCAAGAACCAAGTCCACGAGCTTGTTCTCGTCGGAGGTTCCACCCGTATCCCGAAGGTCCAGACCATGCTTTCCGAACTATTCAACGGAAAAGAGCCCTGCAAGTCGATCAACCCCGATGAGGCTGTTGCTTTCGGTGCCACTGTCCAGGCTGCCATTCTTTCTGGTGCTGACAAGTCTGAGAAGCTTTCCGAGCTTCTCCTTTTGGATGTCACTCCGTTGTCTCTCGGTTTGGAGACTGCTGGTGGTGTCATGACCACGCTCATCAAGCGTAACACCACTGTCCCTGCCAAGAAGACCCAGACTTTCTCCACCTACGCTGATAACCAGCCCGGTGTGTTGATCCAGGTCTTTGAGGGAGAGCGCTCCATGACCAAGGACAACAACATGCTCGGAAAGTTCAACCTTGACGGCATCCCACCCATGCCCCGTGGACAACCCCAAATTGATGTTACTTTTGACATTGATGCCAACGGTATTCTCAACGTGTCTGCGATCGAGAAGTCGACTGGTAAGGAGCAGAAGATTACCATTACTAACGACAAGGGCCGTCTCTCGCAGGACGAGATTGAGCGCATGGTTGCCGAAGCCGAGACATACAAGGCCGAGGATGATGCCAACAAGAACCGTGTTGAGGCCAAGAATGGCTTGGAGAACTACTGCTACAGTCTCAAGTCTTCCATCAGCTCGGAGGAGGTCAAGGACAAGATCCCCGCTGACGATAAGACGGCTCTCGAGGCTGCCATTGAAGACGCTATCAAGTGGCTCGATGCCAACCCGACCGCTGAAAAGGAGGAGTACGAAGAGAAGCAGAAGGCCCTGGAAGGCATTGCTACTCCCATTCTCCAAGCCATGGGCGGTGGAGCCGGAGGTATGCCTGGAGCCGGTGGCATGCCGGATATGGGCGGTATGCCGGACATGGGAGGAGGTGCTCCCCCGGCTGGTGACCCCGCCAGTGGACCTACCATCGAGGAGATCGATTAAGTTCTTAGGGATTATAATCTTTTCTGAACCATTAACGTCCTGAATAGTCGTCAACATCTTTCTACGCGTACAGGGAGTGATCCGTAGTGATCGAATGGCACGCTAGTCTATTCCCAGAGTGAACTAAACGTGGGAGTCCAGTATACGGTACCAGTAGGTGTACCGTATGACTTCTGCCTAGTACATCAGAAAAAGACTCAGGCCACTCAGCCGGAAAGAGAGAAGTACGAGGCTACAGGCTACAGGCCGACTAGTAGAGCAGAAGTCATGTTAGCATCACTGCCTTAATGTTGAGTTGTTTTTTCTTGTGCACGAAGAATTTATCGACTTGCCGAGCTTTCGGAAAGCCTTGAATCGGATCTTTCGCGTTGGATAACACTGATGCTAAGATCACTAAACATCGGCGAAACGTCATCCACGACTTTAAAGAGACGCGGTATGTTGCAAGGTTTGCTTTCCATCACATCAAGACCTGCCTCTTTGAATTTCATCAGCTCGCTGCGCTCAAAATCGTCCACGTAAGCCGCAGTGAGTGCACAGACGGGCTGTCTTGCACCGGGGCGCATCTTGTCTTCCCACTCCCTTAATTTCTTTGTTGCCTCGAATCCGTTCATGACGGGCATGTCAATATCCATGAAGGCGATATCGTAAATTGAAGCTTTCATTCTGTCCACACCTTCGGCACCGTTCGATGCCGTATCGACTATAAAGTTGGCCTTTTCAAAGGCACGAGAGACGAGCTTGCGAGTTACCATGCTGTCGTCCACAATGAGAACCTTACGTTTGAGTCCTCCCTGCCGCCATCCATCAAGGCCACTATTCATACAGTGATAGCGAAGTTGCCTCAAAATCGTCAGCGAAGCTTCTGCGTACTGCGTTAGGATAACTTCATGTTGCATCGGGTCTTCCTCTTGCTCAATCATGTCGGTTGCTGTTGCTTTCAGCTCCTCCAATTGCTGCTCGAATTGACGGAACAATGTTATTCTGGGCTTCACTTTGCCTCCTATTCTCTCCCGACCTGATGTCGAAGCAACAGATTCGCTATGTGGCATACCATTCATGGTGCTAGAAGCGCTTCCGATGTGACACTTTTGTAAATCCATATCTCCCTGAGGTGCAGCTCCAGGCTCCGATTCATCAGCGTATGTATTCGCTTGATGTTTCCCAGCGTCTTCCTGGCTTTCACTACCCTCTTCTGACACGTAGGTTTCGCCTGGTGGTTTGTCCGAGACGATGCCTTTGAAGGCTGCCCAGGCATCCCATTCTGGCGCGTAGTAAAGCTTATCGAGGTCGATGCCAACAGATCCCTTAACATTGCTAGCAAGGCTTGGAAATTCGTCACGGATCTCATCAGCGACTTCACTGTCCAAAGCAGCAAGAAGGTCGCCACGAAGCTTCAAATTGATATATCCATCGCTGCTGCGGTCCCCTTCTCCGCCATCAGCGTCGTAAAAATACTTCTGCAGGGCCGTGAGTTCGTCGTCATCGAACGGAATGCGGCTCAACCAACCAAGTAATCGAAAGTATGCATTCTGAGACGGCGTTCCTTGGACGTCATTGATGCTCGAAACAAAATCTGGGGTCAGGAAACGAGGATTTTGTGGATCGTTCGTCACCGCTGCGAGCAGGTCAGGATCGGCTCCCCCGCCCAATTTCTTTGCGATACGATTACTCTCCATCCATTGCAAGATCGTTTTCATTTGCTCATCCTTACGAATACGAAAGCATTCTTTGTTGCTCAAGTTCTGTGCATACGGCTTGAGGGCACCAATCGCGACCATAGGCGGCCCAACCGCATACCCTTTCAACCTTTTCATTGGAACCCATCGATTTGATATAATTCCGGCAGAGATGTGGCACTGAGCCGCCTGACCAAGGCAACAATTGTCAAGATGGAGCTCTTCCAGACGCGGATGTTGCGCAAGAGTGAACGCCAACGATATCGCTCCAGAAATCCGAACAATATTTCCGGACAGGCCCAGATATGTGATTGAATCGCATGCAATCAGACTGCGCATAAGGCTGGTGATACCTCGACTGCCAATCTGATTGAAACCAAGATTCAACAGCGACAAAGCCTTCATAGTCTGCAGAGACGCCGCAACAAGCTGGCAGCCCTGGTCGCCAATATTATTCTTGTCGAGGGATAGGCTGATCAAATTGTGCTGAAGCAACTTGTTCATGATAGTTTCGACGCCACCGGCGCCAATGTTATTCGACGATAGCTTCAGATCAACGAAGTGAGTTTGGGAACGTTTCGAGATTGCCCGCGTGAGTTGGGTGGTTCCATCGTCACCAAGGTTGTTGTTCGACATATCGAGTCGGTCCAAGAACGGCATGGGGATAGGACCCTTTGATCGGTGTCTGGCTTCTAAAAACTTGACAAAAACCTGAGCTCCGTCTGCCCCGAAACCATTCGAGGACAAGTTGAGTTCACGAATAGTACAGTCAGAGCCGAGACACTCCAATAATCGACCCGTAGTTTCAGCTGTCATTGATGCGCTAGCAACATGGAAAACCTGAAGCCCAACATCATTTTTGGATCGCGATTCACTCTGATCTTTCTTCTTCGAGTGCCGCTTTCGCGATGAACCAAAATCGTCTTCATAGTCCTCCTCGTCATCGTCAGACTCGCCGCCGCTATCTGTATCGTAACCTGCAGGATTGAGATTCGATATTCGAGACCTTTTTCGTCTATGACTTGTTTCTCGATCAGCAGGAGACAAGGCAGTTCCAAGTTCCGTCGCTCCTCGGACAGTAACGTAGTTGCCAGTAATAATAATGCCTCGTAGAGGTGCGACCCCTTTTCTTTTACGTTTTGCCAACGCCCTCGCTAGGAAAAGAAGGCCTTTCTCCTCTATCTTGCAAAAGCTGAGGTCAATTGTCTGGAGAACGGATCCATCATTATGCAGTACCTCCGAGAGTATGTCGATACCGGTGTTTCCAATGTACGTGTAGGAGAGATTTATAACAGATATTGGCGGAGGCGTCGGTTTTGGGGCCTGGGGAATGCGAGGCGAGCCTAGAGATCTTGGTGACGGCTTCTCAAGCTGAAAACTTCTCAAGACAGTGTTGATATCATGACCCGCCTGTACCGCTGTCAATATCAATGGACAGACCTGCTCAACAGGTAATTCGCCTGACAAGACAAGTGCAATCATTTTTACTTCTTGAGCCGATAATTGCGTCAACCCTAAGTCTAAGCGGACGCCCTTTCGTACCGACTCCATCATGGAGAATGGGTCAAACGTTTTGCTTTGACTACCACCAACGTTCTCCATTATCTCTTGCTCGAGGTTTGTTTCTCCATTATTGGACGAGGCTACAGTCCGCATCATAGCCTTTTCCATCGAATCGGCACTGTCGGGTAGATGTACTCCCGTGGCTGAGATGTTGTCCAACATGGACTGATAGTCAGTCGTACCGTTGTTTGCAAACGGCATCGATGCGGTATCCTCTTGCCCCTCCGGACTTGCCACAGTGACTGATTTCGCTTCTGTTAGCCAAGCTGCTTCAATCGCCTGCACCAAAATGGATGTTATTCGAATGATGCGATTGAGTTTTTTCGCAAACGCTTCGTCCGGTACAAGTGACTCTTCAAGAATAATGCCCGGTATCTGCTGATTAACATACGAGACGGCCTTTGAAACGAGCCATATCCAGTCTCCCTCGATCGTTCGTCGTCGGATGTAAACCTCAACATCAGGTTGCCCTTTGTCCCAAAATTGGGTCTTTATACAAAGAAAGCCGGGAAGGTCCTCGTCATAAATAGCATCGTACGCCGATGTCATTAACAAGGCATCCGGTGGGAAACCAGTAACCGTCTTGGTCGCTTCCAGAATAGTACCTGTAGAGCAAGAAAGTGTCGCGGAGTTAGTAAGAATAATGTCTCTAAGTGTCAGAACGAATCCTTGCACATTTTGGTGTCACTCACCATTCTGCGCTATTGTAAAATAGTGTTTCTCCGGTCGCATCATACGGACAGCCTCGGCAGCAGCAAACTGTTGTTGTTGCTCTTGCTGTGCCAGGAGCTGAAGCAGTTGGTTCGTATTAGCACTACCGGCGTTTAACGGCATAGCCAGAAGATCTTGTAATAACAGAGCCTGCCCACCAGCATCCGTCATATTGAGAGACTCCATCAGTCGCATACTATCGTCTCCTCCATGCATGGGCTGCCGCTGCTGCATTTGCTGCATTTGCTGGCTTCCTCCATACGCTCCCTGATAGGGCATCTGCTGCGGATTCGACGCCTCTTCGTTGGCCATGGCCTCTTGGAGAGCCGCCTCCGCCGCGGCTTGAGCGGCGGCCATCATCTTGTACGACGTTAATCGAAGGGTACAAGAACTAACAATCTACTTGTCAGCGTGGGACCAGCGTAAGAAGCCTTGGGAGTATATATGGATCTCCTCCGCACCAATCGCAAGGACCAGGTAAAGAGCTCCCAAAGCACAAACGGGCTGCGGATTGAAATTGAATGTCTCCACTACAGTCTCCAGCCGACGCCTTCTGTTTCGGCATTTTATCTTCACGGTATTCAATAACCAATCAAAAGTGAGGAAATAACCCTTTCTTCTCCCAGGAAATACTTAGACATTCATCAATAAATAGACAACGGAAATTGTGGGAATAAGTACCATTGAAGACTTTCAGTAATACTCTGACTGTAGCTTTCTGGTCCCTACTGTAGTTTGTGATGTTTTGGATTTGCTATCGAATAGTAGGCACGGTACTACAGTACTGCACAGTACAGTACTAGACTACCTGTACGGTACTGCCAGGTGCCGGTACATGTATAGCTAAAGTTGCCTACAGAACGGTACAGAACGCGAGAAGGGAACTGATGCCACGAGCTGCTAGCGCCCAATTGCTAGATTAAAGAGAGGAGATCGGAAATAGTGAGCCGCCGCGCGGGAGACGATGGTACTAAAGTCGGTCTGCTAATACGCGGAGAGATAGCTACCATTTTCAAACAAGCCGTGTTGCTCGACGCTTCGTGTGAGATGGTGGATCTTGCAGTACAAAGGCGATGAGTGAGGCAACCAATAAATGGTGTCCAATGCTAAGTTGGGTCGTGTACCGACTTGGTAAGCCACGAGCTTCTTGCGTGTCGTGTGTAGGCGTAAGCTCTCGGTCGGACAGACCAACATGATAGTCTGAGAAGCTACCAAGCTCAAGCAACTTGGCAGAAGTGGTACCAGGATTGGATGCAGATACTGTTCGCAGCACCTGACCACTCCTGGTACTGTGCCTAAGATCGATATATATATATATATATCGTACGGTAGCTACGAGTACATCCCCTCTAGTAGCAAGGGAGTTTACTGCAATTACCGTAGGTTTGCTATTGTCCAAGCTTCAGCGTGGTTCTCACCTGTTTGGAATCAATCTTTCGTCGACGGAATCTGCGAGGTTCAAAACACAAGTTATACTGTAGTCACCTATCTAAATCTACATTCAAGTGTTGTAAAAGCTAAGCTAGTAGTAGAGTGCTGTGTGTCTTGCTTTTAACACGGACGTTTTATATAACCAGAACGGGTTTTAGACAAACTAATAATTTCCAATTGAGAGCTTCTAACCAGGGAGACAGAAAGAGAGGACACTCGAGAACAAAACTACAGATCTTTTCGAGCCGCCAGTTCCATGTCATCGTCGCCATCCAGCAGACCTCTGCGTTCGGCAGCAGCTCCACTGGACCCTCCCATTCCACCATTTCCGCTACCTTGTGCAGCCGAAGTATTACCACCACCAGGGCGATTGGCATTGAACTGTGCCGCCAGCATTTGCAAACGACGTTTGGCACCGTCACCGAGTTCTGAAATCTTTCCAATCACATTGGGCATGGGATTGTTCGGAGGGAGCTGACGTTCCGAAATACGGCTGCTGGTACGACCCGTTCCAGCAGCCCTGGCAGCGGAAGCACTGCCCGGTGCGTTGGACCTTCCACGGGCCAAATGCGCAAAATCCGGATTACGGGCCAATTCTTCCGTAAATAACTCATCCTGAAGCGCACGCGCTAGCGCTTCGTCGTCGGCCATTTGGGATCCTGGCATAGACGATGATGATGACGACTGCGGCGCCGGTGCCACGGTAATGCGCAAAAAATCGGGCGGTAGCGCGGTCGGTGCCCCGCGTCCGCTCTGTTTGGCACTCGCAGCTGCAGGTGCCTTTCTGGATGCTCTGGATTCTTGCGTCAGCTGTCGGGCGAGCATTTCATCCTGACTGACTGAGCTTTCTTCTGGATTGATTCCAGCGAGGAGCTGATCGACCAGAGCTTGCGGATCCTTGTCGCCGTAACGGAGGATCTGATCTACCGTGTTCTCCATATGGCCTTGATGGTGACGAAGCACGCTGTCCAACGTATCTTTCGTCCAGGGAGCGCCAAACATGGCCTCCAGCGTCGATAAGGCTTCTTCGTAGGATATCGACATGTTTATCAGTTCTTTGGAATACTAATGCTAATGCTATTACTAGTACTGGACAGCAGTCAACGTCTTGGGATCGTGGAAGGGGTCGTTGCAAAGCACACGCTTATGTTA
>Ga0307978_1001759_pt1 | contig 15816 bp, 5 predicted proteins | sample OrgLakmetage1056_FD_203151 | JGI IMG/M metagenome (GOLD analysis project Ga0307978, IMG submission 203151) | Saline water microbial communities from Organic Lake, Antarctica - #1056 | ecosystem: Environmental > Aquatic > Non-marine Saline and Alkaline > Saline | place: Antarctica: Organic Lake...
TTCCCGACAAGCGACGCAGACCATGAGAACCCAGGAGAGCCACGGCTCGACGGCGAGCATAGGGTGCACTGGCGCGAAAGATGTCAAAGTCAGGGTCGCCCGTCAAAGCAATACCTTCCAAAAGCCCAAGACCTCGCGTCACGAGAGCAAAGAAAGGTGGCACGCTAAAGGGATACTGAAAGAACACCTCGTTCAGCTCGTTGGATATCTCCATAAGTTTGCGCTTGCGAATGCGTAGGTCGGATCCTGAGTCGACAATTCCCACCGTGAGAATCTTGGTAAGGAGCGGCTTGAGCTCACTCGTATCGAAATCCTGGGGCAAGAACCCCAATTCTTTGGCGTCTTGCGAAACAAGAGATTCAAAATCACGCGTGATCAAGTGGACTATGGCTTTGGTCATGGCGTTGCGTGACTTTTCGTCAATTTTGACGCAGAGACCAAAATCCAAGAGGCACAGTTGACCGTCTTGCGTGACAATGAGGTTTCCAGCATGAGCGTCTGCATGAAATTCGCCAATGTCCAAGAGTTGTGTCAAGAATAGCTCCACTCCCACACCGATCAACCTTCGGATATCTTCCTTGGGCGAGTCGGCAAGTTTCTGGCCTTCAATCCATTGCGAGGTCAGGACCTTTTGGGTAGTAAGCTCTTGATAGACATCGGGAACGACGACAGGGCATTTGCGAATGGCGAATTCCTTCTTGAATCGAATTTGGTTGGCCGCTTCGTTCTCGTAGTCCAGTTCCGAGTATGAGCCAGAAGCAAACGACTCGTAAAGAGCTTTGTGAAAAGGAGGCTGGTTTGTAAAGGCCGCTGTGAAAGCGTCGACAACGATACCAACATTTTGCAGCAGAAAGAGATCCAAGCTAAAGTGAAGCTTCATGTCGGGTCTCTGCACTTTGATCGCCACCTCATGCCCATTCTCGCGTAAAGTGGCCTTGTAGACTTGTCCTAAACTAGCCGAAGCCACCAGGCGAATGTCTTGAAAGAGTACCTCAAGATCTTGCTCTCCGAGCTCGTCTCGAATCAAGTTCAAGGCAATCTCATCCGGAATGGGACGCACCGCGTCACACAATTTTTGGAGCTCTTTGAGCACGACGGGTGGTACCAAATCTGGTCGAATGGAAAGCTGTTGTCCAGCCTTGACAAACGCGGGGCCCAAGTTGGTGAGCGCTTCTCGTAAGCGTTCAGCAAGAGCCATTTGCTTGGCTTCGGTTGTTTCCTTGTCGGTTGGAGTCTGGAGTTTAAAGTCCTTGATGTAAGCGCCTGCAAGTGGGACTAGCTCGTACATGATCTTTCCAAACCGTTTCGCCGTCGAAACAGGACGTATAGACCAGTAGTTATTCAATCCATCCGCATCATAGGCTCGTGGGAGCGTAAACGCTTTGACCGTTTCATCGAGTCGATGACGCTCTTCCGACCGTTCGGCTTGATATTCGACATATAGGGTATATGAGATGGCTCCCGAGCCTCCAATCAAGCCGAACGACGACACGGGGCGCTTCCGGAGATACCGATGGAAGGCTGCCATGGTTATTTGTTGCTTTCGTTGCTTTCGCCGCTTTTCGATCGTCCAATGGGGAAGAGACGAGATTATGATTGAGAATATCGGCCGTTTAGAATTAGAAAAAGAATGATGAGTCACACGAGAGACGTTTCGCGCGAAACGCCACGGCCGCGGATTTTGCATCGTCCGGTACTCACTCTACTGCGACACCTTAACTCTACCTAGTAACGGCACTATTGTACTGTTAGTGTTAGCTACTGCGTATGCACCGTACATTGGGGGATCTATTTTATAGTGGCCGGCAAAAGATCAGTCTGACAGTGACAGACCCAACATATGGGGAGTCTAATAAGCTCAAGACGCTTCCGTGAAAAAAATCGGAATGGCATCCGATCTGATCCTCGGGCGTAGCTAGCCAAGGGGCGTCAATATGACGGATGTCTCGCCTGCTAGAAAAATACCAAAAACGATTGCTGCTTATCAAGGTCACTTTGCTCAGTTCTAATTACTAGTACAGTGTATCGAAATGTAAATGCTTGAGCCGGCGGTGTCGTTCGAAGTACCGCATGCTCTCTATGCAGATGGGTGGTATCATACAAAGGTTCGTCTGGTTGCACACCGCACCTGCTTGTGGAGTCAAAAAAGTTCGCACTCGCAGTTCCCAATATTTTAAGTGAACAGGGCCACGTCTTGACCTTGTTCAGCGGCGCTAGCAAAGAACGCGTTCCAGTCTTCCGTAGCCACGTCGTTTTTGCTCTTTGGTTTTTCCTCGTCGTGGTAGAGACACGTGTTGGCGCCGTTCTTGCTGGTAAAGAGCTCTTCCAGTAGGGCTCCGTCACCAGGGTTGACAATGTGCGCTCGTTTTACGCCCTTTTGCAGAGCATACGATGCCCAGCCGAGATGCAAAAGCAACTCGGTAGCGCACGGATCCAACGCTAGTCGAGCTTGCTCAAAGGTGGCAAAGCCCGTCTTGTGTACGTGTACATTGTGATAGTCAGTCAGTGCCTTGGCAAAAGACAAGGGAATCTCTTGCAGTGGTTGGTCTTCGCCCTTTTTCCGGAGAACGGATCCTTCATTGGCCATGTAAACGAGCTTGTAGGCGCCGAGCGAGGCCGCGACCGAGGCTGCGAGATGGTAACCGTTCACGTTAACAAGCTCACCAAGCGCGCTGTGACCAACCGTCGTAAGGAGTACAACATCGTTATTGGTCAATACCTTGTCAATGTTCTTCTTGTGTACTTCACCAACGCATCCAGTGTACTCAAAGTCGCGTCCCTGAACGACACCAAACTGGTTGGCCGTGTAAAAGTTACCCGAGACAACGTTTCCTTCTGGTGCTGGGCAGCCTGGCATGGAAGTACCGCCACCGTGTAAGCGAAGGCATCCATTGAGCTTGCGTTCCACTTCGGTGCGCAAGTAACCAGCTTCTTCCTCGACGCGACGAAGGGTGTCCGCGTCGGTAACCTTGAGGAGATTGTGGCACTCGTGCGTGCTATCCATCTTTTCTAGGTCACAAGTGCCCATATCGTAACGGCAACCTACGACCAGGACGAGCTTCATACCGAGTAACCAAGCGAGGGCCATGTCAGCGATGATCTTATCTGTCGACTCTTGTTCCATCAAATCTCCCGAGAGATGAAAGACGACGACTTGTCCCGCGTGAGCGGCAATGTAACGTGCCGATGTTTGCATCATGGCAGCGAGAGGATACGGGCTGTTGGTGAGATCCAAGTCATCCTTACCTGCGATCGATTTGCGAAAGTCTGCACTATCGGCAAACTCAATGAGAGAAGGATCGTCCACATTCAGCGGAATGTGAACGTATTCTTCAGCGGGATCTTCGTAGAAAGAGCCGTCCACCGATAAGGGAGCACCGTCGTCCAGGTCGGGCGCATCCGATATAATGTCGGTGTCATCATCGATTGCGGCGAATCTGTATCCAACAGCTGTCCTTGCCAAGAAGGGTGTGCAGCCCCAACGGCTACCGGTACTGGGAGAAAAGGCTGTCGCAGGGTTCGTCGTCGTCAAGGCAAGCAAGACTGTAAAGGCTAACAGCTGTGGGACCATCATGGTGTAATTTCTACTACTACAGTACGGCGAGTGATTGCGTTATACTATATGAAACGATAACTGCGGTATGGATACGGTACCGGTTAGACTATGGTATGGATACAGCAGGTCTGTAAGCGCACACTTTAGGAAGGAAATGTTGTGTTCTCCCACCGTACCTCGCGAACTTCGCCTTGATTGGATGCAGGTGCAAAGAAATTCGAAAACTTTCTCAGGATACCGTTTTGCTTCCGGCGGCTTAGGTTCCTTGTTCACCGAACCGTCTTTTTGCGTGGTCCAGAAGACCACTTCGAGCTCGTAACTTGTGAAATGGCAATGACCCGAGCAGCTGCGTCCGTCGTCGGTCAGAAGGATTTCGAGTTTCGAGCGCATCGTCAGCCCGAGGTCTCGCATTACAAAGTAAAAAGGCGCGAAAGGCGGGACCGAATGGAGCATCGACTAGCATCGACACACTGGCACTGGCTACCGGTACGGTATTAGACTATCCAGAGCTCGTCCACACTCCACCGACCCCTCATTCCTCAGCTAAACCGCTCCTTCTCTCTCTCCCTCTACCGACCGAAATATTGTAGCACTAGACTACGGTACCACCATCCAGCGAAAGCATGATCGAGGTAGTCTTGGACGATCGCCTGGGGAAAAAGGTGCGCGTAAAGTGCAACGAAGACGATACCATTGGCGACCTCAAGAAACTGGCAGCGGCGCAGCTGGGAACGAGACCGGAAAAGCTACGTTTTCAAAAGTGGTATACCGTTTATAAGGATCAAATTACTCTCGAAGACTATGAGATTCATGACGGAATGTGTCTCGAATTGTACTACCAATAATGAGAGATGATCAAATCTAACTCGTTGTTTTCATGTAGCACTACACATTTGCTACCCAGTTTATGGCTCGAGTAGTTTTTGGTTTAAGTTAGGCACTTCATGCAGTTAAAAGCACAAGAGGGCTAGCAATCCGTTTAAATTCAAACCCGCATGGAAGGCCGTCCGGTCTGGTCGGTGCAGCACCATCCGCTCGTAGAACGATGCGACGGCCAGTAGTCTACTCTACATGCTGCGCCTTGCGGAGCGCCCGAGACATTACTCTCGAAGACTGCGAGATTCACGACGAAATGGCGTTGGAGCTGTAAGTGCCGTACAGAGTATGGTATGCTGCATGCTGCATGGTTCCTACGAGGATTCAAACGGACATTGTGTAATCGAATATTGAATCAACATCCATATCTTTCGAGTGCTCGTACTCATCCGTTCATCTCTTTTGTCGTTACTATTTTGCACAGGTACTATCAATAATCCGTCGCAAATCACAAGTTGGTTGTACCGACGCATGACGGCATGACGGTCGTAGGCCGTGAAATTGGACAGCGGAAAGCTTGAACTCGTATCCTTTTGCGAACGATAACGAGCCGTGTGTTCGCGTTGGTCGTTGGTCTCCTGCCTTTGCGCTACTACTCTTCATATACTGTAGCGAACCGTGAAGCTGTCTCTCCGTATCGCTGGAGGATATCGTAACAACTAACTGTTAGCATGTAGATAAGGCTAAGAATCAAGCTAGGTCTTTTGGTCGTAGATTGTCGTATTTGCTTCTCGCCAGCTTTCACTCTTTTTTCAAAAGACTTACTTATTACACTGTATCAGCGCTAGTAATATCTACAAGGGAGTCCGGAGAGGCTAGCTAGAAGCTACTAAGAAAACCGGTACGAAACGAGTGGATAGCTAGTACTAGCTAGAGATCATTGTCTGGAACTAGTATCACGGTTAGTGTTGGTCGACTCCGAACGACTGCGGTAGATGTTAGCCGGTAGGGTGCAGTACCTACTGTATGCATAGTGCCTGGTATACAATACGACGTACTGTATGGCGCTCGACCTCAACAAGAGACAGCATAGGACTGTGATCTGAATACTCGTAGACTACTAGATCTAGACTAGCTAGACTACTAATGATAGACTAGTCGACTGATACCGGTACGGATGGATTGGATTTGGAATTTGGATCTCATTCGCGCGCTCTCGGATCGTGAGGCTGCCGCTCCGGCAATTCTGGATGCTTCTCCTAAATACATATGGTTACTTATCTTTGCTACTGATGTCACATAGGAGACAATCGACATATTTCGCCAGATTCAAGCCGATGTGAGAGTATGGGGGTATAGAATTGAATGGAGTCGAGAAATTATGTGAGCCAGCCATGCTTTTGATAGACTTTTGAATCGTTTAAACCGAATTCTGCGTTGCCGCAGTACTGATTCTACGTGGCGGCCGCGGGCGAGATTCTCTGTCCAGTGTCCTCCGGCCGTGTTGCAACAAGCCAGCGACGCATCGAGGCACAACGAGCCTCCTCTGCTGTTCGTAGCAAGACTAAACAGTTTGGCGACCAAAGAGCCTCTTTGGTTGTATCTACAAATACCTTGAGTAGTAGTACCGCAAGTAGAGACGGCAGTTGCTCTTCTAGACGGCGAACTGATCGAAAGCTCTGCGTTTCATTTCCATTGAGTTTTTGAACATCACTTCCGGGGCACTCCGCGTACAATTCCTACCAGAGGGTACCTGTCACGCTCCAGCCACTTTCACCATGACGGAAATGGTCAGAATCGCATCTGAATCGCCCGTTCCCTCCATGACACTGCAGATTACTAAGCAGGATGCGCAACGCTTCTTGGAGGCGAGTCAAGAGCTCATGAAAGACCTGAAGGAAGCGCAGGAAAAGGCTTCCGCAAGTATGGAAGAGAATACTCACAGTTCTGGCGCTGCCAAGAAGGACGAGTCAGTTGTGGCTTTCAAGAAGGAAGAGGACGACGACGACAAGACTGTAGTTCCACCTATCACTAAGAGTCAAAAGCCCTTGTATCTAAAGCTTTACGAAGCCGCTCGAGACTGCGAGCATCCTTCGGTATCCTCTTACCTCGAACGCGTTGCGGCTCTTGTCATGCCTCTTTTGGAAATTCAGACGGGATTCTTGATCTTTCACGACATGGACAAGGCCTCCAAACTAAGGCACTTGTTCCAAGTTTTTTCGTCCTCTGCTGAGGCCATTGCGGAAACCGACAACGATGCTGGACGCGTCTTGAATCGACAGGGAGCGCTCTCTCTCTTTCGAGCCGTCCTTGTTGCCATTTCGTCTTGCGCGCACACTCCCGAACAGCAAAATATTATTGTGGAAGGCAAGCCCGAAACGGAACGGTCGGAAGAACCACTGCAGAAAAAAGTCAAGCGGGAGGACGGAACGGAAACTGCAACTGCCACCACAAAGACCCTCTCGGAAGAAGAAACGCGGGCTGCCGACGAGCAAGGGTTCCGTCCCTGCCAGAGTCCTTCCTTCGATTCGTCTCTAGCTACGTTGCGAGATGAAGACGACAAGTTGGGGCTGCAAAAGGAAATTGAAGAGATTGCAGTCTTCGCCGCCGACGAACTCGTCAAGTACAGCGAAAAGGAGCACTCGAGCGCTGGTGTTTCCCTGGCTACCCTGGAAGCGTGGTACGAGCTAGCTGGCGAAACGATTGTCCCTTGGATGGAACTCTTGCAAGTGTCCAACTGGAAGACTCCGTTGGTCCAAGCTGCGCCGACCAAAGAGTCGCAAGACGCGGACTCCCCTCACGAATCTCCTGGAAGTCTCATGACAGAAGACGATGCAAGCCGAACCTTGGTGTCGTTTGACTTTAGTGGCGCTTCTGCGAACAACGAATCACCATTGTGCGCGCAAATCTCGGAGGATAACCTGTTTGCCTTGCGACACTTGGAAGAGCGAACGGCGTTAATGCATCAACCGGCGTCTCACATTTGCAAGAAACTGCTCCACATGGCCGAGCGTCGTCAGTATGGAAGCGAGACGGTGCTGACCTTGCATCGGAACGACTTGCGCCAAGCCGTCGACAGTATCATTCCGACGGAAGTTTTGCGAGACTTGTCCAAGGCGGAACGAGAAGCATTCTACACGTCGTTTCTCAGCTTTTTTCAGTGCTTTGAAGAGAGTAAAGCCTCGCTGCAGCCTGGCGAAGTGGATGTGAAGGAATTCGCAGTCGGATTTTGCTTTTTCTGCGCCGGAAACAAGAGTACCAAGCTTGCCGCTGGCTTTGAATTGCTGCACGAGAAGCGCGTTGGTGGTTTGTCTAAAGATCAGCTCTTACGATACCTCCAGTGCTACTTGACTATGCTTGTCGCAGTGTCACTTCTTACTCCCATGGGAAAGCAGCAGCGCTCTTTGTCTGTGGAACGGCGGAAGGCGATTCGAGAAGCCGTCCGAAACGGTGCCACATGGACTCTGGGGCACTTTCTTCGCTCCTTGGACAAGAATCATGCAAGCGTTCGCAAAGATGAATACTCTTTTGAAACGTTTGCCAACTGGTATAGCGTCGGCGGTTACAATGTTGCACCATGGCTGGAACTTCTCGACTTGAACAAGACGCTTTCCTTGCTTGCGGTGAATGACAGTCCGATTGAAATCGCGCCTCCACCACGTGCCTTTCTTACGACGGAACGAAAGCCACCGCAGCGAGACCGTGTGTCTTCGCTTCGGCGTCATCATTCGTGTCAACGTGCCGGTCCACATCCGGAGGTTCTCTTTACATTTCCGTTGTCAAGTCACCGATCTCTCATTGTTCTCAAGGAGGACGCAACCTACGTACGCGGCGTCGTGGAGCAGATGGGTTTGCTCTCCATGTCACCATACGAACTATGGCACTCGTTAACGGACTCTGTTCGGAAACGACGAACCGGTGTCAAGATTGACGACGGGGCCATTTATGTCAGCTCGGAGACCTTTGTGCAATGCGTGCAGGAAGCTTGTCCTCGTCTTAGTCGGAAACGTCCAGCCGGAAGCTCCATTCCAACGTCTTCTGTTCGAGAGCTGCTTGCCAACTTCTTTCAATGTTTTGACTTGGACCAAATCGATAGCGTTGCTCTTGACGAACTCATGGGCGGACTATGTCTCTTGTGTGGCGGAAAGAAGAGTGCAAAGCTTGCCTTTGCTTTCGGTGTCTTTGACTCCAGTGTCGACATTTACTGTACAAAGAACAAGAAGAAAGATCGAAGCGTGCACTTGTTGAAGGGTGAAGACCTTTTTCTTTTCTTTCGGTCAATTTTGATCGTGACGTTCTCGTGCTGTCGCCAAAGCCTGGATATGACTGACGAAATGGTGGGACAGTGCATTGCGGACACTGCCAACATGATCTGCAACGATGTTATGAACCACCAGTTCCAGAAGAGACAAAGCGACCGTCTCAACTTCGACGACTTTGGGGAATGGTACAACGACGGTGGCTTTGAGCGTGCTCCGTGGCTGGAGCTTCTTGATCTCAAGAAGTGGGTCCTTGTAGACGACTTTGACGTTATGAAGGTGCATGAACCGCCCGATAATAGTTCTTTGTCCCGCATGCCTGTCGATCCGAAATGCCCACCACCGCCTCCAGAAGATGCGCTTGACCCGTCTTTCTTTGACGACACCGGAATCATGCCAATGGACAGTATCGACGAGATGGATATGATGTTGATGCAAAATCCCTCTACCGACAAGGGAGATATTCCCAGTCCCAAGCTGTCCAATTCGTTCTCTTTGTCTCCGCGAGAGGCTCCCGTGCCGGAGCGAAGGGGCAACCCCTTGAAGTTCCAGCTTATTACCAACGAAGACCATGGTGGTTACACGCTATCTTTGAGTCAAACGCGGATTCACCACTTTCGCCAAGTCTTGGAGCAAAGCGGCTTGCACGGTTTGGATGCCGAAACTGCTTGCAACGAGATTCTTCGAGCCTCAAAGACAAGCAAGAGTGGGGAGTCCACGCTCACCAAGAAGGCATTCGACTCCGCAATGCGCCAACTGCTTCCCTCAAAGAAGGCTAGCTCCAACGCCGGGCACATTCTTTCGAGTGTGCTGGACGGTATTTTTGACGCGTTTGACTACGAGCATACGGGCGAACCAAGTGCCATTGAAGTCGCGTGTGGCTTCACAGTGTTGTGTAAGGGCAAGAAGAGTGACAAGCTTGAGTTTGCTTTTGAAGTACTTGACAAGAAGAAGCGTGGCCAGCTGTCCGACGGCGATGTTGCCAAGTATCTCCGTTGCTTTTTGACTGTCCTCTTTAGCATTGCTTTTTCGTCTTCGCTGGCGAACGATCCAATTGAAGATACATTGAATACGTTGCAAGGGCGTGGATGCGAGCGATCGGCCGACTCTATTGGTCGGGCAAGCGACAAGGGAGCTGCATGGGCCGCATCGGTGGCATTCAAGGGCTTCGAAGAGGCGACACAAGGCCAACGAAGTCGAGACAGCGAAATTTCCATGACGTTTGACGATTTTGCCGATTGGTACACCACTGCTGGTTTTCGTACCATTCCTTGGCTGGAGCTTTTGGACCTACGAAAGTGGGTAATTACCCCAGAAACAGAGTAGGAGTAAATTGCTCGTTTCTCTCTACTAGCGACCAACGTATTGTAAAACATAATAGAGCATGATCGCAAATTGAGTGGATGGATTCGTTGTAGTTATCAAAATCGTTTGTCTATGTATAAATTTAGTTTGATGAGAGCATCAGGACCTCTTCTACCGTACCAGGTACTAGTCTACTCAAAGCAAGAGCAGTCTTCAACCAATAGCAGGTCACCATTGACAATGTCATCATCCAGGTAGGCAGCCTTCCCATTCAACCAAATCTTAGGCTTATCCATTTGGCGGACGCTCTCGCAGTCCAACGCAGAAACTGCGTCTCGAACACTTGAATTTGTGGGAAGCGTAATGAGCTTACCCTCCTTATCCCCTGCGAGAAAGACATAAACTTGCTGCTTGAGCAAGTCTTGCTTCGCCGTTACGAGAGCGTCCACGTACCGGGCTACGGGCAAGTCTTCAATTGCTTGTGAAGTTGAGATATTAATCGGGGTACTCTGCGTCTTTGCCGGCGGCAGAAAGCCACCAAAACATGGGCCGTCCTCAATCGACACGGTCGCAACAGATGCAGTCATTATTCCTGGAGCGCTCTTGCTGCCTAGCTTGTAATCCCAGTGCGCAGCAATGCCAAACTCTGCTAATCGGTGCATCTCTTCGCTTCGGACCTGTACTTCAAAGGGAAACTTGAACCCACGCGAAGAAATTGAAGAAGTGTAGTGAAGACTCTGGTAGCCATTCGGTTTGGGGTGCTGGATGTAGTCCTTGATGCGACCAGCGTCCAATGCCGGCCACTTTGACTGAATCGCATGCTGCACGCTATAGCAAAGAACCCGTTCCCGAGCGCGAGTCGTCTCCTCGGATTCGTCAGCGGACCACTTTCGAGCACGCAAAACGACGCGGAGAGCCACTCCATCGTGCACTTCTGTCATGGCGAGAGAGTCTGTCGAACTCGAAGGAGTAGCAAGACTCTTTGGATTGTCCCCGGCCAGCTGGTTCCTCTTACTCTTCAGCAGCTTTTTCCAAAACGAAAAGGGCTCCTTCACGCGAGCAGAGACTTGCAAGTCTTCGAGCTGTTCCATCAAAGAAGCATCTTGGTGCAACGTCTCCGTAATCCTTGACAACAGATAGCTCGAGACGGACTGCATTGCCTGTCCTTTCTCTCTGTAAAGCGACGAGACCGCTTCATACTGGCGGCGATACAGGATTCGAAACGCGCGCTCTTCAATAGTAGATTTTAACCGATGCATTCCCAAGCGCTGAGCCAGCGTCGCGTACACGCGAATGGCCTCTCGTGCCGTTTGCACCATTTCGGGAGTTCGTTCCATGTACTCGGTCGCCTCGGTATAAAGCAAGATTCCCTCCAATCGATACAAACAGGCAACACATCGTATCGCTAGCGATCGCCAGTCGTCCATGACAGACAGCAGCAAACCGCGTAGGCGAGAGGCGTCGGTTTCGGTGAGCGCGCTGCCCAAACCCGCGACTGCGTGCGCCAAAATTTCGGCGCGCTTGATACGAGCAGCGCCCTTGGCAATCTGCAATACTTCGTCGTCCACGGCAAGTACAATCGATGCTGGTCTCTTTCTGACATTATCGGTTGGCGTAGTCGTAGTCGATTCAATCACTTGAACTTGCACGGATTGCTCATTCACGGTTTTTATAATTGCTGGGTCTGGGTTTGTAGCAACAGAGTGTTGTTGCTGCTGATCGAATGCCAGTGATCCAAACGGATTTGTTGGCATGCGAGTGCTGTCTTTTTCGGATATAAAATCTCGGATCCAATCCTGTAAACCTTCTCGTCGCGCTGAAATGCATTCTGCGTAATGGAGTAGACTCGCCAGCAAGACTTGTTTGGAAACAAAGCCTTGCTCGTTCGAATCTACGGCACTGTCGGTGACCACTAACCGCAATAGTAATCGTAGAAAGTCGACCATGCCCGTCGTAAGCTGTGTATTATCGTCAGCAATGGCTTCGATTTGCTGCGTCACCTCGAGAATGTCTGCCACGTCAAAGCCCTGCTCTCGCAATGTGTACTGGAGCCAATCGAGATCCTGCTTGGCCTGCTCTGGCGAGATGGAAGCGTATCGTTCCAGCCATGGCGGAGACGACGGTGTATTATCCTTATCGGGAGATCGCACCACTACTTGTCGTCTGGAATTGGTTGACGATTCTTGTTCCAGCGTTGCAGAAGCCTGTCGAAGAACAAGTACGCCTCTCGGTCTTTTACGGTCGCGTGAAGTGCTCCCGATATGCAAGCTACTAGAGACACGCGATAATGAACTCTGATGAGTAAAGCCATCTACCACACAGGATGAGCCTCTGTTGGTATCGGTGGATGAAGCAAAGGCTAATAGAAGCACAGTAGCGCATCTCCCAGCAACTTGCATGCCGGGCCGAGGAGGCCGTCTTCGCTGGCGTTGGTGCTCTCCTTTCTCCATCATTGTTTCTGCCGCTCTCTCGTGTCTCGCCCTGGTAAGAGAAGAGGTGAAACAGATTAACAAATCTCTATATAGTCCAAACACACACGACTCTGACTCTGGGATATCTTTGTTTATGAGTTGGTCATGGTGGCATGGTCGCGCATGATGCTTCGCAAAGATTAGATGCTTCTTTCGTGCTTTCGGCCACGCACTTCAACCACGTTTGGTGTGATCCAAAGAGTACGACATTGAACACCGTTGATATTTTGCTTTCGATAAGTCTCTGTGTGGGTCGAAGTCGAATGGGTCGACCAAAGTACGAAATACCATTTACCGGTTACTAAAACTAAAACTAAAACACACCGAAGGATTTGGTTTCTGTTTTTCTTTCCCTTTCATCATCTCACCATTGCCCACGCGCCCTGGCCCGCCATACCCTACTAACTCTCAAACACTATGAAGACTGTACTCGCTAGCCGTATGGTTTTGGTTCCGGAAGGAGGTGAGTGAAGCTAGAGACGAAAAAAGGCGACTTCAAGAGCCTCAAGAAGGAATGATGCTTGCTTACTCTATTGACTCTTCTTCCATTACAGTCGAATGCCATGTCCACGCCCGTAAGATTACGGTCAAGGGTCCTCTCGGTACTCTCTCGAGAGACTTCAAGCACGTCGCTATGGATATCACCATGGCCGATGGTGCCTTTCTTGGCAAGACCATTGAAGAGGATGGTGAAGAAGCAATGAGCAAAACCTTTGTCAAGGTCGATTTGTGGTTTGCTACCCGAAAGCAGTTGGCCTGTGTTCGGACGATCTGCAGTCACATCGATAACTTGTTCGTTGGAGTCACCCGTGGTTTCCTTTACAAGATGCGTTTCGTCTACTCGCATTTCCCCATTAACGTTACCTTGTCGGGAGAAAATGTCGAGATTCGTAACTTTTTGGGAGAAAAGCGTGTCCGCAAGGTCAAGTTGCTGTCGGGTGTTACATATGTTCGTACTACCACTGTGAAGGATCAGATTGAGCTTTCCGGAATCGACATTGCCGCCGTTAGTCTTACCGCTGCCCAGATCCAACAAGCGACCAACATTCGCCACAAGGATTTGCGTAAGTTTCTTGATGGTATCTACGTTTCGGAGAAGGGACCCACTCCTTTGGAAGAGTAAGCAATAGACTAGTTTAGTAAACAAGTCGTTTATTCTATTCGACGTTGAATTTTTATGTGTGCAGATGATCGTCTTTTTGCAAAACAAGAGGCGCAGCGTCATGGAGTCGAGCTGTGCTCGGAACCGTCTCGAGGAACCCGAGTTACCAACTCTTCTATCGAAATTCTATCGAAGGCCCCGAACATGCTGAATATTTACCGTAGGTACTGAGGTACGGTAGTCTACTAGTAGATGATGCATTCTCAAGTCTCGAGAGACGAGACTACTGGTAATCTACCGGTACCGGTACGGTACGGCAGGTATAGTCGAATAGCTATTGCTATCATCCAGCCATACCGCGGTACTGGTACCACAAACTGACGCGCGACGACATACAGACAGTTGAATTCGTGACCCAATATGTGGGAATCGAAAACCGCGATTGGAACAAAACGAAATGGACGATGAGAATTGGTGATTGGTGGTGCGTGGTGCGGCTGCTATTTGCCTCTCATAACAGTCGTTCTCGCAGTTTGGTTCGATCGGTACAAGACGGTGGACTCTTCCGCAGTGTCTTGGAGACCAGCTCATGAGCTCCAGCGCTCTCGAGGACACTATGGAGCTTCCAGAAGCTGCCGTCGATCGCATCGCTCTGTTTGCTGCCATTTCCAACGTGGAACTTGCAAAACTCTCCAATATCTCGCAACAATGGCGCAAGGTTGTCAAGAAGTTGGTGCTCGAACAAGCGCTGAACAAGATAACGGGAACGTCAGCTCCTCCGTTGCTCCTTCTTCCATCAATTGTAAGGCATTTAATATTGATACAAGAGGGCCAGAGATCCACAGAAAAAGCAGACAATCTCTGTTTCGACGAAACATTTTGCGCTGCTTGGTTTCATCCAGACGGAATACAAGAAAAGAAGTTTAACTTTACAGAGTCAGACGACACTGAGCAAGATGTGGCGGAGGAAATAGTAGTCGGAACCATTCACACTCAAACAACAGAGCCCTTTGTCCCGAATCTAGGAGAAGCATACCAAGGAAGTGATACTGAACTAAAGAGACGACCAAACAATCGGAAAGCACCAGTGGCTGGCCCGACTGCTTCCTCTGCGTCTGCAAAACGGCCGTCTCCCAAAGTGGAAACTGATCCCAATTATGTCTCGTGCGCCGATGAATGGAGAGGTCTGCGGTCGCCGATGCAGGTTCTAAAGCATTTTGGTTACACACCAGCCTTTGTCAATTATGTGCTGCGGATCGCAACAGAGTCGATGGATACAGATGATGGCGCTCCTTCTTATGCGGACGATCTCTTGGATCACATGGAACCTCACCAGCCAACCTTTGCGGTCCGGGGAGCCACCATTGCACGTCCCGAAAGCTATTGCTTGTGTTTGGACGTGGAAAAGCAAAATGTGGATGAATTCAAGGCGGCAACTGTAGCGGACGGTGCCAGTAAAGAGTTGGCGGAGATTAGGGTGCAAGAGTTTAGACAACTGAGAGCTCGGAGACAAAAGAGAAGGCGAGAGCTACAGCGAGATGTGCTGCCCCGCGTCTTGACACGTATTCCTGCCTCGGTCAAGGACAGCGACAGCACTAACTCTGTCCCTACTATCGGACGACAGCAACGTTCGGTTCAGTTTCTCAATGCAGAAGGAAGTCATGCGGTATGTATGATGACGCCTCATTTTGCATGTGGTCCCTTGACAGAACCCGTCACAATATTTTGCGTGGGAATCGCCACGGAAGACGGTTGCTTCCTTTCCGGGTTGCACCATCGATTTGAACTGGGGCACTTGTATCCAAACGGTCCGCTGGATGAGGTGACGGAACTTAGTCCGGTTTGCATTGCCACTGATACTTGGCAAATGGAAGCACCGAAGCCTCCGGATCAAGACGCAGCAGCCAGTGCCAAGGACGATGATGAACAAGCGTTCCGACTAAGCGCTAGCGACGGCGACGACGACAGCAGTTACGATTTCAGTGGAGACGAAGGCTCGTCATCGTTTAAATGCGAATGCATCTTTCAAGGAATAGGAGACAAGCTGGAAGAACTCGACGATGACACCAACAGAAAGGTTCAGCGGGGTAAACGAGGCCCGGGTGCTTGGCACTGTTATGTCGCTGTCGTTGACGACGAGCAGAGTATGGTTCGCATAGACGGTTTGGCCGAGCCTTTAAAAGCGGATGATTCGCCTACCGGGGCCCATCCAGCCATGCTGGACGGCTTGACGATTGGATCTGATCACTGCTTTGGCATGTCCTTGTGTTGCGGTCACGGTTCGGGTGGTGAGGGCGAAGGTGCTAT
>Ga0307978_1001761_pt1 | contig 15811 bp, 22 predicted proteins | sample OrgLakmetage1056_FD_203151 | JGI IMG/M metagenome (GOLD analysis project Ga0307978, IMG submission 203151) | Saline water microbial communities from Organic Lake, Antarctica - #1056 | ecosystem: Environmental > Aquatic > Non-marine Saline and Alkaline > Saline | place: Antarctica: Organic Lake...
GCCGGAATTAGAAGACTAACAGGTAGAGAAGAAAAGCAAAGCAGCGCAAACTAAACCTGAGAAGCTAATCAGGTTTTTTGATTTCCTGCGCTCTCTTCGAAAGAAGTTACAGGGGTGGTTTATTCCTTGGCCATCTCCGTCTCTGTTTCTAATAATGTCCTGGTCCCTACGAGGTTCGGTTTCCCGCGGGAATTTCCGCGGAATTCCCGCGGAAAGTGAAATTTGCACTAAATTAGACGGGAGTTCCTTCACGGGAATCTGCTGATACTGTAGTGGCGTCATCGTAGATTCTACTCGAATCCCCCGGTTCCGTTTGATGTTTAGTACCTGCATCTCAAAACTGCTCTCACTGAAAAATGTCTTGTCACAAAACTCTGTCACATCACATTTTTATCTGGGTACATAAGATGTTCTGACACCTCACGTATGTTCTGACACGTTGTCACGTCACTGACATCAAAACCATGTTCTGACACCTTGTCCCGTCACTGAAATCAACTACGTTGATCTATTAGCAAATAAATCGAGTCACAGATTTAGCTTGCCATTTGAAGGGCGCATATGGCGGCTAAGGATAACTCTTCTCTCTGGAAAGAGATCACGTGCAACACACGGCCATCTCCATGGAGATTTCCAGAGATGGGCAGATCGCTCACATAGTTCCTGGGTGGGAATGCGTTCACTGCAATTTAAAGGTGTGGAAGTGGGATGTATCACGACTTGCCTTTCATCTTGCTGGCGATGTTGGTCGTCGCGATGCTGCCAATGGCTTTACTGGCATTGGGTTGTGCCCTGAAATTTATTCAGACGTCGCTGACCGCGCTAAGGCTGAAATAGCGGCAAAGATGGCGAAGAAGGCTCGCAAAACCAGCCTCAGTGCGGCGGGCCAAGTGATGGCCTCGGACGAAGGCGCGCAACCGCCTCAAACCAGAAAAGGTTGAAGTGCTGAAACACCGCTATAGCTCTATTCGTAAGAAGAATCGCTCCCAGTTTGACGAAGGAGCCCTGGCGGATGCAGAGTTAGTGAAGTACTGGGATATGGAAGACCTAGTTGACCCAGGTGTTCAGACCGTCACGCCTACTACGCGCACTATGGTGAATGATATCCAGGAGAATTCCTTCCACGCATACTTTGTAGACTGGGAGGAGGCGCTTCTGACTACCAGCGAGGCCGATGATTCCACGGCTCGCTTCAGACTTGCCACCAAATACATGGGGATGGTCATGTTTGATGCCGAAATGGACGAGCGGCGCGTCGTGGTTGATCTCGAATGGACCAGCAATAGGGCCTGCGGCAACAAGAAAGGCTGGGTTTTGGTTTGCGAGCTTATGCCAGGCCGCCACGATATCGAGATTGCAGACGCAGTAGACAAGGAGGCCATTCGCGAACCGTTCTACATCAACGATGCCACTTCTGTTGACATCATTACCGCGACCAGCGCTCAAACCCGCCCCATGATAATGAATATCACCGCCGGCGAATCTGGCGACGAGTGAAGAGCTACAACTCGAAGCGAAAAAAGATAGATGAGAGAAGGAGTGAATTGAGAAAGACGCGCGCACCACACAAAAGACAACACACAAGTGGTACAACGGACACAACGGCACAACACCACCCAAAAGCCCCAAACGCACACCAAATCCCCTGTATTTGCCGTATATTTGAGTATATATACGGGCATCTACCGTATATATACGGGCACGGGAATTCCGCGGAAAACCGCGGACTTCCCGCGTGAAGTGAAAAATTTAACCCTCGCGCGGGAATTCCGCGGAAACGGGAATCGCAGCCCTGCCTGGTCCTGACGTCCTGACTACTTTAGCTACAGTACACAGTACTAGTAGAGTGTAGAGTGTAGGGCGTAGGGCGGGGTAGAAAACCCAAGTGCCAAGTGAAATAAAACCAAATAATTGGGTTGTTTACTCCCCCTTCTGGACTTCTAGACAATATTTCCATTAGCACGTCAGCACCATAAATCAGAGCCGCATAGCTGGTAGCTGTATTGGCTTTTATCTGGAATTGAAATAACCAATCCGACATAAGAGTTACGAACTATAGCTATATTGGTGCTAAATAGGAACCGCGTATTCAAATCTAAAGCCCAAAGTTCTGAGATACCGACTTAATTCATTATTCCTAATTCATACAGAGCTACAATTTGGTAGTATGATATTTAGTTGAGTTGGGCTGGAAATCGGACTTCAGACTTCAGATATACAAGGGCCATTTAGACTTCAAGAAGTCCGAATTACATCCACCACCAAATCTTCCAAGTTCGAAGTAAAATCATGCACTTCGCCATGAAAAAGAAGAGCTTTTCGAGAGAAGCAAGCACGTGCGTGCGTAGCTCTATCATTAACCGCCAATTTTCTTTACGCCTTTTTCGTCGAAGCCGCCCTTCTTGCCCTTGGTCATTTTTTCGAGGAACTTGCCTTCGTCCACGTCGCCGTGCCACGGCATGGTTTCACCCTTGATTTCGGCTTCTTGCTCCATCATTTCCAGGTCCCACACGGAGACCGTGCCCTCGGACCACATGCGGTCTTGTTGCTCCGACGAGGACATGCTGGGCCCGTACAGGGCGGTGGACACCTGCTCGGCTTCGGCCGCAATGTTCAAGAGCTGCTGCTGGAGTTTTAAGCCGTCCACTTCGGGGATCGCCAAGTTGCCGAAGTTTTCAATCATGGCTTTGCACATTTCAATGAACTGGTCCGGTGCCACCTAGTATACGTATTAGGGATCAAACAAAACATCGCATGGAGATAAGCAAGGAGCAAACGCCTGTCGCCCCGTCAGCCTACGACAAACAAATTCAATAAGTGCTTTTTGAAAGTCAAGTATAGTGTTATGGCTCCTTTCTCACTTCTTAGCACACTCCCACTCCCTTCCACACATTGCCCCATTGATGCTCAACGATCACACACGTATGCTTACATCGGGCGCAGGTTCTTTGGCTTCGTCTTCGTCGGCCGACAGCAACAACGACTCCTTCGCTTCGAAAGCCTTCTGCAAGAGCTCCTTGCGCACTTCTTCGCTGGGCGACCGCAACAGCTGGCTCATGAGGCGCTCCTGAGGGGTCTTGGCTTTGTCCAGCTCGAGGTCGGCGCGCGCCCGCACTTTCCTCATCACTGCAGCAGGCTCGGCAGCGCCGGCTCGCTCCGCCGCCTAAAGAATTTTTGCACCAAGAAGTGACTTGTCAGAACTTGTCGTATCAAGATTGATGGTATCATGACATTAATGTGATCTTCTGCATAGCCACATCATTCGCAACAGAGGGAGCGAGAGGGTGCAGGGGAAGCAACAAGGCAAGAAGGTGTAAAGTTACCACGATGTTTGCATCGAGCAAGTTGAGGACTGCTTCGTCGACGCGGCCTTGCGTGACGGCTTTCGCCATAGCGGTCTCCATGGCGCCTGGCGAGCCCGCTTGAAGGACATCCTGGAGCACTGCGGTGGCGCTGGCGATCCGCCGTGCTGCTTCCGTGTTGACCTGCACAGTACGATTAGAGAGAGAGAGAGAGAAAAGGGGTTGTTTTACCCTCATGGGAGGAGGGCATAAAAGGAGGGAAAACAAGAGCCACAGGGAAAGCACGCAGACAAACTTTTCTCCGCGTTACCTCGTTGATTACAGCGTCGATTTTGGCTGCCTGGTCAGGGTCCGACTTTTTCACGTCGTCGCAGACTTTCATGAAAGTGTAGTCAAACTTGATGTACTCGTCTTTCACCCGCGCCGAGAGTGCTTCGCTGTTGCTTGCCAAGGGTAAGAGCTCGGCCAGGAGCGCCACGTAGCTCGTCTTTTGGGCCTCCAATGCCTTGGCTTGCTCCGCAGCCACGGCTGCGGCGCGTCGGGCCGCGTCTGCGTCCGCCGCAGCGCTTTGGCCACCCCCACCCTGTACGGCGCGCATCCCCTGAAGCACGTCGCTGTCACTGCCGCCCCCGCCGCCAAACTGCATCTATTTTACACGCAATGGATAGAAAGAAGCAAAAAAGAAAGACAACAGTTTAGAAAATAGCGAAAATTATGATGAAGACATTTCAAAAAGATCCTCTAGGACTTTCACTTGCATGAAACATTGCTCTCCACCTATATTAGTACTCTTTATGCTGAAGTGTTTAAAACACACACGCGCACCTGGGCGTTGCCGCTGTCGTCGAACCTCGCGTACGGGACACCCGCAAAAGGATCGTCGCCGTCCTCTGATTGAGTGCCAAAGGGAGAAGGCGAGCCCTCGTCACCATCGGCAGCGGTTTTGCCGTCTCCTGCCTCCAAATTTTTGAAGAATTCCTCGCGCACCCCCACAACCATGGCCCTCAAACTCTTGAGGGCGTCGCTGTGAAGTTTTTGCGTGCAATCGCAACGCACGAGCGCGGCAAAAGAACAAACAAAAGCTTACAATTAGGTGATTAGAGAACCAAAACAAGATGTCCCAGTTTTGCAGAATGGACGTGTGTTGCGTTGCTCATTAACGCAACTACGATCATAGGAAGGCCTTGGGAGAGATTTGCGTTGCCTGGAGCAAGACATTTACTTCTTGTTATTCAATATATCTTACCGTTCTTCTAAGTCGTCGCTGTCGTCAGCCTTCTTGTCCAACCACGTCAAGAATCTGCGCAAGTAAAAGCAACAAAGGCGTGCGTACGTGGACAGCACGTTAAAAGTTCGAAGAATAGGGAGTGCCTCGCTTGAGTCCTTCCTTTCGCTAGCTCAATGAGGACCTACTGTGATGCCGTGCTGACAACAAGATTTACTACTACAGATCTGCAGGAGTTTTCCTGCGAGTTCTTGAATCTAATCAGCAAGATGATGCCTTGAAAATTTACCGCTCATCGTAGAAGTCCATGTCACGAACAATGTCAAGTGTAGGATCAACGGAAGAGAAGACAAGTTTGCCTAGCGCCTCCTCATAATCCTGCAGAAGCCGTAGTGCAACGAAGGAAAAGTGTGTTGGAAAAGATAGCTGAACAGGCTACTTCGTAGGAATATCAAACAAGTATAGAAAGAAATCACTATTGGACTAAATTATGAGTACAGGCAGCCATCTAGATTCCAGCTCACACTTACCGCACTCGATGGTGCATCTTTTTCGTCGTCTTTGCTTTTTGCGCCGCCGATAGGTCGCCCGTACTTGTCAACCAGCCCCGCGGCAAGCACCACAGACTCCCGGGGTGCTACTACCGGCAGTGACCGAGCAACCGAAGAACATCCCTAAAAGATGCTAGCGTGTTACCTCAGTCAGGATTGGGGTTAAATTCTATTGTACCGAATATTAGCACTAGGAGTCGGAACTGCTACTATTAAGAGACCAAGAGGGTCGCTGATTAAAGCACATGTACACTCATAAGTTACCCGGTAGAGTGGCGTGAAAGCTGAAGTACTACCAAGGGCGAGTGCAATGATAACGTCGCGTAATGATACCACCATCTTGCTCGAATAGAGGCCCGGCGGTAAGCAGCTAGTTAGACACTTCAACTTAACTTACTTCGACGACAACCCGAGCAAAAAGTTCAGCGGAAGATCAAAGATCAACGAAGGCGAGACGATGATGTGAACGAATTCAACGTGCTTTTTATGCCGTTACATTAGAGCACTTTCGATCCTTTGAAAGAGCAGAAAAAGTGAAAAAAAAGCACGACGACGAGGAGGAGGAAATCGGCCATTCCGTCCTGCGGTTGCTAAGCAACACTCTACTCCCTGCGACGTAAAAGACCCTGGTGCGCGGGCAAAAGTTTTGTCATCATAAGTTGCACGGGAGATCCTGTAACATCTACTCATTTCTTCTTTCTTTCTTGCTGTTTCTTTGGTGATGATTTTGCTTGGTACATGTTCGTGCGATCAATAGCCTGCCTTCTTGGTTACATCTGTGAAGTATCATGCCGCTAAAACGCAGCGAAGTGAGCGCATGGGTAATGGACATGCAAACCGCGATGGCTACTGTTGTAGACCAGTGTTCTACACTGCGCTCACAACTGCCATCTTCTTACGCAGCGCATCCGGAAGTGAAGCTCGCGGCGCCCGTGGTCTCTCCTATAGCTCAGAACGCGAAACCACCTCCAGCTAAACCTCCAGCGAAAGCCCCAGCCCACAAATTGGTTATCGCCAAGCCCAAGCCTAAAGCTGAGGAACCTCCAGCTCCAAGCGCAGCCGGTGAGCAAAGAGCCCCCGCATACACTCGCGGAGAGTCGACAGCATCAAACGCGCCACCGCCTCCGAACGCCGAGGTACGGTCCTTAACACAGGAGAATTGATTGAACTCGCGTTTAGACATACTAGGCTCCAGACACACTAGGCTCCACGCCTATGCACCATCAAACACTGGAACCCAACCTCATTCTTTTTTGGTGTCGCATCTTCCCCAATAATCCTCCACTCACATGTACTTCTACTATTATCAACAGGTGCTGTCGGGTTGGCAGCGGGCGGGCGGAGCAGCGTCCAAAGCCAAAGCCCTCGAAGCGTCCATGGGCATCGTGCTTGCTGACATGCGCACCTTTCGATCATCGTCTCGCATGGGTGAGTAGCATACAGTAGAGTGGATTTGACGAAAATGTGGACCTTGCAAACCTTGAATCTTTTTGGAGGCCATGCGCCGCCTGTTTTTGATTTTATCCGTTTTCGGTATTTACCTGTGACGTGCCAGCTAGTCGGTCTCCCTGTTCTCTCTCTCTATCTCCAAAAGTCATACTCCTTCTTGCGCTGGTTCAGGTGACGCTATCAAGTCTATCCCACCGGCGCCTGTGCTCCCAGGCCAGCCACAAGCAGCTTCAGCAGCTGCAGGGACCAGGGAGTCCAAGTCTACAGGCCGAACTTCCAAGACTACTGCTTCTGCTGCCGCTGCTGCGAAACCTGCCAAGTCGTCACCGCCAAAGAGTGCACCCAGTGGAGGTGCGCGCACGTCGGGCCGCGTCTCAGGGACTACTAGCAGCGGCGGCGGTGGCAGTCGCAGCCGGAGCAGCAGCAACGGCAGCAGTGGCGGCAAGGCTGTGCCAAGTAGTGGCTCAGGCAGCAACTCGCGCGGTTCGAGCGCACCTCGAGATCCAACGCCCACGACCTTCCGAGAGCGAAAGGTGAGGATGAAGAAGATGAGCTAAACGCTCTCTTTTCGCTATATTTTTTCTTCATTTTTTTCTTCGTTCCCTTTCTTTTATCGTCGTTCTTGTCGAAACTGAAACGTACAGGCCGCTGCTGAGAGGGCAGCTGCCGCGGAGAAGGCCGCCGCAGCTGAGAAGGCCGCAGCGGAAAAGAAGAGCAAAGCAGCGTCGAGCAGTCGGTCGAGTGGGGGCATCGCCGCGATGATGGCGCGCAACAAGAAGGCCAAGGCCGAAAACCAGGGCCAAAGCGACGCAGTGGAGATCAAAGAGGGCCCACCCGCGAAAGCCCCCCCTGACGCGGCGGCTGCAGCAAGCGCGCTCGAAGCAGCTGCCCCAGCACCGCCGAAGAAGAAATTGCCGCCGCCGCCCAAGAAAGGAGGGCCACCACCACCTGCTGCTGCTACTACTGCTCCTGCTGCTACGAACGATCCACCGATGGAGTACGTCTTGGCGACTTTTAAATGCTACTTCTTTTCTGAAGTGCTAAATGAGTGCGAAGTCGGTTGCGTATTGAGTGTAGAAGTGTGCGTGCAATTATTCCTATTAAGCTCCCCAATTACGAGGCACGTGTCATTTCTATTCATTTTTTTCCTGTATATTTTGCGTCTCACTGTAGGTTCGACCTACCGCCACCGCCCCCTAAGCCCACGCCTGCTCCAGCACCGCCTCTTCTTCCGCGGGCCTCCTCTATTCGCACGTCGGGCGGGAGTGCACCAGGTAAATTGATCGACGAAATCCACTTCCGAACCTGTGTTCTAAGCACTCGCATTTAATTCTCTTGATTTTCCTGTTGGTCTTTAATAATTATCACTTTCTCTACCCGCGCATGCGTTTTGATTTCTCCATCTCGCGAAGAATTCGAGCCGTATGCTTCTCCCAAGTACATGCTTGCCGGCGCCCGCGTTGTGATCCGCGCTGCCCCTGTCGCGGACGGAGACGAAGTTGGGGCTGTCAGCAAGAATGGCGTGCTGAAAGTAGTGGGCGTCCTCGGGGATTGGGTCTCGGTCTCCTTGGATACCTTGGGTCTAGAAGACGACGAGAAAACGCTGCAATCCACGGGGGCCTGGGCCCTGGCTCGAAACAAGGTACTTGGTTTGAGTATGGAGATTGGGAATATTAGCGTATTTCGAGATGAATATAAGCAATGTACTTCTTTCGTTTCTTTGTGACGCATGCAATTATTAGTGGTCTCATTTCCTCGTTCACGTCCGTGCAATTGTCTTGTGCCTTACCATTGAAAATATCAATCATAAAAACAGGTGAAAGCCTTGCTGGTGCCCGCTGGCGAAGGTTTGTCCTCAATTGAAGCCACCGCGGCCGTGAACGCCGCCATTGGAGTGTGGGAGCAGCAGCAAAGCGAGCACCAGGCTGCTGCTGAAGCCTTACTCTCTCCGCAGCAAAAGGCGCGCCTCGCGGCTACGAAGGGCTCTGCTCGCTCTCCTAATGGTGGCGCACCAGCAGCGCCAGCGCCAGTGGCCAAACCAGCTGCTCCCGCTGCAGCCGCCACTAGCCCGAAAGGAGGCAGTGGAGACAGTGCTCGCGTGCCCTTTGCGGGGGTGCAATACTTTCAGGCGGCGGCCAAGGTGCGAGTAGTAATATTCGAAGAGCATAGCGTCATAAACATGTTATCTTCTATTCTAATTGACTTTATTCTAAGCTTGATTCTTCTGATACCTTTCACTCATCGCTTGCCTCGTACTCCATCTCTTTCATCTTCATTATCATGGCCTTTGTCTTCCATCACTGCACTCTCAACTCTAGGTGGTGGTGCGGAACCAGCCAATCAGCGATGCGGACGAAGTGGGGAACTGCGCCCTGGGCCACTATTTGGCGGCCGACGCGATGGAAGGACTGTGGCTGCACGTGGTGAACATGGTAAGAGGGAGGGAGAAATGAGGCGTGTGCAAGTCTGTAGACGAGTAGGGAAGATGAGAAATCAGCTCTGGCGCGAAGCTACTTTTCTTTTTGAATACTCCGTTACCCTTATCGTTTTTCTTTGAGTTACCCCTCGCGTTTTCGTTTTCTCTTGCTTCTGCCGTTATTACCTCTTAAGTTACCTTTATTTCACTCGTTTTTGTCCATTTACACACACTACTGTAGGTCAATTTAGTGGACCCCGACCCCAAGAAAAACCCCACCACTACCGGCTGGGTGCTCACGGCTAATCGCGCCAAAGTCATGGTGGCCCCCGTGGAAGACCAGACCAGCGGCGAAGCAGCGTGGCAGCAACAGCAAGACAAGGCCAAGCAAGCGCTACTGGACGCCGCTATGTCGCCGCAACAGAAAAAAGCCGCTGCTGCTGCCGTAGCCGCGGCGAACAAGAAAGCGGCGGCTCCTACTCAGTCGCCTCTGCGATCGGCTCCTGGCGGAAGCAGCACCAACAGCGGTAATAGTACCAGCGGCGGCGGCGGTGGTGGTGCGACTAGCGGCGGCGCGACCGGCGACGGTTGCCCGTGCTACTTCGAAGCCTCAAACCGCTGCACGGTGCGCTGCGACCCGTCACCGGACGCAGATGCGCTGGCGGAGCTGGACAAAGGACGCGTGGTGAAGGCTATGGCGAGGGGCAGCGGCCCGCACAAGGTTTGACCATATGAGTCAATCCATTATTTTGTTTTCTTATTTTATTTTTTGCTGTGTTCTATTGATTTGCGACGATCGATCACACATTCCCTGCCCTCTTCCCCCTTTTGCATTTCACCTGCATAATTTGAGCCCCACCCCCCCAAATGTAACCTTTAGGATTGGGTGCGCGTCACGCAAGTGCCCGAAGTAGCGCACGCGGTCAAAATCGGCACCGTTCCCAACTTGCCTTATGACACGGGCAAACAACACCCAGCTCAGGGTACCAAAAGCATGTGGTTGCTGGTGAAAAACACCCGGGGCAAAGAAATTCTCAAGCCCTTGGACCCCAGCGAGGGCCAACCGACGTGGCGGCAGCAGGCTGGATTACCCCCTGGAGATGACGACGACGACGACGACGATCAAGGCGGCGGTGGCGGTGCCGTGAGCACTAGCGGTGGTGGTAATGGTGGTGCCAGTGGTCGAGGAAGCAATTACGGGAGCGCAACAGCAGCGACGTCGTCGTCTTCGTCGAACGCAGCGGCGGTGCGGGCAGCCCGGGAGCGAGGTATAGGCACCGCGCCGCCGCCCTCGGGGATCACCACCCTCATGTTCACCGACTTGGAAGGCAGCACAAAACTGTGGGAAGCTTTGCCCGACGACTTCAAAGCGCTGCTCGACATGCACTCGGAGATCGTGCGCGCCGCGCTGAAAAAGCACAACGGCTATGAGGTGATATGATTGTGAAATTGTGAGGAAGGGTGTTTTTGAAATGAATAGAGGGAGCTCGGCAAAGTTGAAAGCTTGATTTTGAAATAACGATTGCTACCTATGCGCCTGCTTTATTGCATGTATGTTGTCCGCGTGTGCGCGCGTAACACGTGTGTCTCCAACTGTTTGCCTGTAGGTGAAAACCGAGGGTGATGCGTTTATGGCTGCCTTCAGCGCTCCTTTGGACGCCGCTTGCTGCGCGGCAGACATTCAGCTGGCTCTGCACGACGCGCCCTGGCCCGATTGGCTGGTGGGCTCTGGTGCTGCTGCTGCTGCGCCTCCGAAGAAATCGTCCTTCTTCAGTTCGTCTTCGTCTAAGAAAAGTACCGCCATGGAGCCCGCGATTGCGGCCCTGAGCGAAGAAGTGGGCTTTGCCCTGGTGGACGACGCCAGCGGGTTCCGAGGCCTGCGCATGCGAATTGGCTTGCACCAAGGGCCAGTGACTGCGCATGACGACCCAACGACGGGACGCGTGGATTACTTTGGCCCCACGGTAGGTGACAAGAGTTTTTTATACTTTTAGGGTATACTTCGACAACGCAATTCATGCGCTCGCTCACGTCTCATGGACCACATTTCCACAGCGCAATCGCAAGTGCACTGCATCCATTGTCTTATGCCTTATTCTTTTGTGTCTTCGTAAAGGTCAACCGTGCAGCTCGTGTAGAAGGGCATGCCTCAGGCGGCCAAGTGCTTCTCTCGAAAGCAGTGTGCGAAGACGCTGGTCTGACCCGCACCGCCGTCTTGCAGAAGCACCAGCTGGTCCTGGTGGACCTGGGAGAATACGAGCTCAAGGGCATCAAACTCAAGGAGCGCCTGTTTCAGCTCTTGCCGGAGAGGCTCGCTCACCGCAACTTTGCGTCTCAGCCCAAAGTTGACAAGCCCCACCTGCCGGCGTCCTTTTTGGACCATGGAGGCAGCGACAGTGGCAGCAACGGTTACGGCGGCGGCGGTGGTGGCAGCAGCAGCATGAACGGGTCTTTCTCGACCCCGCAGTGGTGGCGGGTGGTGTCCAAGGGCAAGGTGCCGGTGCGCGAGTCCCCGGACGGTGACGCGTTTGAGCTCGGGCTTTTGGCGACCGGCGACCAAGTTGAGGTGAGAGCGTGGGATGAGTCATAGCGAGGAAATTGATGGCAGCAAAAACGAAGACCACTTCCAACAAGGGCATCAGCAGATAGAAGCAGCGTTATTTCGTCCTGCGGAGGAGCACGAGCTGGCACTGTTGTGTCGTTTACTTAAAATCAGCGACTCTCTTTACTCATGATAATGTGAAACGCGCATTCTGCATGTGCCGTTTCTGCGTCCTTTGACGATGATGTACTTTCGTGTGCTTCTTATCCTGTACACGGTCAGGTCAATGCTGCCGAAGGTGACTGGCTACAAGTGCGCTTCCAATCGAACGGGCGCCAGGCCGGCATGCTTTCTGGTGGGTTCACTCAGCGCGGAGGTGGCGACGGTGAAGATGAAGAAGGGATTGAAAACGATCCGATCCTCGGGTGGGCGCTCGCGAAACTGGCGAGCCGAAACAACATGGCCCTCTTGGAGCGGCTTGACCCAGCTGCAGAAAGTGCGCTCCAGGGCAGTCTGGGCCCCTGGCCTCGTGACGACGACGACAATGATGGTGGTGACGGCAACGATGACGATGATGGGGCCAGCGTCAGCAACGCCAGTGAAGCGGCGTTTGAAACGCTGCAGCGTGCGCAGGCGCACGATTCGGAAGGGGTGCACCAGGTTGTCCCTGGGAACAGCAAGAGCAACGGTGGCAACGGCCGCAGCGGCGGCGGCGGGAGCTTCAGTCTGGGTGGGCCATTTCCGCAGTTTTTCGTGGTGGTGGCTGGCCCACTGCACTTGCATTCGGAGCCGGGAGTCGGTGGCCGCATTGTGGCGGAACTGGCTGGCGGTTCAATCATCAAAATCATCGGTAAGCTTGGCACTTTTGTGATTTTTATCAAACTAATACTTAAAATTCAAGCATGAGCGCTCTCCTTTCAGTCGATAACCACATCTACTAGTAATTACGACGTGGACAATGCATCCTCCATTTTCTCTCGTGTGGCACTTATTTTGGTGTTTTATGTTTGTTTGTATTTGTGCATGTGTGGGTGTATATCAGGGGGGCGCGACGGGTGGGTGGAAGTGGAGCTGGCGCCGTCGCAGCGCGCGTCGTCGGGCAAGGGCTTGCGGACTGCGTTCTTGGCCTCGTCAAAAGCCACCGGCCGCAGCGTCGTGCGCACGCAAGGCGACACCGATGCCGAGCGCCAGTGGGCAGACCAGTAAAAACGTGTTGAGCGTGCTCTCACAAAAAGAAATGTTTTAGCGTGGTACAAAATGGACAGGAGCTCCTTATGGCTTAGAATGGGTAGGAAATTTTTGCTTCCTCGAGGGGTGTTACCAATTACCTATTCATCTCGGTATGTTAATACTGCTAGTCTTAATCTCGCCGAAAGCGCACAAGTACATGTTCTCGATTACGGATATACCTCTGGAGCAACGAGCAACGGCCATTGGGGCGTCGCAGTCACAAAGGCGCCGTGGACTTTATTTAGAGATTAAGCCGAGCTCCTATATTCAAGGCCAAGGCCGCCGGCAGAAGCAAAACGGATAAATTTCTTTAGCTCGAAATAAGCACTGGAATTCCAAAAACTATGGTATATGGAAATGATCCATTGCCTCCAGCGCATGATTAGCGACCGACCGCAATAACAAAAGTATAATAGCGCAAGAAATTTGCTCTCACACTCCATAATTCGTTTAAAGGACAACAATTCGAGATGCATGACGCAAGTAAAGTCCATTGTGTGACTCTAATCTTGAGGTCAGATTCAAACCAAATCTGCCATACCAGGGCACCATTCAAAGTTCGTGGGCTCATAGATGAAATTGAAGTTGTCCTCAAATGAAGTGCTCGTTGGACTCAACATGTTTGATAGTTCAGCAACCGTCAGGTTGTCAGCTAGTAGACTTTCGTCGTTCAAACTGTAGCCTTTTAACCAACGGAGTTTGCCAGTCGCGCTATGCCCAGTGCATTTCTCCCACTCAACAAAAGGTTCGTCTGAAAAGTAATCGTGCATTTCCATCCACTGCCATAACCTCTCGGTACCACCGTGCTGCACCCAGAAGAGAGGATCTGCAGCAGCAGCACTAGTGTGCATGTCACCATCGTACTGTCCGCGATTCGCAAGCACCTTCACGAGCTCTCGCTTCTGGTCAATGTCAAACTGGGCAAATACGTTATCATTTGTATGGACGAACTCCTTTTCACCAGTAAATAGAGCAAGCCACAAGTTAATCGACTCTTCATCTTTGTAAAATTGACTTGGTGCATCGCACTCAATTACACCAAACTCTTCGATTAATTCTGCTGATGACGCCGCGATTGCCTCAATGCCATATTTAAGAGATGGGAATGCTGTGCAATTCCACTGATTTGGTGCCTGATTCGTAAACAACTTTGGTCCATCGTTTTTCATCATCCCGTGCGACCACTTCGTGACTGATGCAAGATCGCTTTCATGGATACCAAACTTATTCATCAAAACTTCATCGTTCGTAGCTGCCGGATCTCCGCCACCCCCACCAAACGCAGAGTGAATAAGGCCGTGGGTCCTGCTCTCAGTGAGCTCACTTGCCACCATCTTCGATGATCCTTTAATTCTGTCAAGAAAACTTACGTAGTTATCGCATGTAATTCCGATGTAAGGATATTTTGTTCCTGTTTTATCAATAAAACTGCGGACGTCACCAAGTCTGTCTACATTATTGAAGCGCAAAACATATTCATTTGGACTTAAACTGTGAACCGACCGCTGAAGACCGTAAGGACTGTATCCATGCGCGTGGTTATGCATTTTGCCCATCCAGCCATCTTTGAAAGATTCCCAAAAGGGTTCGTTTTCTGGGATACCGTGGGCTTCGTAGAATGCTGAAGACACCCGGGGAACCTTGATGTTAGCCCATCGCCCATCGATAATTTGTCCTGTGTTCGGATCATTCGCCCCAAACCACTTTGCAGTGAGAAATTCGAGCCAAGCACCACCGTCATTTGCATTGGACATGTGTTTTTCCCAATAGTCATCAGTGTCAAAGTATCGTGTATACTCCATGTAGTGCAAAGATGTCCGTGGATCTACGAGACGCAGGGACTGCTCGAAGTAGTTCGTGAAGAAAACGTGATTTGCGACAAAACCCGGGCCGCCATGAAATTCATCGCAAAGAGCATTGCCTGCTGCATCAATGTGCACTTGAATGAAGTATTGGGCGGACTTGTAGTCATTGCCGAAGAGGATCTGACCCTCCACAGTGCTCACCTTCCACATTGTCACCATCGCGTCTAAGAATATTTCTCTGTCTTCGTCAGTGAGTTGATCAAGTTCGCGGCGAACATATTTTACATAAACTGTTTCTAGCTGCTGTTGTTCCTTGTTTCCTTGAATCAAGGTTAGCGTAAATTTGCCACATATCTTTGGGGTAACAGTGAAGGACAGACTTGATGGGTCTGATACTGAGGCAACGGCCTTTCCCTTGTACCTGATGCAAAGAGTGAAAGAAAAGTGACGGTAGCGTGAGTTAAGATGTTAAACTCTTCTTCGCTTCAACACTTGCTTGCGGGAAGCTTTTACATATTATAAACTTACAAAACTGATTCTCCTTGTGAGAATTCCCAGGTCACTACGCCCAATGATAAATTGGCTGCAGTAATTTGAACTGTGTTATTTTTGTATGGCTCCAACAAGTATGCTCCATTTAAGAAAGCGTAGTCTTGGGCCCCAGAAGCAGCGCGGCGGACAAGTGGATCACCGTATTCGTTGAAAGTCTTGATGCTAAATGGACTCAAGTTTTTACTACTCGTGACGATGTCCAGAGATGTCTCAGGGGCATTCGTAGTGCGAGATTGCATGCGCTCGAGTCCAGCGAGAGCAAAAAGTGCCATCACTGCTACAACAGCGACAATGGCCCTTTTACCTCGTTGGCGAGATAATGTATTTCCATCGGTAAGATGAGTACTTTTGATCGGAAGGAGTACTTCTTGCTCGTCCGAGGTTGACGACTTAAGGGAATCAAAAATGGAATGATACATATTTGACGGGGGCACTGTCGACCAGATTGTTTTGTGAACTATAGAAACAAAAGATCCAGGAGAGCTTTACAAGTTGTATCGTAAGTTGAAAGAGCTTGACAACAATCGTGGCAATTCAATTACATGTGGCATGTGCTGCTGTACGTTGTGCTAAATGTACAATACAAGTTCAGGTGCCCGCGCGATGCGCGGCTTCGGAGCAATGTGTTTGCTGCGGAGGCGTAGGTGCGTGTTCTTAGCACCTCCGTTCACGGCCTTGAGATGCCCGTGGGTGAGTGCCCTTGTAGTGCCCGTGGCACGTGTCCCTTCTTATGCCCGTG
>Ga0307978_1001764_pt1 | contig 15800 bp, 15 predicted proteins | sample OrgLakmetage1056_FD_203151 | JGI IMG/M metagenome (GOLD analysis project Ga0307978, IMG submission 203151) | Saline water microbial communities from Organic Lake, Antarctica - #1056 | ecosystem: Environmental > Aquatic > Non-marine Saline and Alkaline > Saline | place: Antarctica: Organic Lake...
CTTTGGCTGCGGAGCAGCCTTTTTTGGCGACCATTCCGACTTGTTTGGAGAAAGCGTCTCTGCTACGAGAGCCTTGCCAACATCACCACTGAGAGCATCACCACTGAGAGCATCACCACTGAGAGCATCACCACTGAGAGCATCACCACTGAGGCAGCCTAACTCTTACAACAACGAAAACGCCCGGCAACGAACATCGTCGGATCCTAGTTCACCGTGGATGCATTCGGCACCGTCGTCGTCCTCGTTTGATACGGTGGACTTTCGAACTGGATTGTCGGGACACCGTGGTTTGACTCACAATGCCAAGTCGGGGTCGAGTCCATCAGCACGACGAGAAGTTCGCTCGATGGGTCATCACGGAGGGCTTGGCAGCATGCTAGGGTGGCCTCGCGCTACAAACAAATAAAAAAAAAAGCCAAAAAAGGGGATGCGTACGCAGCGAGCAGCAGCACCAAATAGATGTTGCACCATTATGATACAGATTAACTACTAACATACACATTCGAGGTACGCCCGTGCATGAAAATTACTATACAGTACAGTTCTACGGTACTACAGTATTGGTTTCTAGTAGAGATGTGCCGCGGGAAGAACTAAAGTGGCAACAAGACAGTCGTAGATGATACAGCTATTCAGTAGATTAGCACCTTTGTCCTTCTTAATATTTCAACTGAATTGTTTGTAGTCAAAGAAACCACGGCCAATTGGTCCGGTACATTCATTCGCTGGTGGTCCCGAAGCTACACTCCAGCTTGAAGTAAAAGCATAACAGCCGAACTACAATTTCATTTTGGGTAGATTCCGACTGCTTCGATCCAAAAGTCTAGGAAATATTCGACGAGCGAGTTGAATATTACCATACCTACTACTAGACTATAGTATATAGACGCCAAGACAAGTAAGGACGTCATTGTGAAGCATTCAAACAGCAGAGAACTTGCTCACTTATCTTGGAGGGCCGTACATCATTTTCCAAGCCATAGAACTGCAACCAGTAGCCAGCATCAGTGCCCTCTCGCTCGACGTCTTGGCTGACACCAACTGGTGGCTGGACGGGCAATAACGCCAAGGCAGGGCACAACAGTGATTCAAGACCCATTATACGCACCAGTACTCGTCCACAGATTGATTGCTGGGCCGTTCCAAGCACCGTGTCGTGTTTTACAACGAGACAGCGCCGTAGAAGGAGACGACAGCACCGAGGAGGATCATGAGGACGTGAGGAGGAGGACCACGGTCAAGAACATGTTAGAAGCAATAGCTTTAGCGAGGTATAACAATAGCCCAAGACATGGTAAACTCGCTAGTACTCGACCGAGATTAATGTTTTATTCTTCCCAAGCCTTAGCGTGGGTCTTAGGCCGTGCTCTCCTCGTCAAAAGCTTATCAGAAGCGCAGAAGCCTGACGAACGACGAACGACGACGACGACGTAAAAAATAAAACAGAAATTAAGCTTTTTCCAAGAACGACCTTCGAAAACCGAAAAAACGCGATCTTTCACATCAGTCTCGCCTTGGCGGTATATCCACCATTAAGCATGAATGCAAAAGACTGGACGTACGCTGGGGAGGGCGGGAAGCACGTATTGTTTGCCTATCGACCAAAGCAGAAACCAGAAACGAAATACGACGGACGGCTACTTCGTTTGACCAAGAAAGATCTCGCTCTCTCCTCGGCCTTTGATGACGATGAGATAGACATTGCGTTACCCCCTGTCCCTGCCGCTGTCCCTGCCGCTGTCCCTGCCGCTGTCGCTCCTAATTCTCCTCAGGATAAGCTACACTATATGCGTGAAATTGTCGCACCAATGCTTGGAACCTATCTAGACCTTCCCCAAGCTGTAACTTTGGAATGGGTGTTCGTAAAGAAACTGCGACACCAAACACTCGCAAAATATCACAATCGAATACCTCCTCGCCGTCAGGATGGTTGGACTCTACTAGAAGGGACTGGAGCACCAGCATTACCCCATGTCGCCGCGCTTTTACTGTTTGACTACAAGGCGAGTCAGTCTATTGGTCAAGAGTTGCACCAAACCACGCGCCAGTTCCTGAGTGTCGAGATCAAACCAAAGGCTGGGTACCTTGCCATTTCCCCTTTAGTCGACGCCAGTCGTCGTACCAAGTACCTGTTTTCACGATACTCAATCATACAGCAACTGTATCGGAAAGGTCATGTTATCAAGCCTTGGATGACTGGATCTCTGGTGCCCGAACTCAGTCATTACGATCCATTGGATCTATTTTCGGGCGAAACTGCGAGGATACGACAAGCCGTGCAGAATCTAGTAGCGTGCCCCCAAAACAATCTCAAGGCGTGGCTCGGCGACAACGCCGTGATTGGTTTGCCCCAGGATAACCCGTCCTTGGAGTGGACGCATCTGGCAAGGAACTGGTGGTCCGAGGGCGTCAGCAACAATAGTATCCGAGCGACCGAAGTGGAGGCTTTCTTTACAAACATGATTACCTCTATGCTTGAAGCGGAAACAGTCCTTTCCGACTTGCTCCAGCTAGCCAAGTTGGACATATTGGACGCCGATGGTGTCATCTTGCTCTACCATCGGTTCGTAAAACTTTGCGGTGGCTCACAAGACGATGCGGAGCGAATTTTGGACGAAACCGTCAACTTTCGCGCATCCGAGGGGCCCAACGATATGCATCGACTGTTGATAAATTCGCCGTTGTCCGCCCCGCACGATTGTACCAGACTCAATGAGCTATGCAAAGAAATCGAGAGCTTTCAGCTACGCCTTTCTGACGCTTCTCCATCTTTACCAGCGGAGGAGGACATGGAATGCGCCCGAGTTGCCACCTTGCAGCACTTGGAGTCCTTGTCAATCGACGAGTGCCGATTCTTGCTGCAGAATTACCTCTTATCCCTTGCCATGTGTGATGTGAGCTTGTTTCTCACGTTTCTCCCTTGCTCTGGAACTGACCAAGTGGCGCACCTTTTAACCAACGAACGAGTATGTACTTCCATATCGAGACAGCAACGTGGCAAAGCCGGAAAGTTCGTGTATGGCGATGGCTCAACTGGTATCCCAAAAGGAGCGTATCTCTATGAGATCAAGCTTATCGATTGTGACGGAAAGCCTGCAAAGAAGCTAACATCACGACATCAGAAGGAAGAGCCTCTAAGTGTCGCTTCCATGGAGTTTATGAAGCAAGGAGCCATAAGCGACAATACGCCTTGAAAGGCATTTTCTCGTTGCTAACATGCGTTCACTGCGTGTACAAACAATGCTATTGGCACATAGTTTAGCTCTATACATTAGACAGTTAGCAGAACTGTTTACTTAATCTCTAGCTTCATTTTCACGTTCATTCCGGCGAGCTCGTTTACTAGGTATCGGTAGACATACGGCAGAATAATCGGCTCTACGGCTTCGTCGTTCCCGTCGTCGCGATTTGTAGCCGCGATACAGGTTGGCGTTCGGCAATAGAGTCGAAGTTTGGGTTTGTTGACCGCCTCGCTAACACTTTGGCCAGTTGTTTGGATAGTACTTCGCTGCGTGGTCGCTTGGAGAAGATCTCCGCACCTACAGCAAGCGTATGCAACGTGCTTGTCACTACAGTTCAAAAGTCGATCTTGCAAGAGAAAGGCGGCTCCGTGACTAAGGAGACTGTCTCGCTCCATCTCACCTAGTCGAATACCACCACCCTTCTTTCGACCTTTGATCGGTTGCCTGGTCAACTCATTGGTTGGACCTGTCGCTCGAACTTGGTACTTATCCGAAACCATATGGCGTAGGCGTTGATAGTAGACAACGCCAATGTAAAGGTCAGCCTGCATAATACACCCTGAAACACCGCTGTACAGCGGCTCGCTTCCGTAGTAGTTGTAACCTGCAGCCTGGAGCTGCTCTCCAAAGTAATCGACCGAGTTCTTGTCGCCCGATTCGTGGAACGAGAATGGTGTAGCGTCTTGAAAGTGCCCATGCATGGCACCGCTCTTGCCTGCCATGCTCTCAACCATCATTCCAATAGTCATCCGACTGGGGAAGGCGTGCGGATTAATGATAACATCTGGTGAAATGCCCGATTCGCTGAACGGCATGTCTTCCTGCGGCCACAAAATACTCAATACTCCTTTCTGTCCGTGGCGACTCGAGAACTTGTCCCCGATGACAGGATTTCTTGGGTACCGAAGCGTAATAGAGACCTTGTTTTGGGAAGCAAGATCGCTGTCGGCACCCAATCCTCGCACAGCTTGGACGTACGCATGCTCTCGGTCTTTGTGTTTAGCAGCTTTATCGTTGCCGCTGACCGTGTCGACAACGCAGTAGATAGCATCACCTTCTTTCACGCAGTCTCCAATGCGAGGGAGACCGTCCTCTTCGAGATTGCTATACATGGGCTCACCATTCTTCATCTTGTTTGCGAATTGCATCCGGACTTCGTCACCTGATTGCGATGCACCTGCGAACTTAGCCTCTTCTTCCAGGCCGACCTTGATCGTTTTATATACGGACGCATGTGCAAAGCCTCTTTCGTACGCACTCTTGTTCAAGATCATGGCATCTTCCATGTCGAAACCAGTGTAGCTCAAGACAGCTGCGATTAAAAGCAGAAAGAAGGGTGTAAGATAATGGGTGAAACGCTGTTGATAGGACATCCCTCGAAGTGTACGTACCAACGACAGCGTTGGTTCCATTAGGGTACTCGTCCATCTTGTATTCGCTGTGCGTTGCTGTCTGAACAATCGGGGCTTGGGGAGTCTGCAGCTTGTACATCTTGTTGTCGGGTCGATACGGCAGTGAATGGCACGGAGTACCCATCGTTTGCTTTCCCATCTGACACTGATACATGTTTCTCGGCGACTGGTTCTGGTCGGAAAATGGAGTCAAATTGGCGATCAAGCTAAGCATATTTGTAGGATCTAACTCTTGGTGTGTCGTGATTCCCTCGCGGATATCTTCGTCGAGGCAAGCAATATCCATGAAAGCCTGCTCCATCGGTCCAATCATTTCAACTTTTCCTGAAGATCGGTGTAGAACAGGCCGTGTGAGTCGCGCTGCTCCGGTAAAGAGGTAAAGACCCGGGTACGGTGCGCCTGGATTCCCCGGTAGAATCAGTGCCACTTCTAGGGTAGGTGGAACAGCGGGCGAATCGCCAACTTTGAGCTGCCTCAACCTTGTACCAATCATCTTGCATACAGCCGGACTAGCCCCACCAATTACTCGCCCATTGAGAGAAACCGACAAGTGCGAATGCGTGGAAGTCGCTCGTCCATCACCAGCCTGTCCTCCAGTACCAGCAGGAGCGACGCCAAGCGAAATCAAAAGATCGTCCAGATTTTGTATGTTTTTCCCGCTCAGCGGTTCAGGATAAGATCTGATCACACACTTCAGTGCCAAGTGGCCAAGCAAACCGCACGGACCACCATCAGGAGTATGGACAGGACAAAGAAAGCCCCACTGGTCTGGCAAGAGCTTACGCACGGCTGTCGTTTTCATTTCCATAAAGAACTGCCCGCGATGCACGGACCGGTAATGTGCACAGTATCGCAGAAAGTTGAGCTTTTCAGCCACAATAGTAAACCCAGACACTTGCATCAAGTCCAATCCAGTAGTCGATACAATGTTGCCAGTCGAAAGAAAGTGCTCGACTTTCTTTCCGATGCCGCCAGAGCCCTTGTTTGAATAGCGATCCACAAGCTTGCCCCAGTATCTGCTATCATCGAGTTTTGCTGACGTACTCGCAAAGTTCTTTCGCATATCTGTCAAAATACCCAAGCGTAAGTTCTGCATAAACTCTTCGAACTTCTCCTTGACAAAGCTCGACATCAAGTGTCCCGGTAACAGGATTTCCTGGTTCTGGAGCGAGTCAGCATTGTCGACGCCGCACTCTCCAGCCGCAAACGAGTACAACTTGCGAAGCATGTACAAGAGGCACTCCAATTTGTCACTGTAGTTTCCGAGATGGATTAGAGCGTATTGCCGAATCATATAGTGACCGATCTCAATGTCACTCGTTGTCTCAGCTTTCTGACTGAGACGTCGGAAGCGTGCTCCAATATACGCGAGACACTCGTCGGGAGTATTGAGGTTACCAAACCGAGCCCGAGCGTCTTGCAACAGCAAACCAGCACGGGCGACGATAAAAGTATTTGCACTATCACCTTGAACAATGCGTCGATAGAGCTCCTCGTCGGTGATACCCATACCGGCGCCTCCGGCGGCAGCATCGGCAGCAGCGGTACTCGACTGCGATCCACTGAGCGCTCGAATAATAAGAATGACAGGAATCAAAAACTCTTGTTTTCGAGCGACAAACTTGAGACTGGCTCCACCCGTAGTCAGATAATGTAGCGTATTAGTAACACTGGTCTGGTCGCCGCTGGAACGAGCGCATCGAATCGCCACACCCAGGTCCGTGTACGTGGGTCCACGGTTGCCGTAGCTGGAACGCTGAATGGCAGTCGGATGGTTTCGGCGAGGAATTTGGAGCAAGCGAACACATCGCTCGATACCGCTGACCATGAAGTATCCTCCAAACTCATTGTGCTGTTAATCGTTAAAGAGAGAGAGAGAGAGAGATGGTGGAGGAATGAGTGTGTGCTTCCAACGACGGAGGAGAGAGTCCACTGACTAGCAGTAAGGGCCTATCAATTTCCACTTTTGACCCCAACAAAACAATACATACCTCTTCCTTATACTTGACTAGTTCTTTTGGCGTGCTTCCGTACAAATGACATCCCGTACTGAGAATCATAATGGGCATATTGCCGAAGGACTTTTCGATCCTGACGGGCTTGGACGGTATCTCGACTCCGTTTCTTCTTTGAATGACGGAATAACAAAAGTTTCCCGAAATAGGTCCCGAGTACATGAGTCCGCGTTCTCTGCATTCTCGAGGCAAAAGCTTGTTGGAATTTCCACTGGATGCCTTAACTGGCTTGGCAATCTTGACGCTTTCGACCCAGTACTTGACTGTGGCAGTCTCGTTCCAGTCAATCGACGAGGGGTTCTCTCGTAGAACCGTAGGATCGACAATGCTAAACTCGGCTGGTTCAATACTCTTGATGCCACGATCCAAACCATGTTCGAGAAAGTAGTTGAAAGACTCTACGTGAGGCGCTGAAAGGGTTCGAAGGCGTTTGACATCCTCTTCGGCCGGTAAATGTCCACCGCGAAAGGAAGGAACGCGTGAGGTTTCGACCTTGCTACCTTTTTGCTTTGTTTTCGAGGAAGACTTGGCCATTTCGAGCGGTTCTTTTCTTCAGAGAAGACGGAAGAGGCGAATGATACACTGGTATGCTTCAAAGGTTGCCGATAACACTACACGACTACTACAGTGGATGCTTTCGGGTTTCTTGTTGTCGGCACGAAGTTTGAATGTTGGATGTTGGAAGGTCGACTTGAAAACGAATGGACGGGTGAAAGCGACGGACGGACGGTTCGTGAGGACTGGCTAGCCTGATTGAAACATGAGATTTCGAGATTTCGGCTACTGTATGTCGTCGTGTACTGTCATGATATTTATCATTTATTTATTAAAAAAACCGGACGGACGGAGCCTACTTATTGTACGAGTACTACTATACGTACAGTAAGTAGCGGCTGCTGATCTGTGATCTGGCTGCTGAATTCTCCAGACGAATTTTGGCGGTCGATCTTCTTGAACTCGCGATCTCGCGATCTTTGTGTCTTCAAGGCAAAAAAGGCAGCGGGATACCACCTGACGTCTCCAACTAAACTGTTGTTGCTTTGTTCTGGCTCTACTTGTTGATTGTCCCAAGTACTTTCTTACACCCTAAAGAGATCATGAAGTTCGCTATCCTTGCCTCGACCCTCGGCGCTGCCGCTGCCTTTTCCCCTGCTTCCCAGGGAGGTACGTGCTAGAACTGACATCCTGGGAGTCGCTGTAGAATGGCTCTTTGTAGGATACTTTTGGAGTCTCATCGTCTCACCCTAATCCCCTTTCTACCCCCAACAACAGCTGGTAAGGCTACTTCGGCTCTCAATGCCGAAAAGAGCCCCGCCATGCCCTTTCTTCCTTACCCGGCAAGCTTGAAGGGATACCTTGGCGAAGACATTGGCTTTGATCCTCTTGGAATCTCGAATTACATTCCCATGGACTACCTCCGCGAATCGGAACTCAAGCATGGACGCATCGCCATGGCTGCTGCTGCTGGATACATCGCCGTTGACTTGGGTATTATCGTGCACCCTCTCGGAGCGGGTCTTACCTCGGCTACGGCTCACGATGCTCTTGTCGAAAAGGGTGTCATGGGTAACATGCTCGTCTGGATTGGTATCGCCGAGTTGGTCTCGTACATTGCCCTCGCGGAGATGTTGCAAGGATCGGGACGTGCCCCTGGTGACTTTGGATTTGGCACCAGCTTTTTGGAGAAGAAATCTCCTGCCCAGATTGAAAAGACCAAGTACCAGGAAATCATGAATGGACGTCTTGCCATGTTGGCCTTTGGAGGCATGGTGACCCAATCGGTCCTTTTTGACAAGGGATTCCCTTACAACTAAGCTCATAGTCTCTCCTTCACTTCTCTAATCCAGACTTTACAACAACAACCTGCCATATACGCGTTTTCTCTGGAGGTTTGAGCTACTGTAGTAAATAAAAAGGCACAACCAACACTACCTAAACGTGACGCAAAGCTCAAGTTTCTGGAAACTATTTTCTACTAAGCAATCATAGCTTCCAACATCCTAGAGTTGGGAAATAGGCTGCGCAGCATACCTCTTAAACCCTTAGACGTAAGGGAAGGGACCCTGCGTCAAAACAGCTTGTGTGACCATACCACTAAAAGCCATCATGGCCAAACGTCCGTTGGTGATCTCCTTGAGCGCCATGTTCTCCTTGGCAGCATCCGACTTGTTCTTACTGAAACCCATGGGGTCAAAGCCAAAGTCTCCAGCAGCTCGGCCAGATCCGTTGAGCATCTGAATGGTAGCGACAGTGCTAAAGATCTCAGCAAAGCTAATCCAGAGGAGCAACTGTCCCATGGCACCATTCTTGACAAGCGCATCGTGCGCAGTGACCGCAGTGAGTCCCTCGTAGGCCTCGGGGGTAGGAAAGACTCTAAGACCCGAATCGACAGCGGCGAAACCGAGTGTCGCCATCATGCACATGCGTCCATGCTTGAGCTCGGCTTCACGGAGGAAGTCCATGGGCACAAAGTCCGAAAAGCGGAAGGGATCAAAGCCAACGTCACCGACATATCCCTCCAAGTTCGGGGGGTACTCGAGAAAGGGAAGGGCCGGACTGGCCTTGTAGGCCGCAGGGGCCTCAGCAGCAGCATCCTCAAAGAGCTTGGTGGCATGACGGCCTGTTTTTTAAGAGGTAGCGACAAGGGTGAGCGCATGAGCTCGATAAGTCTACAGAGACCGAAAGACCAAGGCATTAAAGACCTCGATATGACTATGGAGCATTCAATACAGATTAACGGAGCGTATCCATGATACTTTTTCTAATAAGCAAGACCACGCTACGCGCAGTCTTCTCACTCTGTCGTATCTACGTACCACTAAGGGAGGAGGGCGCAAAGGCGGCAGCCGATGCGACAAGAGACGCGAGAAGGATAGACTTAACCATGGTCGCAGTTTGTTTCAGTGGCTAAAGATAACAGGACAATCAACGTGTGTCTGCTTGGCGACCTGTTCGCGACAGTTGAAGATCAAAGGGAAAGATCGCGAGTTACAGTCAATTCAGTCGATACTTCGAGCGCACAAACCGCGCGAGATTGCCCCTAAGTCGTACACGGGACTCATTGATATTCATTCCCTTGATGAGAGCCCTCCATTTTTTCATAAGTTTGGGGAGCTTTTTCCCTTTCCGCACAATCCAGAGAAAATATAATGCGCAGTTTGACAGTGGTCGCTGCGACCCGTTCTCTTCGGGAGAGCACCATCGGTACTAATACGTGACCGTCGTTGTATGGTACGTCGATTGACATCGATTAGACCGTGTAAAGAAGACCAAGAAGCGATCGAGAGACGCTTATAGCACTCGCCCAAAGGTAGGTTGCTTAATCGCTTGTTTTGTTCGTTGTATATGTTCCTTTTTTGTAGTCGACGAGGACTGCTCCATGATTATAACGATATTAGCTCTAGCTGAACGTCTCCATGTTGACGAAAATCGCATGTATTATATGAGAGCCATCGTTGCAACTACTTCTTAATGCCAATGTCCTGATGACGAAAAACGTGCTGCGTCCTTTCAGATACGAGTGTTGTAACTCATGATCGATATTTCAGATTTTGTTTGTATTCTCCGAAGGACATTGACGGAAAGAAATCTATCATCTAACTGCGTTACACTAGAACCCGTGTGTTTCTAATACGTTTGTAACTCTACCGGTTTACTATTTTACAGATCGTAGGCTCTCGATCGCCTACCACCGGTACGGTATCACCCTGTATCCTGTTCAAAGAGTGTATCTCAAGCTTTCATCACAAGCAAACGGTAAGCAAGAGATTCGTTCCCGTGTGTTTTGATTCGGAGCGAGTGAGGAAATCATGGGAACGAGTGCAGCAACAAGATTTGCGCGCACGCATGAGTGCTATTTCCAATTGATCCTACTGACGCTGGTTGCGCAAGGCTGCAAAGAAGCGTGATCTACCATAGGGAACCATTTCTGACTCCCTTGTTGTTTCGTCTATCACTGTACAGATCACACGCACTCTCGAATATCCTCAACACACTTTGGGAATCCCTTGCTATCTGACGCAAAAAGGTAAGCAATCGACCATTGGAAACGAAACGCGTTGTTTTGTGTGTTGTAAAGCAAGGCTACCCATCTGCTACGCAGAGTTTACCTGTTCCGTGGAAAACTTACTGCGCCAAGGGTCAGCCAAGACCAATCTAGCCGAGCTAATTAGGAAACATCCCGTACAGAAAAATTGTACCATTGACGGGAAGTGTCGAATGCTCGTGACATCTTTTGTAATTGTATCGAGTTGAGAGTCGCGAATGCCATGTATTCAATCGACTCACTCTGTGTCTCTCTTTGGGTTCTGACAAGATGCTATAGATATCGATAGAAAAACGGAGGAGTACTGCAGAGAGTTCAAGACCCAAGCATGTGGTTGTGTATAAATATATGCTAGCTCTTACCAACTCTAATGTATAACCTTTATAAAGTAGACCATTTTGTCTCTTGAAATTGCTCAACCGATTCAAATCCAATTGCTAGTATCGATTCGGGTATTTGGCCATGTGCGCACGGAGTTGGGACTGCTGTTCTTGCAGGTGCGGTGGCATTTCGTGGTAAACGTCTTCAAAGAGGTATTCCACTGGCGGACTGGGACGTCGCTCGGCCTTTTCCAAGGCACGACGGACTGCCATCTTTTCTTCGTCTTGAATAGTGATCGCTTCTTCGTCCGTCAACCAATCGTGATGCTTCAAGAAGGCTTCTAGACGAGCCAGAGGATCGTAGCGGTCTTCAAAGTCCTTGACTTCCTGGGGACTGCGGTACCGAGACGAGTCGTCCGACGTGCTGTGATGGCCCATGCGGTACGTCATTGCTTCAATCAAGACGGGTGCATTGTGCTTCAAGGCGTACTCTTTGGCGTCGCGAACGGCAGCATGGACAGCAAAAATGTCATTGCCATCAATGCGAATACCGGCCATGCCGTAACCAGGCGCCCTGGAAACGATACCGTCTCCCGCATACTGATCCGTAACGGGTGTCGAAATGGCGTAACCATTGTTGCGACAAATAAAAACGACGGGCGCTCGCAGCGTGGCAGCAAAATTGAGCGCCGAATGAAAGTCCGTCGTCGATGCACAACCTTCGCCAAAGAAACAAGTGGCCACGTTCTTCTTGCCCGCCAGTTTGAGTCGATATGCCGCACCCACAGCTTGCGGGAGTTGCGTGCCCAGTGGGCTCGAGATTGTATGGTAGTTGAGAGCCCGACACCCGTAATGAACCGGCATTTGTCGTCCCTTGCCCAAATCGGCATCGTTGGTAAAGCAACTATTGCTAAACTGCTCGAGCGAAAAGCCACGCCACATTAAGAGTCCTTGCTCGCGATACTGTGCAAAAATGGGATCGCCCACCTCCAACGCCGACGCGGCACCCATGTGAATGGCTTCTTCGCCACGGCACGTCATGTAAAAGCTGATGCGTCCCTGTCGCTGGGCATTCATCATGATGTAATCCATTTCGCGAAGTCGTACCACCTGTCGATGCGCTCGGCGCAGAGTATTGGTACTGTGCGTGTCGGCATACGCATGTTGGGAGGAATTCAAGAGACCACTGCGTTCAAATTCTTGTGCGTGGTAGGGATATTCTTGGGTTAGCGTCGATCGCAAAGCGGCCAAATCGTAGTCGTCAGTGTCCTCGCTCTTGGGTCGCGTGTAGGGAGACGAAAGAGATCGTTGGTAGCCTTCCTTGCCGTCCAAGGAGGGATCGCGAAAGTGTCCATTTTCGTCCTGCGATATGGGGGAGTGGGGAATAGGAACAAGGTGTTAGTTGGTAGAAATAGAGGAATGCAAAGAGAAAGATAACAGCGTGGTTGGTGTCGCAGCAGACAAGTCGAGAGAAGTCAAGCAAAGTTGCACGACTGCCTTGGAACGTACCATGAGTCGAAAGACGGGCCAAACGCCCGACGGGGTATCCTCATCGGCCGTCACCAGGTGCAATTTTGTGGTCACGGGCATGGTCGCATTGCCGGTATATGTCAAGGAGTTGGAAGCAGCAAAGGCAACTGTTTCCATATCATTGTCGGTAAAGTCCGTGGCAACGTCGGGCGAAACGGCAACCGTAGTTGTCGGAGAAGCCCCTGAGGTATTATCGCTGTGAGACGCTAGCACAGATATTGCTTCATTGGAATCTTGTTGTTTTGGCTGCTGCCAGTTGGTTTTTTCGCTCGGCTCGGGACGAGCCGAAGAGTGGCATCTCGTCTGAGCATGCTCATGATGATTATCATAGCGAGTCAGCGTTCGATCCTTTGCGGTGGCAAGACTTGGAGCCTTTTGAACAGCGGCCATTCTGGATAGGAATCGGACCGTTTGGCGGGTCGCCATTGTCGATCTCATGGTCCTCGTCTGTTACGTTCGTTCGTTTACTCGCTTGCTTGCTTCTTTGAGAGCTCTCCTAACAAGGTAACAGTATAGTCAAACACACACGCACTCTCTACAATCAACCAACCAAAGACAAGGGCAGTTCTGCTCATGAGAATGACACCACTTCGATGGGCGACTTCTCTGGATGGCGGCGGAACTCGCAGCAGAATGTGATGTCGTCGTTCCAAGAAATTGTTCTGGGAACAAAAAGTGCAGACAAAAAAATCTTTAAGTTTTCGCGGTTTTGAAGCGAAGAAGCCTCTTGACGTGGCCGTTTCTGATTCCGTTTCTGCCGTTGAAAATCAGAAAAAGGTGAACAACAGAGTGCCAAATGCCATAAAGCAGGAAAAAAGCATCGAACAAGACAGCGCGATAACGATAACGCGATACACACAGCACAAACCCAAAACAACAGCCGTGTTGACGAAGCCCTTGCTTGCTTCCAGAGGTACGAGGGTATCGCTCTATAGAGTCTGTAGTGCAGTGAATGGATGTGCGACACTAATTCTGTTGTTTGGATTGAAAAAGAGCGGCGTTTTGGAGGCAAAATAGACCCTTTCAGAGGTCGAACGGCATCCTACGAACCTTAGGAGGCATCGGGGTGGATGCGAGCCCAGTGGATCAGTTCTTTAGCCTTTTCGCTTGTCGTACTAGATTATCCGGTCGCTCACACGCCTTCTCTTGCTTCTCTCTGTTATATTTTTTAGTTTGTTGTATCGACCCAACAATAATGGTGTTTCAAGGACAAGACGCGTGGCGGAACCATCCGCACTTTCAAGGCCTCTGGAAGAATCCCTTTCCGGGCATTCAACGAGCGGTCGTCATCTATGCAGTCTATGTCGGCTGCGAGTACGCCTATCGATATGCCAAAGCTCCCAAGCGTATCCAGTCTTCTCACTAAATAGTACGAGATAGGGAGGATGACAGATATTAGCAGCCACTGCCTGTTGTCTTTAAAAGTTAGTCGATCACGTTACAGTAAACCAGCTATTTACCCCTTAAGTCTATACCGCCTGTTGGAGTATCTAAGTCTAGAGAAAATTACTGAGCGATGCATGCCGGTAACAAGACTGCATTGAGGAGCTGCGCGTCTATCACAATATGTCTACTCTTTCCATCGCACCGTAATGGCTTGCCCCGAGAGACTGCACGCATCAATTGTACTATCAATGCTGTCAATCAAGTCTTTTGGAGGAAAGCCAGCCATCAAGACGAATTCGCGTCCACCGGAAGCTTCCTCGTTCGCTTGCTGTAAGAGAAAGAAAAAAATAGGGAAACAAATTGGTTAGTTCACACCGCTTTCCAACATTCCCCACTGGTTATGCATCATATCAATAGACTCAATACGTACCGCAACAAAGGCGTAAATCACCTTGACATTGTCTGCCGGATCAAACTTGCGAACCACTCGTTTCCCGTCGGGCATTCGGAATTGAAGTCGAGCACCCTTGGCGGGTTCTTCGCCCACTGTCATTCCCACCAGCTCGTCATTCCAAGAAGGCTCTTTTGGAGGAGCAGCCGCGACTACCTTGGCTTGAGGCTTGGATTCGTCGTCTCCTGTACCCAAGAATTCCACATCATCATTGTCGCCACCAGCGCCATTGGAATCGTCTTCCAAAGGTAATTCTCCCATACTCGCTCGCATGGCCGCTTGCAATTGCTCGTCCTCGGACATTTCGTGCATGGGGCGCTTGGTTGGTCGCTTCGTACCAGCCGCATTCGAACCAGGACGGGGCGCCTGTGGCGGTCGATCAAACGAGTTTCGGGAACAAAAGTCCATGGCCACTTCGGCAAAGAGCTCTGACGTCATGGGGTTCTCTTGCGTCCATCCTTCCTTGCGCCACATGAGACGACCTGTTCGAGGGTCGATAAAGGCAATGTGCGGATAGTCCTGTACTTGGTAGCGCGTTATGTACGTTCGCGCTTCTGCAGTCACGTCGGGCTGTGTTCCACAAAGGCAACATTTGAAGAGATAAAGAGTTAGACGTTGTCGAGTGGGACTACATGCAGTCAATCAGGCACAGTATTCGTTCGTTCGTTCTCACTTCAGCTATAGATAGATCGTTTTCGTACCTGTTGCCAAAAGATGAAACCTTCTCGAATGAGATTCTCCACCAGTTCGTCGCGCCAGACATCGCGGTTGAGTGCATGACTCGCAAACTCGGAATCCTTTTGAATGTTGACTAGCAACCATCGTCTCGAGTCCTTGGCTACGGTCCGTGCACCTTGAAAGCCTCCCGCCCTGTGCATGAGATCGGCCGGTGGCGCAAACATGTCCGAGAGACGAGGCTGCACAGGCAGTACCTGCACTTCGTCGTCGTCCTCATCCTCGTCCATGTCTTCCTTTTCTTCGTAATTGTATTCTGCATCGTCGTCTTCATCTGCACCGTTACCCGCTGCCGCAGCAGCTGCGGCATTGATCACCGCTCGAACGTCCTGGGCAGGCGGCGCCGCAAAGGCCGACTCGAGTTGCTCCTCCATCATTTCTCGCATGAGCTGATAGTCTGGATTCATGGCCATCATTCCGCCACCACCACTGCCCATGCCACCGCCCATTCCACCACCTCCCATGTGATCGTCCATCAATCGCATCGTTTGCGTGGCATCTGGCGCTCGAATTTCAGCCCCGGCGCCCATTCCCGCAGCGTCACCACCGCCCATTCCTCCACCGCTTCCTGCGCCACCCATGCTCGAAACGCTCTGCTCGTGCTCCATGTACAAGCCCACGGCTGTCTCGAGATTGCCGCTGCTCATTTCTAGATAGCTTG
>Ga0307978_1001765_pt1 | contig 15799 bp, 12 predicted proteins | sample OrgLakmetage1056_FD_203151 | JGI IMG/M metagenome (GOLD analysis project Ga0307978, IMG submission 203151) | Saline water microbial communities from Organic Lake, Antarctica - #1056 | ecosystem: Environmental > Aquatic > Non-marine Saline and Alkaline > Saline | place: Antarctica: Organic Lake...
GCGAATACGATGCGATTGTCATGGGCACGGGTCTCAAGGAATGTGTCATTTCAGGATTGCTCTCGGTCCAGGGCAAGCGCGTCCTCCAAGTCGACCGCAACGGTTACTACGGAGGAGACGGAGCCTCCTTGAATCTGTCCACGCTCTTTGAAAAGTTCCAAGCCGGTGAAGCCCCCTCAAACTTGGGAGCCAATCGTGACTACAACATTGACCTCATTCCCAAATTTATCATGGCCACGGGCAACCTTACCAAGATGCTTTTGCACACCAAGGTGACGAAATACTTGGAGTTCAAGTCCATTGCTGGATCATACGTCTACAATGGAGGCAAGATTAAGAAAGTCCCGGCGACTCCGCAGGAAGCGCTCAGCTCGTCGCTCATGGGTCTCTTTGAAAAACGCCGCTTTCGCAACTTTTTGATTTTTATCGACCAGTACAAAAAGGCCGACCCCGCCACGCACGCGGGTCGCGACTTGACCACCATGACCATGCGAGAGCTCTACACCGAATTCGGTTTGGTACCGGACACGCACCAGTTTATCTCACACTCCATGTGCCTGGAACTCTCCGAGAGTCACATGGACTTGCCGGCCTTGCCCACGGTGGAAACGCTACAGACGTATTGCTACTCGCTCTCTCGTTACGGCACGTCGCCCTACATTTATCCCGTGTACGGATTGGGGGGTCTCCCGGAAGGATTTTCGCGCATTTGCGCCATTCACGGTGGCACGTTCATGCTCAACCAAGATGTCGACAAAATCTTGTACAATGAGCAGGGCCAAGCCTATGGAATCATGGCCAATGGCAACCAAATGGCCACGGCCAAGATGGTTATTGGGGATCCTTCCTACTTTCCTACGGAAAAGCTCAAGCCAACGGGTGTCGTGGTGCGTTGCATTTGCATCTTGAACCACCCCATTCCCAACACTGGAGACGCCGAGTCGGTCAATATTATCATTCCTGGACCGCAGGTGGGCCGTACCAATGATATCTTTGTCTGTTGCGTTGGACACGGTTTGGCCGTGTCGGCACCGGGCGTTTATATCGCCATTGTCTCGACGTTGGTCGAAAAGGGAGAACCCGATAAAGATATTGCGCCGGGCTTGCAGTTGTTGGGACCCATTTTGAAGCGCTTTACCAGCGTCTCGACTACCTATGAGCCCGTTGAGGATGGTAGCAGGGACAAGTGCTTCATCTCGGGATCGTTTGATGCGACTTCGCACTTTGAGAATGATGTGGAGGATATGCTGTCGCTGTACAAGCGTGTGACGGGTGAGGAGTTGGATATGACCATCAACGCTGACTCGGTAGAAGGAGATTACTAGGTAGTATAGTGAGGCCGTGCATGGTGAAGGTACCACACTTTACAAAAAGTAGAGAAATTATGAAATAAAAAAGTGTGTACAAGTGGATTATGTAGAGCGACCAGGAGCGTATCCATGTTCGGGTGTTTTGATGATCTGCAAAAGATCTGCCCGATCGATCGATAGGATGCTGTCGCTTTAGTGTTGCGTCACTTCGCCGCCCGTTGTCCCAATGCCCATTGCCGTCTTGAAACTGTCATAGATCCACCATTGACATCCAATCACCGTTCCAGTCAGCAGCGTTCGTGGGAGGAGGCCCTTGGTTGCCAACTTGAACAAGCCAACTTCATTGGCAATCTCCATCATGGACTTGGCCCTATTTTGAGGCATGGATTTAAGACTCACCAATGAATCGGCGGGGTGGGATACTACCGAGCTGACAAACCCAGCAACGTATCCTGAACAAAAGGTGACACCCAGCTGGGTCGACTTGTCGTAGCCGTCCTTGCCTTTAGATAGAACAGAAGTGTAAATGAATTCAACGACCCGTTCAAACGTGTAAAAATTGGCAATGGTGCTTGGTATTTGACGTCCCCAGAGTGGAACCAACGAACCAAAGGGGAATCGCATCTCTTGCCGGTGCGCAATCATGTGAGACAAGGCTGGTCCAAAAGCAGTAGGAAAGGTGCCTGGCGCACTCGTTTGCACCTTGACTTTGATCATTTCCCAGGGACACATGAGAACATCCGCTACAGCTTCGGCACAACCAGCGGCCGTGACGCAAATTAATCCTCGATACTCGTAGGCCAAGTCTTGCCCAACTGCAGTCGAGATTCGATCCTTGAGAACTTCATAGAGCCCATACTTGGTGCCCGTCTGAAGAGAATACGCGGCGGCAGTTGGACCCAAGCCCTTGTACATTCCTCGGAGACCCTCTTGCCTCCAAAGCATGCGCAAGCCCATGCTCATGCCTGTATATCGTTCGGGAAACACCTGCATGTTACACTTGACAGCATCGAGTGGCGTTTGGATCCATCGGTTCGAGCTCGAAATGACTCCACCGATCAAGCAGTTGGTGTAGTACGCATTGTCGTGGGGTACGGGGTGGGAATGCCGTGCGTCCCATTGACTTTGGTGATGAGAAGGCTGACGAGGGCAGTCGGAACTCGCGTTAGATTCGTCATCGTTGATGGGCTTGAGCCCTTCATAAAAGCCGTATAATCCGCCCATGGAGCTCGCCATGATTGATCAAAGTGATGTATATGACTAAGAAGCGAAGGGTTGCGTTGTTGGTTCTTTGTTGATCTCCTAGAGCTATATGAGGTGGTTTCTCGAGTTCGTTGCTTCTTCGACAACAACACCGTCATCGTCGTCATCAGAAAAAGAACATCTCGCGAATAACGAGAGGCGATGTGGCTTGACGAGGAAATTGAGTCAGCCACGACGAAATAAGACGTCTTCGATGACGTAAGAGGCGAAAACAAATGAGGTTCTGCCATTCTACTACGTCGTAGACTAACTAGGAGACTGTTGTTGTGGTCGTTGGTAGAGTCTTTACTCTCTAGTTACACGTAATTATACGATACCCGGCACGAATCGGTACGGGACCAGCCTCTTGTACGCTTGCCAATCGTCGCCATATTTGGTCTGGCACATGTGATCGTCGCGAATGGAGCGGTGGATCAGCAAAATCATAAAGTAAATTGCGTAGTAATAAGGCACAATGCTGTCAAAACCGCAGACCAAACACCACGTGAGTCCCATAATGTAGTCGCCAGTGTAGTTTATCTTGCGAGCCATGCCCCACCAACCAGAAGTAAGTAGCTTGGTGCCACGTTTAGTCTGCAAAAACGTCAAGTGCGACAACGTAGGGTCGCTGGGGTTTCTTCGAAAGGCATCCTTCTGGCCATTGGCGCCGCGGAAAATGAGATATCCGAAAATGTAAATAGTAAGAATGACTGCCAGAGCGGGATATCCTAGGTGCGGATCATGCTTGACAAGGTATCTCGCCTGCACCGAGTAGGTAAAGGGCACCCAGGCAAGATCACCAAGCACCAGCATGAACCCAAAGCCGTCCGTCGTGATATCCATGGTGGTAAGAATGGCTCGCTCTTGATAGAGAGCATCCCAGACATAGACGCCTTGAAAAACGTTGAGGAGAATCATGCTTCCCGTCACGTAACCCTGCGCGTCGTACTGCTGCTTCATACAGGCGGCGTTCAAGAGCATCCATGCCAGGAGGCCAGGTCGGAGTTCGCAGAACTCTTTCCAGTCAAACGAGTAGATACGTGGATTGAGTTCGCGGCCAATGAAGAAATTGTAGAATGGATTGCCCGAGTTGCCGCCCTCTGCCAGTATCTTATCACCAACAAAGGAATCCACATATAGATACGTTGTCAAGACCACGCAGAGCAGAATGGTACAAAAGGCGAGTTCCGTGTAATAATCATAAAGATAGTGCAACGGAAAGCCTTCCAATTGATAAGTCTGACTCGCTTCGTGCCAAACAGGCCAGCCTGTCTGCACAACCAGCAGCGTTACCCAAAATGCAAGGTGTCCATTGATTCGATAGGTCAAGCGTTTGTTGCCGTCTGCTGCAATGGGCGAACCCAGAACGAGTTCGCACGGCAAGAATCGCTCCAAGACTACTTGAAAAAGAAACCAGCCGATGACAGCGGCAGCGCACTTTACTAGCAGCGCGGTCTCATCGCACGAAGGACACAGCACGGCCGATTGCTGCACCGCATCCCAAAACCGTTGGTCTGCCGTGTAGTCTAATAGGTCGGTTGTGGTGACACTTCCCGCGTCACTCCAGTGCGCCAGCAGCATAATTACGACAGGAAGGGCTAGGGTCGTAGCGAGCGCCCCTACGGGACCCCCGAATTCGTACTCAAACGCCGCCGGCTTTGCCTTTGTCATGGTCAAATATATGTTGAGATTTTGGATGTCATCACGGGCGAAGAATGCGTGCGAAAGGTGGCGAAGAGTAAATGTCACATAGGATATTGCATATTTTCCGTTGGAGAGAGCGTACGCGTTGACTCGTCACGCACCTCTCACTCCCAAATCCCAAACCTGCTCTCACCTCGAACCTCGATCCCAATTCCCAATAAAGCGACCATAAGATCGACCATGATGACCAGCAGAATTCACGCCCAGACTGTGCCCCTGGTGATTCTCACGGCGGTTACGTCGGCAGCTACCTTGGCAATTGTCCAAAAGCTCCGTCGCCGGTACGTGCGATCCAAGTACATCAACCAGACCATTGAAAAAGAGAAGCGCGACGAAGAAGAACAAGAAACGTTGCCGTCGATTATTGCTGACTTTTCCTCAATGCAACTGGACTACGGGTCGACGGTATCGGAAGCCAACAAGAGACGTACAGTGACTTATTATGAACGCGCCCGAGACGCCCATTTGTACGATTTGTGTCCCGGGACGCGAAACTACTTTCATCTTCGTAATCGTCGCGAGATCGAAGTGCAACGCATTCTCAAGTACTATACTCAAGGTGACAAGTCGCACCGTACCATTATCGTCATGTGCGATACAGATACGCAGGACGTCTTGGCTCAGGCACGGGATGATATTCTGGAACCACTCAAGTACAGTACGGACGCGGCCACGCCGGGTGTCTGGATTTCTGCAATGAGCGTGTTGCCCGTGAGAGACATGTACGTTTTGGGATGCGCACGGTCCGATGCATAGGAGCATGTCTCTCGCTTTCAATATCACCCTTATTCACACACCTTCTCCTGTCCCATATGTGCTATTGCTTCGCAGACACGTGACCGTAGCTATACCATGGTGGTGGCATACCGTGCGAGATCAGAACCACGAGCTCTCGGTCGAACTGGCGGCACGATTCCGACGAGCCTTGGTACAAGAATTTCACCACGCCTTTCAAATCGAGTTGGAACGCATTGTGTTACTGGGCGGCAAAGCTCTCGTGGCACTCTGGCGATGCATTGGAGAACGCCGCAATACCGACGGATCGGTGATTTATGATCGACATGGTAACGGTCCCGATCCCTTTGTCAAGTTACGTCGCGACATTGTGTCATGCTTTACATCGGATGAGTACAATCGGGAGCCACTCACGTATACACATCGTTACAGTGGGATCACAAACAATGGTGCCGGCGTTACTCCACCAGCCATGTCACGACAAGAAGGAACTTTGGACGAAGAAGAAGAAGATCTACCGGACCCTACGGAAGAACCCAACGAACGCGCCAATACTATTGAACTCAAGACTCCTGGTTTGGGGGATCACGATGGATTCATTCATACAACGTTGGCGCGATTGCCTTTGGATTGCTTGAGCATGACGGATGTCGAGTTGGGCCCGATTCATCGAATGTGTCGAGAAGCCACGGCTACCTACGCTGGACATCGCATGGTCGTGTCCAAGTTTCGTTTCATCGAAACGACCGGCGCTGGTGGTGACTCCAACCCGTGCGTGTCTCCCCTTTTTGACGAAACGATTGACGCTCCAGCCCGGTTCGAAGTCAATATCGAAGGCGTAGTAAGTGAAAGTAATGACCTGCATGTGTCCAAGAATGTGGAGCGGAGTGCAACAATTGGTGCTCTTCCAAAGATAGCTCGCAAAATGTCCCTTGACGACTTGTTTGACGAGCCACTCAACCAATACGCTTAGGGGGCGCTGATGGTATATCTGTATTTTTGAATCATCCAAAAGGGCAACCAATACTTAGCAGCTTTAGTCCAGTTGGAGATATCGTAGATGAGCTTCTCGGATTTACGCCGCTTCGAGTTGCGTTAGCTTGTCAAACCCCAATGGATGGGACCAGGGCCACGAGCAACGACTGGTGCCGCAACAGCAGGGACGGTAGTGCTATAATTTGCCGCGTCAGCTGCTGGGCGACGAGGAGCAGGGGTGGTGCCGGTATTGACATCAAATGGAGGGCCACTACTAGGGTCATGATCACCAGTAGGCCCCGCAACATTAGGGGCCGCATCATCAGGAGGCGCCGTACTAGTTACAGGTTGAGTGCCATTGGTTCTATCAGTGCTGGTAGTACCTTGACGAGCTTTATTAGCTCGCTCTAAGATTCGTGTACCATATATATGTTTTCATCGGCGTCCTCTTTGTCCTTCAACACTTGTATACCAATGGCGCGATAACCTGAGAACATAGTGATGCCCTCGATTCCATGACGCTTCGAGGTTTTGATATGAGGCGCAAAGAATACATACCTTGTCGTTGCCAGCCTTCTTTTGCTTGCAACGCCAGCCATGTCTTTTCAACGCGAAGCTCCACGTACGATCACCAATGAAGGTAAACGATCCGTTATGCTGGCAGCTGCTCCTGGGTTAGGCTGGTCGAGTTTGCGAATCTCGTCTGCCTGAGGCGTGACTACCTCTACTACATTGATCCCATACTTTCTCCTCCCAGCTATGCTGTGTATGCAGGTCTATGGGCTTTGGGGCTCTCTTGCTTCTGCGAAGATCATCATTGTTCGAAGGAATAACAGTTCGCTTTGGCGTGGTGACGGAGCTCTGCTTTGGATCAGATGATGATGGGAGGTTGTGAGCTGCCATCAGATTATGGTAGCTTCATCATGATGTTAAAACGAAGTGTAGTCAATTTACTTTTCAATTTCAATTTTCGAAACCTAGTTGAGTGAATACTTCACAGCGCTGAATCATACACAGCAGAGAATGAGAACGTGATTAATGCCAAGGAGAATCAACTTGTTAGAAACTCAATACGCTTGACTACCCGTAGTAAGTAGCACCTGCCGGTAGTAGAAGTTACATCGAAATCTCTAATCGAGACTGACTCGTTACCAACAGTACACGTGTAGCTCGCTTTATAAAAAAGGTAAATAATGTATAATTATGCTTTCTTCTCCTTTCTCCTCCTCTTCTTGTACGCCAAATAGGCTGGGAAGAGAAACAACCAGCCGCCGGAGTCTGGAATGAAAATGACAAAGCTGAGAGCTGCAGCCACGAGCGAGATTGAAATAGACAAGGGCAGCTCCTCGTCTGTTTCTTGTTCGAGATGATAGATGGCGAGTCCAGTCGTTCCCATGAGTAGACCACTGTACGTGTACCAGAGCGTGGCATGATTCAGGAGGTTGTCGACGCTGCAATCATGTGAGCCTCCAACGGAATTGATGATGCCTGCTTTGGCTAAGTTCCACCAGACATCCGAAAAGGCGCCAAGGCCCACAGCGGTGTGCAATCCTCCAATAGCCATCGTCACGGATCCAACACTCAAACTCATGATAATCAGTATGTTCAAGCAAACTGGTAGTGTCTCTCTTTGCTGAAGCTTCGAAAGGCTGCTGCCTGTCAATATTTTAACTCAAGCGGATGAAGTGTTGAAGGACGTGCGGGGCAGTAATTCGTGTAGAACAGCACTGACAGCGCTGTTACATTACTGCACTGTATCAAAGTACAGTGGTGCTGTTTTTAAAGCTCTATTTCACATCTTTCTATTGTTTTGAATCGAACGACTTCCATAGAAATGAACGAGCAATTGATTGTTCCAAATTAGATCGTATTTAGTAGATACATTGTCGGGAATCCTAATGGAGTCCCGGAAGTTAGTGTCGGGAATCCTAATGGAGTCGCGGAAGTTAGTCACGTTGTCTCTAACGTTGCTGAAACAAATGCTGTGTCCAAGGAACAATTCTCCTGTTCTAGCACGGTTTCATTCGCATTGGACTCGCCAATTGGTGGATTTTCCACGGTCCATAACCATCGTTCCTCCACGGTTCAATTTCCTGTAGAATCCTGTACACTTGGCTTGAATAGCCAAGCGCCGGGATCGTAGATCGTAATCTAAATGCTCACTTATTTTGTTTACTGTTGTTATTCAACTTATTGGTCTTTTACGCTTATTACGATTCATCATGGTTATCATTCATCCCTTTCATCGCATCTCGGAGGATGCTCCATCGGCAAGTTGCCGATCGTGACTATCGAGTCCCAGAAGTGATCGATCGTCATTTTTTCATACATACTGTACTGTACATCAATTCGTGAACAATGGCTTGTATCTGTACGATCGAAACGATACTTAGAAGCAAAGTTTGTAAGTAATAATATTTCGCGGAATTAGGCGTAATTCTTGATACTTTAACCTGACTTGATCTCTCGTCAGCTAGATCAAAGTTCTTTTCCTCAACGGAAATGGAACCTACAGTACGTGACGAGAGCTTTCGATGCTTATCGGCATGTCTTAGGGAATTCTGGGTTTCTAGAATAAAGTCATAAGCAATTTACAAACACACGGTACGTACAGTACTGCAGTAGATAGACTTGACGTGGCAAGTCTGGCCATCGCACGTTCGAAAATCTGAGGCCAAAAGGGGTTTCAAGTTTCGAGCCGATCGGACGCGGCGCGGCAATGGCCAATAAAAGCAACAGAGGACAACCTATTTTCTACTCGTTCCGCTGTCACTCTCTCGCAATGGCACCAGTGAAGAAAAAGGCTGGCGGCGATGGGCCGTCAAAGAAGAATGCTAATAAGAGAAAGGAGCAGCTCGTCTCCGATAAAACCTTTGGAATGAAGAACAAAAACAAGTCCAAAAAGGTGCAACAGCAGATCAACAGTATCTCCAAGAGCGTGTATGATTCAGGGGATCCCAAGCAGAAGAAGATGGAGGAACAGCGCAAGCAACTCAAGATGGATCAGAAGCAGCGCAAAAAGAATGCAAAGAGCGAGCAAGATGCCCTCTTTGGAGAAGCTTTACTGGCCATCCAAAAGAAAACTACGGCCAGTGTAAAGGGAGGCAAAGTAGAAGCTATTGGTCGCGATGGAAATGATGACAACAAAAAGTCGACCAGCCGAGCCATGAAGATGATGTTCCAGATGGATGCTCAAGAAGTAAGTATATCGAGTGAATCTATCCCCGATGGATCATGGATCGATATATCGGGGTGCAAACTTGCGCACGCCCGAAACGCGTAACTCACCTCTCTCGATACTCCCTGTCTTGCTCTACAGATGGAAGATAAGTTACGAGAAGATGTAAGTCATGATGTGCATTTTGTGCTTGGCTTGCACTCTGTCATGTACGTCTTGTATCATTTCACTCACCCGTTCGCTCCTCCCTCCCCAACTCTCCACTACTACTACTATACTACTACTACAGCCCAACTATGTTCCCACCATTGAAGACGATATTGAATCCAGGCGACAAACACTAGTGGCGGAACTAAAAAAGACGGGCAAGGGCACCAAGATTACACCTGAAACGTTCAAGATATGGAACGACAAGAAGATAAAAGTGCGACAAGCAGCCGCCAAGAAGCTTGTGGAAGCCGAGCTTCGAAAAAAAAAAGGTGGCAAGGGATTATCAGTCTTGTCGGGTCGTGCCTTGTACGAATACAAAAGGGAATTGTTTCGAGATCGAGACGATGATGATATGGACGAAGGTAACGGAAGACCAGAAGCGAATGGCGGCGAAGCGGTGGCCGAGGTTGCCGCAAAGGTTCAGAGTGACTTGTTTCTGGATGGAGACGACGCCGACCTTGACGACTTGGAAGATTAGAGTAAGAACCGAACGCCGCAATATAACGACCAACCTTGTAAAGCTATGGTACAATGAGACGCCTTACTAGAGTAGTCTAGGTGAATAGATGTAGAGCAGTGTGTGTAAAAGGTAATTGGTGTGCGCAAGGGCATGGGGTCGGGTTGCAAATACCCACGAACCACGTTAGGCTTCATTCAATTCTTCGTCGTCATCCAATCCTGGATGAATCTTGGTCCATTCCTTGGGAATTTTGGATCGTTCCATACCGGATCGTTCGGGGTAGTCCAACCCTTCCAAGCTGCCCTTCATTTGCTGCAACTTTTCCGGAGTAAACTCGCCTCGAATGGCTCGTGATCGAATGTCCTGCTGAATTTGGAGCATTTGTTCGTGCAGTTCCTCCCGTGTCCAAGGATTCTCGGGCTTTTTCACTGTGAAATCGTAAAAAGCGGGTATCCACTTGGCCCGAAACTCGTCGTCTTGGGCAATTTTCTTGCCCAAGAATGGCATGGAAAGAAAGGCTGCCAGAAAGAGCCCCACCACTGCCATTTGTGCTCCGGCCGCGTTCTTTGGTCCTCTGTGCTGATTCTTACTAACGAGCTTGCCCGCCTTCATGAGCTCCCGCGTGTCGTGGTACTTTTGCATTTGCTTGTTGGCTTCTTTGAGGTACGCCTCGCGGTCGGCGGCCGTGTTGAGCTTTGTACTATTAGTACTAGTAGTAGTACTGGTATTAGTGCCCGCCGCTAATGGTGCACCACTGCTATTACTGGCGAGTGCTCGTCGCGGAAGAGCAACAGAACTACCACGTGCTGCGGAAACGAGACGACTGCTTGAAAACCGAAGGGGCAGCATGATTCGAATGGGCTATGTATGAATGTCTGTCTACTGTGTGCGTTGACCGAAAGCGTATATAGTGTGCGAACGGAACGGCTCAATCGATCGTCGTCGTTGCCACTGGAGAGATTTTCTAGTCGCGATAATAATATGCCATGTATGTTTGCGATGTGTCAGTCGCGTTATTCTATTCTCCGCATCATAAAGCAAAAATGGCGCGAACCAAAAGGACGACGACATTATTTTTGCAAAGCCTCAAAATTGCAACAAGGCCTTGGTCCATGGGCGCGAGCGACAGTACCAGGTACTGTATACTGTAGGAGCGTCTGGTCGACTATACTGCAGCTTCATTTGCTAGTGTGTGTCAGGGACGTCATCCCAAGACCACCCGAATGCCCAACGAGGTGAAACTGGCCATACAAGGCCTCCAGGCCGCCTGCAACACCGTCTTGTGCAAATACGAGAAACGGCGGCGTAAAAAGGCATCGCTGCCGGCCGTGACGGCCTCGCAACTCCAAGAGCTCGACCGCATTACAGCCCACATGAAGCACTGCTTGACGACGCTAACAGCAAAGCAAAAATCGTTGCAAACTGGTTTGCAGCAGTTGGAGCGCGTCATTCTACCAGCCTTGCTGCAACGCCACGATTCTGCGGCACAAACGTCATTATCCGTCCGCATGCTTTCGGCCGACCTGGAGCACTTTTTTGGACTCTTACTGCGACTTCACGATGGCTTGATTCTTTTAGTATCTGGCGAGTGTCGCCACGCGGGTGATACTTGCCTACACCAACGTGGCAATAACAGTTGCAACAGCAGTAGCAGTAGCAATAACAGTAGCAACAGGCATGCCAGCCGATTGTCGGCCGCCACGCGGACCGATGGGTACACGCGGCTGTATTCGGCAACGGCCGTTTACACGGGCGCGTCGTGGGACGAATTCATGGACCCCACGGTCGGCTTGCAACACCAGCTGGTCGTGCTGTTGAAACCCTGGGTGGTTCCGCAGAACAGAGACTCGCTGTGGGACGTGACTCTGGCCGAACACGGTGCCGCTGGACTGGAAGGTATTCTCTCGCAAACTGAAGTGCGAATGCAACAGGTGCAGCAAACGTTCGTGTCGCTCTCTGCCAAGATTACAACCCAATTAACTGTGACTTTGCAAAAGCGATATTCCAACGCAGTGGTCCAGTTGCAACTGGCCGACAAGTTGGAAAGTTTGCGCGTCACGGCGGGTTCGCACTGTGTTCGACTTGAACGGCGCGCCAAGGCCTTTCAAGTAGCAGACGCCAACGGCGTCTTGCCAATCTACAATGCCGAGCACTGGATCAACTGCATGCAGTTTTCTCCCTTGTCAAGCGCCACCTTTGTAGCGGTTGGTGCAGCGAAACGAAAACGGCGCGTCATTCAAGACAGCGACGATAGTAACGATGATGATGACGACGACAATGGCAAGCCACCCGCCTCCAAACCGAGGGTGATAGTCAAGAAAACATGTAGCAGCGACAGTAATAGAGATAACAAGGGACGAAAAGCAGACGCCGGGGGTCTCGTGGTTCGCGTCCAGTCACGACAGCAAAAAGACGCAAACGAGACATCGTCCTCGGTCCGCGAAATCAAACAACAAATGGGTGTCGATGTGGACGGTTGGGCCGCTGCCCTGGATGGACTTGAAGCCGAAGAAGCTGGGGCTAGCAGAGCAGCAGCAGTTATTGACACTGCACCCGTGGACGTGTTGTTGAATGCCGGTGGTGGTGAAGACGACCAGTACGAGATACAACAGGCCGAATGCCGGGTCAAGAGGCGCAAGAGTGTGCTAAAAAAGGTGGCTGCACGCGATATTCCTGACGACAATGATATTTGGGATGCGCGTGAAGGCTTGCGAGAAGCAGTCATGGCGGCGGGCAACTCGTTGTTGTGGACGACGGCTCTTCATGGCGAGAAGCGGCCCGAAGAGCTCAAAAAGGCGATCCGTTATTTTGCAGAGTCCAAAGATCTTGTAGTGTTGCAGGAACGATTGCATGCGAGAATGACTAAAGAGACGAATGACTATTCCAATGATTCACGCTTTTACCGACGAAATCTACTACTTTTACGGGGTCAAGCTCATACGAACATGGGAATTGCCATGATTGAGATGAGTATGCAGCTTGATGAGCGAAACCGAGAACGCAAAGTTTATCTTCGGGAGGGAACACGGGAACTCGATAAGGCGCAGGAATGTGCCAAGGCCATGCAGTCTCAAGCCACAATGGATCAAACGGAAGGATCTAGTGCTTTGGAAACAGAGCTGGACGTGCTACGCGCGCAGCATGTTGAAGCGCTGGCGACACGATGGTCTGGAACAGCTTGCTGGAAGCAAGGTCGACAAAAAGAGTCGGTACGTCTATTTGAACGCGGAGCTACCGTTCTCGGCGTCGACCAATCCTCTCCGAACATACATGACGAAGAAATGTTGGACGCGACGCTACAATTGTGCGCCGAGTTCTACTACGCTTGGACGACACTGGCAGATTTAGCATCGCAGGCTCTCGACCGCACTCCGGTCTCTTACCATTTAGAGGCTTTGGCTAAGAATGACGAAGTGCTATCGATTGCTATCAAGGCACTCGAGGGTGCTGCTACCACTAGCAAGCGTATCCAAAAAATAATGGGTTCATCTACGATTGGAGGGACCTTTGCGACCTTTCAAACCGATCATGACGTGTTGGGAGCAGAGGACCTACGGCGCTCTCGTGACGAGATACGTGAGTGGTGGCTTCGCAGAAAGGCGTCGCTTCAGCCGATTCAAGTCTCGAGAGATACTCATTCTTTGCTACCCCGAAGTGATATTTTTCCAGATGGACCACATACCACTGAAGCAATGCCGACAAGACGGTTCGTCGTCTCGGACGATTCATGGCGCCGCAAGCGGAAAAAGAAAGATGGAACTGGAACATACTGTCACGTAAACCTTTTAACGAGCGGCAGGGACTTCTCCGGCTTCAACGACCAAATGCCCAGTAGACCGCGGCAGCCACGGCAGTTTCGCAAATGGGGTGACCAACTTTTGCCACAAGAAACTAATGATGCCGGCAAAGTAGTTCCCGCTCTCCCGTACCCATCGGTCGCACCGGAGATACCACCGTATATTGCTGCCATCCTCGAGCGACGACAACTACTTGCTTGACATCCTTTGTTGTAATCTGCAAGCTGTCTTTCCTTCGATCTATCGATCTACCTCTAGTAATGCCTGACTCACTGGATCGGTTGAGCAGCTATTGAATGAATAAAAATTGATGTTTGGATTGGCTAGACTTGACAAATAGTTTGGATTCTGTGAATGTTTATAACACTGAGACTTCCTCCGTTTCGCGCGCTTTTCCCGATGTCATAATGGGGTAAGTTTACGATGGGATACCAGCAATCAGCACTGGACCGCCAGTAGCACTATATATACATCGCATCTCATTGCTTAGAAAATCACCAACCCTTTGTTTATCCTCTGTCATCCATCATCTTGGTCGCTAGGCTGCTGCACATCGTCTTGTCGAGTACTGGAAGATAGGACTGAACTTCTTTCAAGAAAGAGCCTTGCTTCCTTTGAATCTTTCGGCAAAAGGTGCCATGTCAGCCAAAGATCGACAGCAGATCGGCGCAGGAGCAGTCAAGGTGATACCGAAAGATGCAATGGGAAGAGCCGTTCTTTATTACCACTAGAGTTCTTTAAGTCGATTTGATGTGTTGGCTATGCTCCGATGTGTATTTTATTTCGCCACGCTCGCGCTGGAGAGTCCAATAATTTCTCGCATAAATGATTCAATACACACGTGGAACGCTTAGGCTCGTTCTTATCACAGCTTGTCATTCGTGTCATCCTGTCATTTCAAATGACCGTGACAACAATTCGTTCTTATCAAGAACCCGAAAATGATTTTTGTCATCGCCGAAGCCTCATCTTTAGTGTGGGTGTGCCGATTACGTCACGCTGCCTACGTCATAATTGAAAATGTAATCGTACTGTATCTTCACTAGTCATTAAATCCCAACCCCTGCTTTCACCTTACTGTCTAGCTCCTCAACTCTCCACCCCACCTAGACCGACCATTGGCTATGCTCACTTGCTTGCACCAATTGCTCCTATCACTTACGAAAGCTGCCTCAATATATCTGCCTTCTCGCTTGGCCTTGATCCCATACCTTTCTAACCTTTGCGCAACCACCAACTTTACTTGCCTTACCTTGCCACCACTACACTCGAAGCTTTGCACAAATCTCCACCAATAACGAGTGTTTTACCTTGCTTTCATCCACGGTTACTGTATAAATTTCGATCCCGCTTCTCTCTGTTGCCTGCCTAAGCAACTGCTAATAGACTACAGTCCAGTAATCTTTACCCGATTGAAAACGAGAAACCTGCTTGTATTGTTGGTTTGTCTGAATAACAAGGTGTGAAAGCCATGACATTTATGACATTGTTCATTTACCCCTAACTTGTCATTTCATCATTATGACACGGGGGAACCTGACATATGGGGGGAGGACGGACCATTATGACACGAATGACACGATATCGAACGGATGACAAGCTGTGATAAGAACGACCCTTAGTACGGTACGACTACAACGATTCCGTCATTGCATACATGACAATAACTTACTAGTATGTTGGTAAGATGATAAAACAATCAGTCAACAAGATTGTACTCAACTTATGGAGTGAAACTCGTTCTGACGAGTTCAACCTATATTTAGCGTAGAGAATGACCTCGAGGATGACCTCTAGCCCTCTAGCCACACGATTTGATCATGGTGACCATGGACAATTCGTTCCATCCCAGTCTTCAAAATGTAACATTCAACATATGCCTCGCCTCCATTCAATAAAAAATGCAACAACCAACCCATATCCGTGAAAACTCCTTGGAGAAACGAATAGGGGGGACTTCCTTAACCTGGAACGCCCATGCAACCCAAGAAAATGCCACTTGCAACTGCAAGCGTCGGAGCCTTGGACCTGGCCGACCCATGTTGGCTCCTTCTACCGTTTAGTTTGGTAGGTAATACACTGCTGGAGGTGGTATCTTCTTTCAGGAGACAACTGCTTGGTGAAAAGATCAGCCAAGTTGTAGTCTGTGTGCACCTTGCCGATTGCGGTTGTTCCCGCTGCAACGGCC